>Ga0207931_1000411_pt1 | contig 15776 bp, 10 predicted proteins | sample NGESurdeep092012_2_FD_184478 | JGI IMG/M metagenome (GOLD analysis project Ga0207931, IMG submission 184478) | Arctic peat soil microbial communities from Barrow, Alaska - NGEE Surface sample 415-1 deep-092012 (SPAdes) | ecosystem: Environmental > Terrestrial > Soil > Wetlands > Peat ...
GAATGAAGCGTACATACAATATAAGGTAGAACAGTGTGGCCTTGCTGTTCGCTGTATAAAGGATAATTAACCATTAAGACAATTACTTATTGCCAGCCCTCGGAAATCAGCTTTGGGGGCTTCTTGTTTACCTATCATTAATCTAACCCCACTTGACTTTGGTATCAGGATAGCGTAATTTTACAAGTACATTAACCCTTAATGACTGTAAATTGTTACTCAAATGGCAATCTGGACTGCTGAAATAAAAGAGCTTGAGAAACTTTATGCATCAATCAAAGGTCAGTTACCCGATCTGGAAAAAGAACTGGGACGGTTGGTAAAAGCTGATGATGAGAACATGATTCTCCTATACTCAAGGAGATGCCTTGAAGTTATCATTACTGATTTATGTGAATGCGAACTTAAAAGACCACGAAAAACCGAACCTCTTAAAGGAATCATTGATAAGCTGTATAAGGAGGAGAAAGTACCTGCACACATTATTACCTCTATGCATGGTTTGAACGAATTGTCCACCTATGGTGCACATCCAAAGGATTTTGATCCAGAACAGGTGAAGCCAGTTCTTGTTAATCTTGACATAATCATCAAATGGTATCTGAAATATAAACAAATCGTAACCATTGGTAGAACTGAGGTTGAAGAAGAAACGGTTCAGCTAAGGAAGGAGCCTCTGGAGGAAGTTAAAATAGAAGAGAGGGCTAAAGTACAGGAGAAACCTTCTAAGGTTTCTGGACGCATATTAATATCCATTGTGGCCCTTGCTGCAATATTGATAATTGCTGCAATTCTTGGTTACCCAAAGATATTCAAACAAGATACTCTGGAAAAACTGAGATCGTCAGGTGGGCGAATTTCTGTTGCAGTAATGCCATTTCAGAACATGACCAATGACAGTACAAAGAATTTCTGGCAAGAGATGATTCAAAATAGTCTAATAACCTTATTATCTAACTCAGAAGAATTAAAAGTCAGGCAAATTGAATCGATTAGCACATTGCTTCAAAATAATGATCTCGCAAATTATGTTTCGATAACCCCAAAACTTGCTAGAAGTATTTCGCAAAAACTGGATGCCAATGTTTTTGTTCTTGGAAGCATAAATCAAATAGATACAATAATTCGACTAAATGCTAAATTGGTTGACTCAAAAACAAAAACAGTTGTTAAGTCATTTCGAATAGATGGAACGGTTAAAAATATCCTTCGTATCACTGATTCACTTTCAGTGATGGTCGAAAGGTTTCTTGTAATATCTAAAATGGAAAAGGGAATATCTCCTGACCTTCAACCATATAAATATACCAACTCACCTGAAGCGTATAAATATTTCATTTTAGCGGGTAAGGCAATTAATAGAAATGATTCGCCAACTGCGTTAAAATACTATTCTCAAGCAGTGGCTGAAGATTCAAATTTTTTTGTTGCAACATTATTTGCTTCTATACAAAATACAATGCTTGGTATGTATGAAGATGCCAAAGAATGGTGCCTTAAAGCCTACAAAAAAAGAGATCAGATGCCTCTAATGGAAAAGATTATGACAGACTGGGTATATGCCATACTTTTTGAAACCCCATATGAAGAAATTGAGAATTTAAAGTTATTTGATGATCCTGATGAACAAGTACCTGTCTGTTACTGGCAAATCGGCAATGCTTACAGTAAATTATTTCAATATGATAGAGCAATCCCTGAATTTGAAAAAACGCTGAAGATATATGATAAATGGAAAATAAAACCCATGTTTGTTTTAAACTACACTACACTTGGTCTTGCATATCATAAAACCAGTCAGTATGAAAAAGAACGGAGGCTTTATAAAAAAGCGAAGAAGGACTTTCCTAATGATCCTGATTTAATCTACAGGCAGGCTATTCTTGCGTTGTCTGAAGAAAAGACAAAAGATGCAAATGATTACATTGAGAAATATAAATCAATTCTTAAAGAAAATCCTGTCTCTGAAGAAGGTAGTACTACAGGTGTCACAGGTATTTATACTGATGCAGGCATTCTTGATACAGCAGAGGGATATTATCGGCAAGCACTCTCATTAGAACCTGAAAATCCGATGAGAATGAATAATCTTGCATATTTCCTTATTGATAAGGATCGGAACATTAACAAAGGTTTGGAACTTGCCGATGCCGCACTGAAATCAAGACCCGATAATTATGATTATTTGCACACAAAAGGTTGGGGATTATATAAGCAGGGAAAATATCAAGAAGCAAACGATATACTTCAGAAGAGTTGGGATATTAGAAGAGAAAAGGCAATATACAACCATGAAGCTTTCCTTCATCTCGAAGCAGCAAAAAAGGCTGTTGCCAGTCAAAAGAGGACCGACCGTTAAGAAAATAGCCCTTTGGCTATTTTTAGGGAGGGGCCAGAATGCAGAGGTGGCAAAATGGCTCCAAGGTTTTAGTTTTAACTCCAGAGAGGAGTATATTTCGATACCTGTAAAAACAACACCTCTGTATTTATTTGGTTATAAGCGCTATGTGAAAATAGTTCGTCCCCAGCCTGGGGAGCAAGATCAACCGCATTATTTTTATAGCCATTCATAATCAATGATTTTGGGCGGTTTCTTTTTTTACAGGTACTCAAAATGTACGTCAGAACTCCTGGAAAGGAGGCTTTTTTGAAACCTGTTTTAAAAACCTCAAATAGATTTTGAAGGGTAAAAAGTTAATGTTGGAAGTGAAAAATTTTCTGCAGGACTAATCTTCAATTTGTGGTAATTTCATTTCTTTGCTCTTGACATATTAAGTATTGATAAAATTATACTTACGGTTCCCTATTTTCATCTTTTTATTGAGGGATTTGATCCGCAGAATTACGACATAAGAATTGTGACCAAAGACGGAGTTCCAATTGCACAATAGCTTAATAAATCAGGTAATGGATTTACAATAAGTTTTCATACTTCCAAAAATAATTATAATAAAAAAGAAGGGATTCATGGTCTAGATTTAATGGTTTTTGCTAAAAATGCTCAGGCTGCCAAAAAAGGAACGGAGTTCTCATATAATTTGAAGGTAAGTGATTATCGCATCAAAGAATTCGATAAGATGAATAAATAATTAACCAAAAATCTTATAAATTCATTCTTTAGAATTTTACAATTGGAATTGTCATGTGAAATCTCATTGTGATTTATTAATTAGAAAATATTAATAGGTTCTTGTGTTTCATCTGAGTTCAAATAAGATTAATTCTTAGGATTGGTCTTTAATAAATAAAATATGAGAAAATATATATCTTACATTGTATTATGGATGTGTTATTGCAACTTTATATTGGGACAAAATGAGATACCTGATTCTTCCAGAACAATCAATTTGCAGGAAGTAATTGTTAGTGCAAACAGATTACCTATACTTTTAAAAAATAATACAGGTTCAATTTCGCTGGTTACTCAGGAATTGCTGACAACTATGCCAAAATCCATAGCTGCAGAAGAAGCATTACGATTAGTTCCAGGAGTACGTATTGATAACCAACACGACGGAGAAAGAGTTCATGTCTCAATTAGAGGACAAGGCATTCTTACTGAAAGAGGATTGCGTGGAATAGGAGTACTGATTGATGGCATTCCAGCGAATGATCCATCAGGCTTTGCATCTGATTTGTATGATGTGGATTGGAGCACTGTTAAAAAAATTGAAGTTTTAAGAGGCCCTTCTGCCAGCTTATATGGAGGAGGCGGTGCCGCTGGTGTTTTAAATATTTCCACAAATGATGGCAGTTCGAAATCAATTGGGAGTGAGCTTAGTCAGACTTTCGGCTCAAATGGATTCGCAAAATCATTGATCCAGTTAGATGGATCACGGGATGATATTGATTACCGGATAAGTTATTCCCGCACCAGTGGGGACGGGTATCGTGACCATCAGGCATTCTGGGGGAATATACTTTATGAAAAAATTAATTTCCACCCTGCCAAAAAACTATCAATAACTCAGATTATCTCACATGCTGACTATTTTCAGCAGAATCCTGAAGGATTAAACATCGGACAATTTGATAATCTCAGGCAGGCAAACCCCGATGCTAATCCATTTAATGAGTATCAAAAAACTAATCGCACAACAATTGGTTTTCATGGGAAATATATATTCAATGCGTTGCAGGATGTCGAAATCACTTCATTTCTTCGCTCCTGGAATTATAAAGAAACAAGCAATAAATGTGCTGAATACAGGGATATTACAAATCCCGGAGCAGGCATTCAGTATAATATGCATTTATATGGACCTAAGATAAAACATGATATCGGCATTGGTGTTGATCTTAAATGGCAGAATATTGCACTTTACAAATTGCAATGTGCAGCAAATCCTGATAGAATAGAAAGTATCGATGAAACCAATATAGAAACTGATTCATTGCTTGCAAATGAAATAATTTCCCAAAGTGGCCTGGGTGTCTTTGCTTTGTATAAGATGAATATTCGTAAATTTAATCTGATGGGTAGTATTCGCTATGACGCAATGAATAATGAATTGACAGACAAGATGTTAGCATCAGATACTGCCAGGATTTCCAAGAACTTTAAAAACGTTTCTGCTCGCGTCGGAGCAAGTTACTCTTTAACTGATGTATTCAACATATTCGTACAATGGAGCCATGGGTTTATGCCTCCTTCTACTGAGGAATTAGGATGCAATCCGGTTGGTTACAGCGGTTTCAACACTCATCTGGTCCCAGCCATTTCCGTGAGCAGTGAAATTGGAATCCGTGGGTATTTCAATGAAAAATTGTCTTATGAAATTACCGGTTTTATTATGAAAACCAAAGATGATTTTTTCCGTTTTAAGCAGGCCGGCAGGGGAAACCAGGAAGTATTCTATGGAAATGCAGGAAACAGTAAACGATATGGAATTGAAACATTTGTTTCCTGGCAGGTAGTTAAAAGCCTCAGTTTGCAGGTTGCATATACCTATGCAGATTATAAATACGTTTCAGCTGAGATTGATCCGGTTTACACTGATCCGGATTATGTACTGACCTCACCGCCCGAAGCGGGTCAATGGCTGCCTAATTCTCCCAGACATCAGCTATATTCTGAAGTTGTCTGTTCAATAAACAAGAGATTTAAATTAAGCCTGGCAACTGAATATCAATCGAAGTGGGCAATTTATACTGATTCAAAAGTGTATAATGGAGATTTAGATCCTGCAATTTTTCGAAATTGGCAAGAGGGTTTTAATTTGTATAATGCAAGAATCTCGTATCTCATGAAAATAAAATCGCTTGAAGGGGAATGCAGTATTTTTGTCCGAAATTTCACTGGAGAAAAATATATGGCTTTTACTGAACCCGACCCGGATGGGAACTCATATCAACCAGGTCCGGGACGAGAATTCTTTGGAAGTATTAAAATAAGGTTTTAGAAAATGAAATGCATATATGTGATAACATCGAACATATCTAATGGCAGAGTTATTATGTATTCAAAGCTTTTTACCCTGCTATAGTGTCTGAGTCCCTTGGAAGGGGAACACTAACTTCCTTTACATTTAAGGTCATTTATGTAACAGCGCTAATTCCATCTATCTGGAGTAATTCTTGGGTGGATGGGTTATTAATCAAATATTAGAATCACCTATTATTTATCTCAAGAACCACTGAAAGCGAACCAAGACCAGTCACCAGGTCTCTTTTCTATGGAGACCTGGCTGAGTGGTTAGAAATAAATTTGACTTTGGCTTTTTGCTGGTGTAACTATTTTCATCATTAATCTGACCCTCATTTGACTTTTGTATCAGGATAACGTAATTTTACATGTACAAAGCCAAAAAGTTACCTGATGGCACAGAAAACCAACAGTTTTGAAAGATTCTGAAGGAACTGAAGAGACGTAAAACTGGTAAGGTAATTATAGCCTATGCTGCGACAGCTTTCATTCTTCTACAGCTTGCGGATATTCTTACTCCTGCTTTGCTACTTCCTGAATGGACCACCAGGCTTGTAACATTAATTCTAATAATAGGATTTCCCCTTTCAATCATCTTTTCGTGGATCTTTGATTTAACTCCTCAGGGAATAAAGAAAACTAAGTCATCCAGAGTATCTGAGATCAAGGGAACTGTTAAGATACCTGCCAGGAGAATATTAAGTGTAAGCAACATTATAATAGCTGCACTGATAATAGTGGTAGCAATACTTGCTTACCCTAAAATATTCAAAAGAGATACACTGGAAAACCTAAGAGCGAAAGGTAAGATTTCTATTGCAGTAATGCCATTTAAAAACAGAACAAGTGATCCTGCATGGAAAGACTCACAGGGGATAACTCAGGACATCTTAAAAAACAAACTTTCAAGCTCTGAGGAATTATTAGTCAGAGAAACAGAATCAATAGATTACTTGATACATAGTCAAGGAATTACAAACACTGCATCAATGACTCCTTCTCTTGAAAGGTCAATCTCAAGAAAACTTGGGGCAAATATCTTTATATCAGGCAGTATAAATCAGGCGGGTGATAAAGTACGTTTACTGGCAGAATTAAAAGATTCAAAAACTGGCAAAATTATTAAGCCTTTCCAAATAGAAGGACCCTCTAAAGAAGAAAATATCCTTAATATCATTGATCCACTTTCAATCCAGGTTAGGGATTTTCTCGTAATATCTAAGTTGGAAAAGGAAGTTTCTCCTGATTTTCAAAATCTCGCATCATTCAATTCTCCTGAAGCATACAGGTATTTTAGTTCTGGGAATATATCTTTCAGTAATAAAGATTTCCCAACAGCTGTGAATTTATTGGAGCAAGCAATAGATATTGACTCAAACTTCATTTCTGCTATTCTAATAGTTCCTTTTGCATATGGGAATCAGGGTTTGTACGAAGGTGCAAAGAAATGGTGTCTTAAGGCATATAAAAAAATGAATCAGATGAATATGAGGCAAAAGGTTTGGACAAAGAGGACTTATGCGAAATTTTTTGAAACGCCATTAGAAGACATAAAATATTTGAGACAACTACTGAAATTTGACGATCAATTGCCATGGCTATATTTTAATATGGGGAATGATTATAATGAGTTGCAACAGTTTGATAATGCAATTATTGAACTTGAAAAGTCCCTTGAGATATATAAAAAATGGGATTCAAAACCTATGTGGATTTGGAATTATACCAATCTAGGATATTCATATCATAAGCTTGGTGAGTACAAAAAAGAGAACAAACTTTACAAGAAAGCACAACAGGATTTTCCTGATGATCCTGACCTGCTCTTCAGGCAGGCAGTATTGGCATTATCTGAGGGTAATGCCAAAGATGCCATTGATATTATTGAAAAATACAAATCAATTCGTAAAGATAATTCCTCATCTGAGAAAGATATAGCAGCAGGTATAGCTGAGATATACTCTGAAGCAGGGATTTTTGCGATAGCTGAAGAATATTATCGTGAAGCTCTCTCTATTGAACCCGGAAATCCAGGTATGCTAAATAATCTTGCGTGGTTTCTGATTGATAAAGAAAGAAATATTGATGAAGGTTTGAAACTCATAGACAAGGCACTCAAAATAAGTCCTGATAATTATCTTTATCAGGATACCAAAGGTTGGGGATTATATAAACAGGGCAAATATAGGGAAGCATTGGATATTCTTCAGAAAAGCTGGGATTTGAGAAGAGAGAAGGCTGTATATGACCATGAAGCATTCCTTCATCTTGATTCAGCAAAAAAGGCTATTGCCAACCAAAAAAGTAATTAACTTTGTAATAACAGATGTTACAGAAAGGACTCCTTTTCGAGACCAGTAAAATTCTAGCCTCTGTATCGAGATGATTATAAGCGCTATATGAAAATAGGTCGTCCCCAGCCCGAGGAGCAAAAAAATCCCGGTATTTGCCGGGATTTTTATTTAATGTTCTTTTCTGTGGGATTGAAAAAACTACAAGCTTTAAACTAAAACCCCATACTAAAACTACTCCAGAGAGGAACCTTCATCTCTTCCCATCTCTTCATAACAGCATATGCAAAACTGTTTGTAAAAGCTGTGACATATTGTTTTGCTTCTTCATTTCTTCCTTCTTTTACCAGCTCCACAACCTTTTTTTCAATAACCGGTATCTCCTCAAAAGCTTTATCTTCAAATTCTTTTACGGCTGGCTCGATTAGCATCCGGCCATGAGACCAGTTTATTGCTGCAAGCCTGTTGGTTTCTCTGAATGACCATATTGCCGCATCATGCGTATATCTCTGCTGACCACAAATCTTGAAAGATTCCGGCAAGTTAAGAGTGCCTGAAAATATTGGGATCCTTGGACTCAGTGCCGGATTGTCAAATGAAAACCATGCAACAGCGCCTACTTCATCAGGCAGCCAGCTTCGGCACTGGATAATGTGCGAATAGGAACAAAAGTTTTGTGCGATGGTGTATCTGTTTGTTATAACTCCCGGCTTGAGCTCGTTCAGTAATCTTCGCAGATCCTGGCTCATCCAGTTGCTGACTGCAGGTGATTTGATTTTTTCTTCGATTTCATTTCCCTTGTCATCCTTTTTTCTGACAGTAATCATCAGATTTTTTGTCATGTCCAACTGTGTACCCTCGTAAGTCTCTCTAAAGTATTTTATTACATCTTGTGGAGATAGTTTCTTTTCTGGCTTAACTGAGAATGGCAACTCTGTTGTATCAATTGAAAGTTTAAGGGAGGGAGCCAGTGTGCTCAAAATAAAAAATTCACGGGTACCATAAGGTTTTCCATAAGAACTGATCACCTTCCAGAACTTCATGGGTTCATTGCCGTCCCAGTAGCCCAGGTTCTTAGCTGTCTTTTGTAAATTGGTACTATACATAAAGAGATCATGGTTCTTGAAGTCAATGGTGGATATCCTTGGCATATTTGCTGATACTCCCACATGATCATCCGGGATCCTTTCTGCGCACCAGATTGCTGAAGCCTTTCCTTTGCCTGAGCCGGCCATTTCCAGTTGCCACACCTCTTTAGGATCAGCAATAGTGATACATTCAGCATAGTCTCCATATCCATATTCTTCAGCAAGTTTACCGATTATTGTTATTGCTTCTCTTGCTGTCGTACATCGTTGCAATGCAATCTTTTCAAGTTCCTCAATATAGAAAATCCCATTTTCGTTCCTGAGTTCCGGTCTTCCGCCAATTGTCGTTTCACCTATTGCCAGTTGCTTCTCATTCAAACATGGATAGGCAGTATTAAGAAAGGCGTAAGTCTCTTCAACCTCCGGGATCTCTCCGGTCTTGGTGACATGCCTCATATCCCAGGATGTCTCCCTTGGATCAAGAGTGCCTGAGTATACAGAATGAATAGCCCCTTTTTCATATTTAGTGTGCGGGAAAACTTCAAGCCACGTTCTGTAAGGACCATCGCAGGTATGAGAAGTAATTACCGAACCATCTGTGGTGGCAAGTCTTCCAACCATTATGCTGGTACAGTTACCGGTATGACTTATATTTTCTTCATCTGAATTAAGGTTCTGAGCCAGGGTTAATATTGAAGAGTTCAGCAGAAAGATCAAGATTAACCAATAGTTTACGAAATAAGCTTTTTTCATGGATTTCATTTAAGGTTCAATTGTTCAGGAATTACACTCCCTTAATTTTGGCTTCTGGCCTGGGGTGGGCTATCTTTACACATTCTTCTTCGAAGTCAAATCTGTGTGTTTTGTGAACAGAGTTTTGATGGCATTCTAAACATAACGTTTCTTTTGGAAGGAAAGTTGTTGGATTATTCTCCCTTTTGTGGCAGGATTCACATGTTACTCCTTCATCCTTTTTATAAGTAACAGCAAAAAATGTTGAGTCAAGGCCTTCTCCTGTAATGTGGCATTTTAAACAGACTGGATTATCCTGAGGACTTCCTTTCAAACCAGCATTTTTTGCATAACGTATTGCTCTTTTGGAAAGAAGGTTTATATAGGATTTTGCATGAGGACTTTCCTTCCATATATTATACTGGAACCCCATCTCTTCGTTATTATGGCATTTTGAAGCACATTTTTCGGAACCGACATAAATGTATTTTGATTTTTCCTGCATAAACCTGATCTTTCCTCCAGACGAATGGAAATCAGATGTTTCAGAAATTGCATAAACTTGTTTGGATTGGTCCGGAAAAAAGACTAAAATAAAACCGGATGCGATTGTCAGTATGAAGGCGGCTATTATTTTATGTGTTTTCACATTTAAGAAATCGTTTATCAAATATAATCTTTTTAGCTGAGCGATTTCGTAAAGTAAATTCCCTCCTCAGACATTTGTTAAAAAATTCCTTTTATATTCTTGTAGCCTGTAATAATTGTAAATAAAAGACAGTTTGCATTTTGACTTGGGATAGATTAATTTTACATATACAAAATGAAAGAAAAAGATAAATTGGTCAAAGTTTATACTGGGGGTGAAATACCAGTTATTCTGCTTAAAGGCAGATTGGAAGAAATCGGAATATCTTCAATTATCAAAAATGACTACAATGCAGGAATCGGTGCAGGATTTGTTGGAGGAGTTCAATCTGCAGTCGATCTTTATATTCAGCAGTCTGATTATAAAAATGCAGAGGCAATAATAAAGGAGTTTATTGATAAAAACTAGATTTCAACCACATGAAGAACAATTCAAACAGAAGAGATTTTATCAAGAAAACCGGGCTTTTTGGATTAGGATTGTCATTGACGCCGGAGATACTGGAATCATACTGCCAGGAACTACTACCTTTAAACCTGTCTGATAAAAAAATAAGGATAGGTTTAGTCGGAATTGGTGAAAGGGGAATTGTTCTTCTCCAGGGACTGCTTAAGTTTGATATGGTGGATATCTCTGCAATTTGTGATATAAGGTCGGAGCGAGTTGACCTTGCTGAGAAGACAATTACCGGAACCGGACGGGCAAATCCTGCAAAATATGGAAAGGGAGAAACAGATTTTGAAAGGATGTGTCAAAAGGAGGATCTGGATCTGATAGTAACTGCTACCCCTTGGAAATGGCACACTCCGGTTTGCATTTCGGCCCTGAACAATGGGAAACATGCTGCCACAGAAGTCCCGGCTGCAATAACAATTGATGAATGCTGGCAATTGGTGGAGGCTGCAGAGAAGAACTCGAGGCAATGTGTGATGCTGGAAAATTATTGCTACTTTCCGGATGTTATGCTGGTTACTAACCTGGTTGCCAACAGTAAATTCGGAGAGCTAGTACATTTCGAGGGCAGAACTCAGGAAAACTGGGTCAATGAAAACTGGCATATTTTTAATCAGGATGGCACCCTGGGGTGGGTTGGAGAGAACCTGTCCCGGAGAAACTGCAATCCGTATCCGACACATGGTCTTGGTCCTGTTGCCAGGTGGGCAGGGATAAATACTGGCGATCAGTTCGAAAACCTGGTTTCATTGGGTAGTAATTCATACTCCTTGAAAAATGCAGCGGTCAAAAAATTTGGGGTGTCGCATCCTCTTGCCGGAAAGGAATACAAACAAGGGGATACAAATATATCTTTGCTCAGAACAAGGAATGGTAAATCATTTACTCTGTATTATGGGGGTACATCTCCTCAGCCATGGAGTCCTGAATACAAGTTGCAGGGAAGTAACGGGACTTGCATCGGTGAGATGCTGGGGGCATCGGGAGAGACATGGAGAACCACCAAGTTTTATTTTGACCAGCCCTCATACGGCAGGTGGCAGAACCTGAGCACCCTGATGCAGGAATACATGCACCCGTTGTGGAAAACATATGGAGCCACTGCCCGGGCAAAAAGAGTTAACAACTGGTCGGGTACCTATGATTATCTCATGTTTTATCAGCTGCTGTACGCTATCCAGAAAAATGTAAAACCACCAATGGATGTTTATGATGCAGCCTGCTGGAGTGCTATATCGGACCTGTCGGCAAAATCATTATTGAATAAAAGCATACAAGTTGATTTTCCTGATTTTACGAGGGGGAAATGGCAGGATAGAAAATCCGACTATTTTATGACATTTTGAAATGCTGATACCTCTCTTTGTGGTCTGTTAATTGTCGTTTCTTGTGGTTTCTTTTTCAATAATTTAGAATTTAGACCATAGCCAGAACTGATCAAAATTAAACCTGGTAAAATAAAATTGACTTTAGCTTCAGCAGGTTATAATTTTGGTTTTATAATCAATAATCAGTGAATTTATCGGATTCCTGTATCGATATCTATGTCAAGTGTAGTTTTGTTTTGTGAAATAATTTCTATTTCGAGTGGCAGATTACTGCTGCCAATTTTGCTCTGGCCTGTTTCCAGGATGACCAGATAATTCCCCGGGTCCAGTTTAAGGTTGTACGTACCATCTAATGCCGGAGTTATCTGAGTGATTTTATGTTTTCCGTCTGACGAAAATATCCCTACAGGGTAAGCTTTGTATGTCTCAGCAGTGGGCAGGCAACCAGGATCAGGCGGATCATGTTCGACGGGACAAAGAGGACCAATGGAAATTTTACCTTCAAGGAAACCAGGCTCCCGGATATTTTTATCACAAGCTAACGCAAAAAGAAAATATAGCAGGAAAATAATACCAGGGTTTATATGATAATTGAATTTTCCCATAACCAGTGAGATAGAATATATATTAATTTCACAAAAATTATGCCAGACAAACATATTATAACTTTGATGGCAGCGGATGAAATTCAATTAATCAACATGCCTGATGAAACTTAAAATTATTACACTATCCTTTTTGATTTTATCGGGGTGCATTAACAGCCCTCATAAAGGTAAATCGGAAATAGAATCTTTCAAGGACTGGGCTTTACTTGATTTTATAAAGGCAGATAGCATAAACCCTGTTTTAAAACCATCATCCGACCAGATTTTTTTCTCTGCTTTAAACAGGAAGGAAATAAGGTGGGAAGAGAAAAATGTCCTCAATCCTTCCGCTGTTGTTAAAGATGGCAAAGTATATCTGATATACAGGGCGCAGGATAGCTTAATGACCTCAAGGTTAGGATTGGCTGTCAGTGATGACGGATTACATTTTACAAAAGAGCCTTCCCCGGTCCTCTATCCCGATAGCGATAATATGCAGCAATATGAATGGAAGGGAGGAGTTGAAGATCCCAGGATTGTTGAAGGAGAAGACGGCACTTACATTCTGACCTATACTTCTTATGACGGCAGAACTGCAAGGCTCTGCCTTGCAAGCTCAAAGGATTTAAAAACCTGGAAGAAACATGGATTGGTATTAGGGGAAGGAAAATATAAAAATACATGGTCAAAATCAGGAGCAATAGTGTCGAGATTAGAGGGAGGAAGAATAGTTGCCATAAAAATCAAGGATAAGTACTGGATGTATTTCGGTGATACAGATCTGTTCATGGCGACCTCTGACGATTTAATCCATTGGGAGGTCGTTGAAAATGACGAAAGCAGGAAAATGATTTCTGTTTTGGATCCACGGCCGGGTTATTTCGACAGCCGGCTTGTGGAACCCGGACCGTATGCTTTGCTCAGGGAACAGGGGATCATACTGATCTATAACAGCAGTAATGCTCTCAATTATAATGATCCAGATCTCCCTGCATTTACTTATACTGCAGGCCAGGCTTTGTTTGATAAAGAAAATCCTTTTAAGCTTATTGACCGTCTGGATGACTATTTCATTTATCCTGACAAGCCATATGAAATATCTGGAGAGGTGAACAACGTTTGTTTTGTAGAAGGTTTGGTTTATTTCAGCGATAAATGGTTCCTCTATTACGGTACAGCCGATTCTAAAATTGCAGTTGCGGTAAGGAAGTGAAAAAACAGACCTATAATATAAGTTGATTTTTTTGGAGGACGCGAAATCATACTTCTGAGAAAAACCCTTTATTATCCGGTAGGTTTTTTGAAACCATTTTTTTTTACGATATTTGGTATAGGATAAGCGAGAACGACATCCCTGATATTCTGTAAATATTATTCATCTAAATTATTGTCCCAATGAAAAAACTGAATATTCCGGTACTTATCCTTCTTTTCCTGGCAACTGTCCTGCTGGTGATTTCCTGTGCTGTCAACCCGGTGACTGGCAAAAGACAGATAATGCTTATGTCCGAAGCCCAGGAGATCGCACTTGGTCTTTCATATGATCCCCAGGTTATTGCAACATTCGGGGAATATCCCGATAAGAATCTTCAGAATTTTATCCAGTCAAGGGGAGCTGAATTGGGAAAGATTTCTCATCGCCCAAATTTGGAATATCATGTAAAGGTTGTTGACTCCCCTGTCGTAAACGCATTTGCAGTACCAGGTGGATATATATATCTTACCCGCGGGATTCTTGCACAGCTGAACAACGAAGCTGAGCTGGAGGGCGTAATGGCACACGAGATGGGGCATATTGCAGCCCGTCATACTGTGAGCCAGCAAAGCAAGCAGCAGATTGGCCAGCTTCTCCTGATAGGAGGGATGATTGCCTCAGAGAAATTTGCGCAGTATGCCCAGTATGCACTTCAGGGTATGCAATTGCTCTTTCTGAAGTTCAGTCGCGACGATGAACGGCAGGCTGATGCCCTGGGAGTTGAATATTCATCCAAATTAGGCTATGATGCTCATAAAATGGCAGATTTCTTTAAAGTCCTTCAAAAAATGAGCCTCTCAGAAAGTCAAGGCGGGATACCAACCTTCCTGTCAACCCACCCTGATCCGGGTGACAGGTATAACGATGTTAACAAGAGCGCAACGGAATGGCAGACACAACTTAATCTTGGCAGCTATAAGGTCAATCAGGACAGCTATCTTCAGATGATTAACGGCATAATCTACGGTGAGGACCCAAAGCAGGGATATGTCGAAGGAAATACATTCTATCATCCCGAACTTAAATTCAAATTCTCATTTCCAACAGGATGGAAACTGGAAAACTCTCCTCTTCAGGTCAGTATAACTCCATCGGATCAGAAAGCCCTTATGCTTTTTACGATGTCATCGCAGAAAACGTTGGAATCGGCAGTCGACACTACTATAGCCCAGTACAAACTTACTCTTCAGGACAGCAAAAAAACTACTGTTAACGGATTGCTGGCAATTGTCATTCAATGTAAACAAGTTTCTCAGGACCAGTCAACAGGTGCCACACAAACCAATATAGTTCGTTCATATTTTATCAGCCACGGTGGACTTATATATGTTTTCCATGGAGTGGCTGCGGAAACTGATTTCGTTACATATGGCAGTATAATGAATTCATCAATGACAACTTTCTCGGACCTGACAGATGCTTCAAAAATAAATGTGAAGCCAAAAAAGGTTGAGATCGTAAAAGTACAGAGAGCAGGAACTCTTTCAGATGCTTTCGTCTATTACAGGGTTCCTCAAAAGCAATATAACGAACTGGCACTACTTAACGACCTGGAGCTTACTGATCAGGTTCAAATTGGGAAACTGATAAAGATAATAGGAGAATAAAGACACCCCACCCCCCATGGGGGGCTCTTAGAGCATCTGTATATCCAAAAGTCCCCCCTGGGGGATTTAGGGGCGATAAAAAGAATATTAGTATTTAGGTAGCTTATATCCGTTATTATAAACCGGAGTTATGAGTGCATTGGCAGTTTCGGTTGCAAATAACTGTTTTGGATCATCCCAGGTCACTTTTTCGCCGGTGCGGTATGCTATATTCCCCATCTGTGCAACCAGGGCCACGCTGCGACCGATATCAATACCTGCGTTTAGCTTTTCAGGTGTGTTGTTCTTCAGGCAGTCGAGGAAATTCCTCACATGCAGATCCAGTCCGTTTCCGACATTTTTCTGAACCGGAACAGCCTCA
>Ga0207931_1000412_pt1 | contig 15775 bp, 11 predicted proteins | sample NGESurdeep092012_2_FD_184478 | JGI IMG/M metagenome (GOLD analysis project Ga0207931, IMG submission 184478) | Arctic peat soil microbial communities from Barrow, Alaska - NGEE Surface sample 415-1 deep-092012 (SPAdes) | ecosystem: Environmental > Terrestrial > Soil > Wetlands > Peat ...
CCGCTCCTTTTGTCCTGGACCATATTCAAAATAAGAACCTTTGCCCTGAAAAGTCTTGCCTTGACGGTTCCAATGGGCAGGCTCAGTTCAGTGGCGATATCTTCATAAGAATAGTCCTCAAAGTAGCGTAGTTCTATAAGGCGACGGTAACGAGGCTTGAGGCTTTTTACTATCCTGTTGAGTCTGGCGGCCGTCTCCCTGTCCATCAGCAGTTCATCAGGGCCTCTCATGTCGGAAGCGACGGTGGCTTCCATCTCATCCTCCTCTCCTTCGTCCTGGTCAAAGGGTCTCGGGCTCTGGCTCTTTTTCCTCATAAAGTCGATGCAGTTGTTGGTAGCTATGCGGAAGAGCCAGGTACTGAATGCATGTGAGGGAACGTATTTTGCGAGGTTATGAAATGCCTTACCGAATGCCTCGATCGTAAGATCCTCGGCATCAGACGGATTATTCACCATCCTGAGAAGGACGTAATATACAGAATCACGGTACCTCGTCAACAGCTCGGTGTACGCTTTGCTGTCGCCGTGTAATGCACGATCAATGACCTTAAGGTCATGCTGCGCTTTCTCGGATAGTCCACTTACTACTTCCATGCTTCTCTCCCTTTACCTTTTCTGTTTGAAGTCAGGTAAAGGAATGCACTGACAAACGGTGCCAAGATATCAAAAAAGAGTGAAATAAACCATAACCGGTCTTCATTGAAGGTGTGTTCTGCTTTTATAAGTATTACCGCCCTCATTATCAGTCTTGATAATGCAATGAAAACAATAACAGGCCATGAGACAAGCATAATCAGAAGGGTAACCAGGAGGCCATAGTATGCTACTCTTGAGAAAGGTTCAATGAAAAGTCTGATCCTGTCGTCTTTCCTGTAGTATGCCGCAGCGGAGAAATGTCTGCGTTTTTGCTTTGCCCAGGCTCTGAAAGTCTTCTGGGCTACTGACAGGGTAAATGAATCATGTGAATGCATCAGGCTGCAGTTATCAGCGGTAGCATTGCGGTTGACGAACAGGTCATCGTCACCTGACAGGATATGGTTATGCGGACCAAAGCCTCCGCGGTCGAAAAAGTAGCTCCGCCTGTAAGCCAGGTTCCTTCCGACGCCCATGTAGGGCACGCCTGCCATTGCCATCCCGAAATATTGCATGGCAACGAACATGGTCTCGTAACGTATGTAGCTGTTCAGAAACCCCTTCTCGGGTATAAAACCTCCGTAACCGATTATAAGTTCGGCGTTGCCCGAAGCAGTTGAGGCTACTCTGCGCAGCCAGTTTCCTGACGCGGGGCGGCAATCAGCATCAGTAAAAACAAGAAGATCATTCTTCGCTGCCTTTATGCCTATAAGCATGGCCAGCTTCTTTGTATGTGTGAATCCCGGATCTTTCTGGATGAGCGAGACCTTCAGATGCGGATATCGCTTCATCATCTCTCCGAGGATTTCAAATGTATTATCCTCCGAACAGTCGTTCACCACCACCACCTCAAACGACGGATAATCCTGCTCAAGCACAGCAGGAAGGAATTTGGTGAGATTCTCCGCCTCATTGCGTGCGCATATGATTACTGACAGAGGGGGCAGGGCCACAGAGCCGGCGGCCGGATCTGGTCTGGCAAAAGCTGACCTCCGGTAAAACTGAAGCCAGTACCATACCTGGATAATTGCCATTATCAGAAAACATGCAAGAAGAATTATATGTAATGGATCTTTTGAAAATAGCATGCTGAAGGCTCCTTTTGCGCCGTAATATTAAAAAGAATTGGAAAATGTTTTCAGAAATCTTTTCAACAAATAAGGAACCGTTTTCTCAATTTGATATCCGGCTGTTCATAATGAGGTACAGAAAGCTTACTTTTGTGACCATCAGTTTTCAGAAGATGTTCAGTATTGAGGGGACAGATCAATCCACTGCAGCCAGGGCAGGAGTTCTGCATACGGCTCACGGTGACATACCGACGCCTGTTTTCATGCCTGTAGGTACTGGTGGTACGGTCAAGGGAGTACTTCACCGCGATCTGAAGAATGAGATAAACGCTCATATCATCCTTGGCAACACATACCATCTCTATCTGCGGCCCGGAACTGATATCATCAGCAAGGCAGGAGGACTTCACCGTTTCATGTCATGGGATAGGGCAGTGCTTACTGACAGCGGCGGATACCAGGTCTTTTCCCTTGCCGCAAACCGAAAGCTGACAGAAGACGGAGCCATTTTCAGATCTCATATTGACGGATCGAAACATATATTTACACCTGAGAATGTAATTGATATTCAGAGATCTGTCGGATCAGACATTATGATGGCCTTTGATGAGTGTGCCCCTTATCCCTGCGATCACAATTATGCATTGAAATCGATGGAGCTGACGCATCGCTGGCTTGACAGGTGTGTCGATCAGCTGAACCGTACTGAGCCAATGTACGGATTTAATCAGATGCTCTTCCCCATAGTTCAGGGGGCTGTTTATGCAGATCTGCGGCGCATTTCCGCCGAGAAGGCCGCATCAAAAGAGATGCCCGGTAATGCCATTGGCGGACTTTCGGTTGGTGAACCCGCTGAAGAAATGTACGGGATGATCGAGGTGGTGAATGAAATCCTGCCGGCCGACAAACCGCGTTACCTTATGGGTGTTGGCACACCGGCAAATATTCTTGAGTGCATCGCACGCGGAATTGACATGTTTGACTGTGTGATGCCTTCGCGTAATGGCCGTAACGGTATGCTGTTTACAAAGGATGGAATAATAAACATTAGAAACCAGCGGTGGGCAGCAGACTTTTCACCCATCGATACAGAATCACCCTCCGAAGTAAGTCGCACATATTCAAAGGCTTATCTGCGTCACCTGGTCATATCCGGTGAAATGCTCGGAGCACAAATAGCAACCATACATAACCTCTCATTTTACCTCAGTCTGGTAACTGAAGCAAGGGAGAAGATAATTGAAGGTACTTTTGGAAAATGGAAGGAAGAAACACTTCAAAGAATATCAGAGAGAGCCTGAAGAAGCTTAAACCGGGAATACTTGACAGGTATATTATCAGGCAGTTCCTTGGCACTTTCCTCTTTACCCTTGTGCTGGTACTGGGGATAGCTGTCATCTTCGATTTCTCCGAGAAGATAGACGATTTCATCGAGAAGCAGGCTCCGCTGAAGGCGATCATCTTTGATTACTATTTTAATTTCATACCATATTTTGCCACACTGTTCGCACCGATGTTCGTCTTTATTTCGGTGATCTTCTTTACTTCCAAAATGGCAATTCATACTGAGATAATCGCCATGCTGAACAGCGGGATGAGCTTCAGGAGAATGCTCTGGCCATATTTTCTTTCAGCGGCCCTGATAGCTGTTTCTGTCTTCCTCCTCTCAAATTTTGTCATTCCTCATTCCAATATTAAGAAGCTTGACTTCGAAGAAAAGTACTGGAAGAATCCCGATTTCAGGAAAGTAAACGTGACCTCCGTGCACAGGCAGGTTTACCCGAATACATATATTTACATGGAATCTTACAATACCATAACGCAAAGCGGACGTAATTTCAGCATGGAGAAATTTGACGATCATGGCAAGCTTGAATCAAAGATGACCGCCAACCTGGTCAGGTGGGATACAACTACAAACAAATGGGGTGCATGGTGGTACTATATCAGGCAGACTGACAGCCTTGGCGAAAGGATTACAACGGGCAGAAGAATTGACACTGTACTCAATGTCGGACCGGAAGATTTTGCCCGGTCACCAGAATTTGTAGGCACTATGAACCGTCGCGAGCTGAAAGAATATATCAATGTACTCAGGTCGCAGGGCTCAGATGAGATCAAGCTATATCTCAACGAGAAGCACAGGAGGTACGCTTCGCCTTTTGCTTTTTTCATCCTGACACTGATAGGTGTTTCGCTCTCGTCGCGCAAGATAAAAGGAGGCATAGGCATGCAGATAGGGATTGGCCTCCTCCTTACGTTTTCATACATTCTCTTTCTGCAGTTTGCGTCACAGTTCTCGCTCAAAGGTGACCTTAACCCCGGGCTTGCCATGTGGATACCCAATATCATATATACATTTATCGGCCTTGTTGTGTATCGTTTTGCACCGAAATAATCAACCGGTAATTGTTTACCGGGAAATTACTTAATTTGCTTCTTCAGGAAGCGTTTATTGACACAGTATTATAAAATACAATAATTATGGCTCTTGAGAAAAAGATCCGTGAGTTAAAGGAGAGGCGTGAGAAAATGCTTCTCGGCGGTGGCGAGGAAGCCATTGAGAAGCAGAAGGCCATGGGTAAGAACACTGCGCGTGAACGTATTCTCGCCATTCTTGACACTGGTTCATTCAGCGAATATGATATGTTTGTCGAGCATGATGCGCGCGACTTCGGTATGGATAAGAAACACCTGCCAAGTGACGGTGTGGTGATCGGCACGGGGACCATCCACGGCAATCCGGTGGCAGTTTTTGCGCAGGATTTCACTGTGGCAGGCGGCTCGCTGGGACTGATGCACTCCAGAAAGATCACCAAGATCATGGATCATGCACTGAAAATGCGGATACCGCTGATAGGGATAAATGATTCAGGTGGAGCACGCATACAGGAAGGGGTTAACTCGCTTGCCGGCTATGGCGAAATATTCTTCCGCAACACGATATCCAGCGGGGTAATTCCGCAGATCTCGGTCATACTGGGCCCATGTGCCGGCGGGGCCGTCTATTCACCCGCACTGACTGATTTTGTGTTCGTGGTCGAAAATATTTCAAAGATGTTCATCACAGGTCCTGAAGTTATTAAGACAGTGCTTGGCGAAGAAATATCGATGGAAGAGCTGGGTGGCGCCCGTGTGCATTGCGAGGTCTCAGGCAATGCTCATTTCTTCGCCCTGTCAGAAGAAGAGTGCTTCAGCCAGATCAAGCGTCTGATGACGTTCATACCCCGTAATAACGAGGTAAAGGCAAAGGCTTTTGACGCTGTGCCGCCTGACAGTAAATACGATATTGAAAAGATCGTTCCGGGTGACCCGACATTGCCATACGATGTCAAGGATGTCATAAGGGCTGTGGCTGACGGATCAGACTTCTTCGAGATACAGGAAATGTATGCACGGAATATGGTCATAGGCTTCGGACGTATGGGAGGCAAAACTGTAGGTTTTGTTGCTAACCAGCCCCTGGAGATGGCCGGGGTGCTTGATGTTGACTCATCTGACAAGGCAGCACGTTTTATCCGTTACTGTGACGCCTTCAACATTCCGCTGATAACCTTCGTGGATCTTCCGGGTTACCTTCCGGGGGTGGACCAGGAGCATGCCGGTGTTATACGTCATGGTGCAAAGGTTCTTTATGCCTACAGCGAGGCCACCGTACCCAAGCTTACCGTAATATTGCGCAAGGCTTACGGCGGAGGATATATCGCCATGGGCTCACGCCATCTTCGTGCGGACTTTGTCTTTGCATGGCCGACAGCGGAGATAGCTGTCATGGGCCCTGAAGGTGCTGCCAATATTATTTTCCGCAAGGAAATAGCAACGGCCAGCAATCCTGATGAGGTACGCCGTCAGAAGGTGGAGGAGTATAAAGAAAAGTTTGCAAATCCCTATGTAGCTGCTTCACGCGGTTACGTAGACTCAGTGATTGAGCCGTCGGAGACACGGAAGCTGCTGCTTCATGGCCTGGACGTCTCAGAAGACAAGAATGTCCAGATGCCTAAGAAGAAACACGGCGTCCCGCCTTTCTGATATTTTCTTTTTACTTACAACATATGCATAAGAAAGAAGCTGACAAGCTAAACATAGACAGCACTCAGTATACTACGAGGCTTAGCCGGCGCTATACCGAAAGAAAGCAATACACCACCCCCAGGCCTGGCAGGATAAGCAGCTTTATCCCCGGGACAGTGGTTGAGGTGCTGGTAAAGGAGGGTGATAAGGTAGCCATTGGGGATGATATCGTTGTCCTCGATGCCATGAAAATGAAGAACAGGCTGAAGAGTCACATTTCCGGTAAGGTCACAGCTGTCAATATAAAACCGGGAGACAGAGTAGCAAAAGGTGTGGTTATGGTTGAAATAGCCTGATCATGGATATCGCCCGACATTACAGCTCTGCTGTACTCAACCGGTATTTTGCAAGGTTTCGGGGCAGGTCAGGGATCTTCCTGAAAATGCCGTAAACAGTCGAACCGCTCCCTGACATCGAGGCATAAACGGCGCCTGCCTCATAGAGCGCCATTTTAAGTTCGCCCAGTTGCGGGCAGTTACGGAAAATATTAAGCTCGAAATCATTAATCACCCTCCCGCGCCATTCGCCCACCGGAAGATTCAGAATCTGCCTGAGTGAAAGTCCCGTCGGACAAGGAACACAACCGGCATAGGCTTCGGCAGTGCTTATATTTAATCCCGGATAAAGTAATACTATATTATAGCTGCTGAGGTCAAGAGGAAATTCCGAAAGAATATTGCCTACACCCTCGGCAAAGGAAGGAGTGCCGTCAATGAAAAAAGGAGCATCACTGCCCAGTCTTACGGCAAAAGTTCTCAGTTCTTCTGAATTAAGTCCGAAACTGAAATACCTGTTAAGTGCCCGAAGCATCCCGGCAGCATCCGAAGAACCTCCGCCGAGACCTGCGCCCACAGGTATTGTCTTGTGCAGATGGATACGTATACGCGGGAAATCAAAAGAGCTGCGCATAAGTTTCACTGCCCTCATCACGAGGTTGTTTTCCGGATCAGTCTCTTCCATCACTCCTGTGACCCTCAGCGAATCATGCCGGCGGTTATCTTTGCGGACAACAAACTCAAGGGCATCAGAGAGTGCAACGGGATAGAAGAAGGTCTCGATATTATGAAAGCCGTCAGGCCTCTTTTCAACGATCCTTAAGCCAATATTTATTTTCGCCTTTGGAAAAACAACCATACGGGTACCAAATGATCAGAGGTCAAAAATAAATGAACCTTTTCAATTTACCTCATCTTTCGGAATTATATCCGTTTTCAACATTTTTTGAACAGGCGGCTGTTTGAAACAAAAAACAGCCAGTGCAGACAAGGTGGTTTGTTATTACTAAATTTGACCGTGGTCGGAAGAAAAATTATCGATACTTAATTCATTGTAAATAAATACTTTATTATAATGTCACCAGTCACATCCAGATCCAGGCAGGATAAGAAGTCATCAGTAGTAGTCATCCCGGAGGGAGGGAGGATACCCCCTCAGTCACCCGAGATGGAGGAGGCAGTGCTCGGTGCTGCAATGTTGGAAATTGAAGCAGTAAGGATGGTTGTTGATATCCTGAGGCCGGAAGTTTTTTATTCCGCAGCCCATCAGAAGATCTTCGCCGCCATTGAAGAATTGAACAAGCGTGATCAGGCTATCGATCTTCTTACTGTCACCCAGGAGCTTAAGCGCGTGAATGACCTTGAAGAAGTCGGAGGGCCCCTTTATCTCACCGAGCTTACTTCTAAAGTTGTATCAGCTGCCAACATTGAATATCATGCGCGGATTGTTCTGCAGAAGTATATCCAGCGTGAGCTTATACGTGCAGCAACACTGATCCAGAACATGGTTTACGAAGACACTCTTGATGTGACAGAGCTTCTGGACAGGAGTGAGGATGAGCTTTTCAGGATTGCCGAGGGTAATATCAAGCATGAGGTCACCCCGATCCATGAGGTTATAAAACTGGCTCTTTCGGAGATAGAGGAGCTTGGCAAGAAAGAGGATGCCCTTGTGGGAATTCCGTCAGGATTTACCAAGCTCGACAGGCTTACGTCAGGCTGGCAGAAGTCTGAGCTGGTGATAATCGCTGCACGTCCTTCAATGGGCAAGACCGCTTTTGCACTGACGATGGCTCGCAACATGGCAATAGATCATGGTAAAAAGGTTGCTATCTTCTCACTTGAAATGGCTGCCATACAGCTCGTGAACAGGCTGATAGTAACGGAGACAGAGATACCCAGCGAAAAGATCAGGAACGGAAAGCTCTCTCCGGAAGAGTGGTCGCTGCTTGAGTCACGCATCAAGGCGCTTACCGAAGCAACTATTTACATAGACGATACGCCTGCCATCTCGATCTTTGAGCTGAGAGCCAAGTGTCGCAGGCTCAAAGCGCAGAATAAGCTCGATCTGGTTATTGTAGATTATCTGCAGCTCATGACCGGACCGCCTGATGCCGGCAGCCGCGAGCAGGAGGTCAGCTCAATCTCCAGGTCGCTCAAAAGCATAGCCAAAGAGCTTACAGTACCAGTGCTGGCGCTTTCGCAGCTGAACAGGTCCGTTGAAACCAGGGGAGGAAACAAGAAGCCGATGCTGTCTGACCTGCGTGAGTCCGGTGCCATTGAACAGGATGCCGATATGGTTGTGTTTATCCACAGACCAGAGAAGATGGGCGTGTTACAGTTTGAGGACGGACAGTCGACCAAAGGTCATGCTGATATAATCCTTGCCAAGAACCGTAACGGCCCCACAGATGAGATACTCCTCTATTTCAAGGAAGACCGTGCTACTTTTGTCGAGCCTGATGAGTTTGGTGCTGACCAGCCTTTCCCGGCATCGCCGGCAGGAGGCGTCTATACCATGAAATCGAAGATGAACGATGATATCTCATCTGATTACAGCGACTTTTCACCGGATGACAACAACCGTAAGCCATCATTCTGATTTTGTTACTCGAATCTCAGGATGAGTCTCAGTGCCAGGGCGTCAAATGAAAGATTGCGAAAGCCTGCATAAAGACCAACCTCAGCCATGAAGAATATCTCGCTCAGCGAGTATCCTGCCTCATAATAATACCCGTAGTCAGGTGTCCACAGGGCTGAAAGCCCGATATTCTCCCTAATGAGAGTTCTGCTTAGCCCGGGCAACCTTTTGAGCAGGAGGGTAGGGGAAGTGCATTGTATCTGTCCTTCAGCAAAATATGAGGGAGAGGAAATTGAATAGTAGGGTTTATTATAAAAGGCGTCCACGTAATTGTTCAGCAGCACAGGTGACTTCTGTGTATTGAAGAAATACATATCCTGCAGCTGAACATTATGCCTGTTCACAAATCCGCCGCCGCATATGCGCCAGTTGAATTCATTGAGAAATCCATACCGGCTGGTTTTGCCTATCTCCGCCGTGATCCTGTCAAAATGACCAGAAAGGGTATCATTGTAATTATAACCATGCTTCCAGCGCAGGGTGAAGGTAGGCCAGTCAGAACCGGCACTTATTTTTGCTCCTTTGGCAAGGCGGTACCGCTGCCGGGGGGTATATATCAGTTCGGCTGAAAAAGAAGCCTGACTGTGGCTGAATGAAAACAGTGAATCGTACCCTTCCACCTGGCCTGATGCAAAAGGATTATCAGGTATGTTCGGAGAGTAGCCATGATCAGGCTTAAAGATCGAAAAGGATGTGGTGTTCTCCAGTGGCTCCCTGTGCTCATAAGTCACAGATAATGAAAGATTTAACCCATTTGCCAGATCGCTTTTGTGACCTAAGGTAATGAAAGCGCTATTATAAAGCTTCATCCAGTTTTCCATGAAAAAGAGAGAGGAGACAGTATTTATTACCGGATTCACACCCGAGGCGGAAAATTCATCCGAATAGCTACCTGCCCTGAGGAAAATGCTTCCCGATTTCAAGGGATCGTACAGCAAGCTGGCAGCGACGCTCCACATCAGTTTTTCACGACTGAATGCATACTTGAATGATGGCGCAAGAGAGAAGCGTCCGCCACTGTCCGTTCTTGTTGTCAGAGTCAATCCCGTTCCGACTATGAACCCATCAACGGTATTGAAGGAGAAACTCTTCAGGTTTAACAATCCGTCAAAGTCAAGGTAAGTCTCTTCAGCGAGCTTCCATCGCTTGCCGGTAGCGATAGCCTTAACCGCATTTGCCGCCGGGTTCTTTTCTTTCTTCTGTGGCCCCTTTCCTACAGCTATGGAGAGGGTTGACGTATCACGTTCCGCCAGAACAGAGGGATTGTCGGTAATTTTACCAATACTGGCTTTTTCTTCCTCAGTAAGTGGTATAGGCCTTACCTCTTCCCAATAAACAGAATCCTTGTTAAGAGCTTCCTTTTCAATAATATAAGTAGTCTTATCCTGTATCTCAAGCGAGGCTTTTTCTTTGCTTTTCTCTGCGTTTTTCCCGTTGAGTTTTGCCAGTCTTGACATATCCCGGGCTGTGAGTTCGTCGCTGCCAAGAATCTCCTCTATCTCCTTTTGTGTGGCTGTTTTGGTTTCTGTTTCAACCGCAATGTCATCCTTGGCCAGATATCCCGATGGTTCGGGAAGTGACCTGTTTGGTTCAACCTCCAGGTATTTCACAGCGCTTGAGTATGTTGCTCTTCCTTTGATACCCATAACGGAAAGATCAACTTCGAATTCGTGGCTGACAGGCATCCAGATTGTTTCCTCAACGGGAGCGTAAAGCTGTCTGATCCTGATTTTGCCTGCCATATTTTCATTGGTCAGGTCCAGGGAACGTATTGCCCACAGATCTTCAACGATGTAAATTACTCCTTCGAAAAGCTGCTGGCTTTTTCTTCGCGGTGTCACGCCTATCTTATCAATCAGGTAGTCACCCTCCATGGAGGATCCCAGGTACTTGAAAGTGTAGTGCGAGAAGGCATTCGGAGCGAGAGGCGAGATGGCCATATCAGCAAGGATAGGCTGGTAGAAGCTTGCCTCCAGGTAATCCATCGGAGATGCCTGATCATCGCTTGTAGTCACATTGGTATGTGAAGATATTACCTGGTGAACATATTTATCAGGTGCTGTGAATGTTATTACATTAACTGATTCGGAGAAATAGTATTTACCCTCCTGAAGCTGCTCTTTGTCCGCCTCGATCTTCATCTGGCGCTTTATGATCTTTGGCAGCTTATCGATCCTGCCTCCGCCCCTGATATAGACCTCAGCCTTGTACATACTTACCTGGTTAAGGTGGTAGGGAGCCATTCCAATAACTTTGCGCATGATATAGAATGCCGGATCCTTGTCTGAAGGTGATACCGTTACAGCAGGTATCTCGTAGAACTCTTCCTTCATGACAATATCGGAACGAATGTCTTCTTTATCGACAGTAATCTTCTTAATTACGGGTGTATACCCCAGTAACTGATAGCTGATGTTGTATGTGCCTGAGGGAAGAGCTGTTTCATAGAAGCCGTCCTGATTGGATGTGGTTCCCTGGCGAAGCTCAGGTACATAAACTGAAGCTCCAGACATCGGAAGGCCGTTAGCATCGGTAATCCTGCCGTACAGCATCTGGGCATTGCATGCCAGCCATGGAAACAGTGTGACAAGGAGAATGGTCAGCGCTTTTCTGCTCATCACTGAAATTTTATTCAGTATGATCCCTTAGAGAGGTCCCTGCTACCACAATCACAAACTCACCCCTGGGAGCTTTTGCTTTAAAATGTTCAGTGAGAGATCCCAGGGTACCATGTACTGTCTCCTCGAATTTTTTCGTCAGCTCCCTGGATACCGACGCTTTGCGGTCGGCACCAAGGGAAGCTGCCAGCTGTTCCAGTGTCTTGATGATCCTGAACGGGGACTCATAAAAAATCATTGTGCGCTCCTCGGCTTCGAGAGAAACAAGTCTTTTCTGCCTGCCCTTTTTCTGGGGGAGGAAACCTTCAAAGGAGAAACGATCGGATGGCAGACCTGAGCTTACCAGCGCCGGCACGAAGGCGGTAGCACCCGGGAGAGCCTCAACCGCTATACCGCGTTCAATACACCGCCTGACCAGAAGAAACCCCGGATCAGAGACACCGGGTGTGCCGGCATCGGACACCAGCGCCGTCACTGTGCCATTTTCTATGTTATCGCACACCGCCTCAATACTGCGATGCTCATTGAACTTGTGATGCGACTGAAGGGGTGCTTTAATGCTGTAATGATTAAGCAGTATCCGGGTCGTTCTGGTATCCTCGGCAAGAATAAGGTCTGCAGACCTCAGCACCTCAACGGCACGCAGGGTAATATCACCAAGGTTGCCGATGGGCGTTGGCACGAGGTAAAGTTTAGACATTTATATTGAATTTTCTGCGCACAACATCAACGAATGATGACTGTGCAGCAGGATCAGAGCCCATGATGGTGCTTTCGTCAAGAATTTTCATTGCTTCACCCAGTGAGCCAGATGTGTTAAGCCGTTTGATGGTGTCCTGGTATGCCCTGCCGTCACCGCTGAAAAGCTCACGGATGAAATAGAATTTATCATTGATACCTATAGCTGCACCAATATCGCTTATGGGCTTGCTATGCAAGGCAGAGGTGATAGCTTCATCCTGTCTGACAGCAGTTGGCTTTTCACCTATGGTATCAGCTGCACTGAATTTGTCTGCCAGAATGGCCTTCGATGTCTCCTGTTCCTTCTTCACTGCTTCTGTCTTTACCTCAACGGTTTCCTTTTTAACAGCTTCCGGCTTCACCTCAGCCGCCGGCTGTACAACAGGAGCTGTCTGCGGTACAGACTCCGGCTGCGGTGGTGATACCTCACTCAGTTTAGGAAGGAGCTTAAGCATTTCGGTGGCGCTGCGTACTCTTGAGCGCGCCAGTTCAATCTCTGCAATCTGTGCTCCTGGTGCCTCATAAAGCTGGTCAAGCAATGCACTTACTTCATCCAGATCCTTTCTTATTATACCCACTGTTTTAATCAAATCCATCACCCTTTATTTTTTATAATGAACGCTTTTCTTTATTTTGCAAAAGTAAATAATATTCCATCAGCCAAATAATCGTTACACATTAATGAACGGTGATATCCTGACCTGAAGTATGGAGTTTCTGGAAAATTCGGTTGATAATGCCGGCAAGCGCGGATCAATAGAGGTTATTGCCGGGTCAATGTTTTCAGGCAAGACGGAAGAGCTTATAAGAAGACTTAGGAGAGCCATGTTTGCAGGGCTGAAGGTGGAAATATTCAAACCGTCCATCGATGTGAGGTACTCAGAAAACAGGGTTGTGTCCCATGACGAAAAATCGATCGTTTCAACCCCGGTGGAAAATGCCTCTTCAATACTCCTGCTTGCCTCGGGTGTTGAAGTTGCAGGCATAGATGAAGCTCAGTTTTTTGACAGCAGCCTCGTTGAAGTGTGTACGAAGCTGGCTGACACCGGCACCAGGGTAATAGTTGCGGGTCTTGATATGGATTTTGCAGGGAATCCCTTCGGGCCCATGCCGGCTCTTATAGCTGTTGCAGAATATGTCACAAAGGTTCATGCCATATGTGTCAGGTGCGGTAACCTGGCCAATTATTCACACCGCAAGGTCAAGGATGAAAAGATAGTGATGCTGGGAGAGAAGGATATTTACGAACCTCTCTGCAGATCATGCTATATCAAATCAATGAACAGGTGAAAATCAGTGCATCAGAGCTGGAGAAAATTACCGGCGGTAAATTGTCGGGCGATGGTTCGCTTACCGTGACAGGCATTATGACGGACAGCCGTTCGTCAGGCGCCGGCCATGATGTGCTTTTCATTGCCCTGCGGGGTCCCAATCATGACGGACACAAGTTCATCATGACACTTTACCGCAGGGGTGTCAGGCTTTTTCTTGTGGATACCCTTCCGGCGGATATAAGTAACATGGCCGGCGCCGCCTTCGTCAGGGCGGAAGATACCCTTGAGGCGCTGCATAACCTGGCTTCATGGCGAAGAGATAACTTCAGCGGCAAAGTCATCGCAGTGACAGGCAGCGCCGGTAAAACTATAGTTAAGGAATGGCTCGCAGAAACACTGGGAACGGTAAAAAGCGTTATACGAAGCCCTAAGAGCTATAACTCACAGGTTGGAGTGGCTCTTTCACTGATGAATATCGATGACAGATATGATGTGGCGATAATTGAAGCCGGCATCTCGAGGCCGGGAGAAATGGAGAAGCTTGCCCGCATTATAAGACCTGATGCTGTTGTCATAACCAATATCGGTGACGCTCACGGCGAGAACTTCACAGGCAGAGAAGCCATTGCAACGGAGAAACTCAGGCTTGCGGCAACAGCAAAAATGATCATATACAGTTGTGATGATGAACTTATTAAGCATGAGGTGGCACTTCAGTGTTCCGGCATTCCTGCATTTACCTGGTCACTGTCAGGCGCTCCTGCAACGTTAAGGGTTGATATTACTGAGAGAAAAAGCGACAGCCAGGTTCTGAGATGCATCTCAAAAGACTCGGCGTTTGATGCTGTCATTCCCTTTGCCGATCGTGCTTCCGCTGAAAACGCAGTTTCAGTTATTGCCTGTTGCCTGGCCGAAGGTGTCCCTGAGGAGAGTATCCGCGAAGCGGTGGCAGGCCTGCCTGCGGTAGCTATGCGTATGGAGGTCAAGAAGGGGATCAACGGCTGCACGCTTATTGAAGACTATTACAATTCGGACCCCGGCTCACTCAGCATGGCTCTCGATTTTCTGAGAACTCATTCAAAGGGATTAACCGCACTTATTCTCTCAGACTTCAGGCAGATAGGAGGGGACGAAGAACGACTCTATGAGGGTGTGGCTGAGTCAGTAAGGAACGCCGGCATAGACAGGTTCATAGGAATAGGTGAAGCGCTGATGCGGAACAAGGACAGATTCCCCGGAGGATCCGTATTTTATGGTTCGACCGGTGAGTTTACCGAGACCTTCAGGAGCTTTGCCTTCCATGATGAGACCATACTTATCAAGGGAGCACGGGCTTACGGTTTTGAGCGCATAAGCAGCCTTCTTGTCCGGCAGCTCCACCAGACGCGTCTTGAGATAAATATGAATGCCGTGGTTCACAATCTCAACGAGTTCAGGCATCTGCTCCGGCCCGGGACAGGCATCATGGCCATGGTCAAGGCATTCGCCTATGGTTCAGGCTCAGCTGAGATAGCATCGTTGCTTGAATACAATCATGTAAGTTACTTTGCAGTAGCCTATGCTGATGAAGGAGTGGCACTCAGAGAGGCGGGCATAATCACTCCGATTATGGTGATGAATCCTGATGAAAGTGTGATGGAACTTATCATCCGTAACAACCTTGAGCCGGAGATCTACAGCATGGAATCTTATTCGGGTTTTATAAAAAGTGCAAAAAGATACGGTCTGCTCCATTATCCTATTCATCTGAAAATAGATACAGGGATGCACAGACTTGGTTTCAGCATCAGTGATGCAGACCAGCTTGCGAAAATACTCCCGGATGAGCAGCACGTCAGGGTCGTTTCACTTTTCTCTCACCTCGCTGCCAGTGAAGACCCGGGTCACGATGAGTTTACCCGCCATCAGGCATCACTGCTCATTTCTACTGCTGAAAAGCTAAAAAGCGCCCTCGGTTATGACTTTAAGATTCATCTTCTGAACTCTTCCGGCATAAGCCGTTTCCCGGAATACCAGTTTGATATGGTACGTATGGGTATAGGACTATATGGCATAGGAGACTATAAAGGGTTGGAATTGCAGCACACAGGACGATTTGTCACCGCAGTATCACAGGTAAGGAATGTACCTGGTGGTGAACCGGTAAGTTATGGCTGCAATGGTGCCTCGGACCATGATCGTGAGATTGCAGTCATACCTGTGGGTTATGCTGACGGCCTTCGCCGTGAACTGGGTAACGGCAGGGGCAGCCTGTTTATAAAAGACAGAAAAGTGCCAATCATCGGCAGTATCTGTATGGATATGTGCATGGCTGATGTCACCGGGCTGAATGTGAAGACAGGCGACGAGGCTGAGGTGTTCGGTACCAAAATTACAATCGAAGAAATAGCAAAGAAGTGCAATACAATACCTTACGAGATACTCACCTCAATACCCTCCAGGGTTAAAAGGGT
>Ga0207931_1000413_pt1 | contig 15760 bp, 13 predicted proteins | sample NGESurdeep092012_2_FD_184478 | JGI IMG/M metagenome (GOLD analysis project Ga0207931, IMG submission 184478) | Arctic peat soil microbial communities from Barrow, Alaska - NGEE Surface sample 415-1 deep-092012 (SPAdes) | ecosystem: Environmental > Terrestrial > Soil > Wetlands > Peat ...
ATATGTAAGGTCATACTTTTCAAGGTGCCTGATAGTAAGTGAGAACCTGAACGGGGCATGTCTTAGTCTGGCAGAGAAGCCTGCCATTACCTCAAAGGGAAGATTGCCTCTCGGTTCACCGGCATATGCAGTTATCTGATAACCGAGATTCCTTATGACAAATCCTGCAGAGATAAGATTTTGCCTGTTATGCCATGAAGCCCCCAGGTCGAATGCAAATCCCAGGGAAGTGTATTTTTCAAGATGAGAAATTACTGGTTTGAAGTTGATACCGACGGTAAACATTGAATCAAGCTCACGGGAATAGATTATTGAAAGAGCCGATTCTGAAGCGCTGAATGAACCGGTAATATTTCCGGATGCATCGGCTTCAGTAAAAGATCCATAATTCAGGTAAGTTATCCCTCCTGCAATATTTCCTGCTCCATTCAGTGACCGTGAATACATTGCCAGGCCATAATTAATGCCTGCAAAATAATTTACATAGTTTAAAGCCAGGCTTCTGTCCATATCTGAATCAAGAAGAGCAGGATTATTCCAGGCCAGGTTCAGATTCCTGCCTGTAAGTGAAACATTTGAGCCGCCAAGTGAGGATATAAGTCCGGAATGTGTAAGGTTCAGAAACTCGTAAACATTATCTCCGCCTGTTTGCGAAAAGCTTACGGCTGAAAGCAGGATGAATAACGATATGCTTGCAATTCGTTTTGCCATTATCTGATCATAAATGTAAATATATGATTTTCCCGGCAGGTTGCAGGATAGTTCATTGCTTTTCGCCTGAAAATCTAAGCGGTCTTTCCCGTAAGGATCAGCGCATCCCCGCTTTTTTTAGGACGGCCGTTCATCTGCGACATTATCAGTCCCGCTATTACTATCACCATTCCGAAAATATTCTGCATGGTCAGTTTATCGCCAAGGATCAGGAACGAAAAAAAGGCTGTGAAAATAGGAATGAAGTATGTGAAGACATTTGCCCTGGTTATACCCATATTCCTGACTGAATATGCAAACAGGATAAATGCCCCGCACGATGCGAAAACAGACAGTTCAATAATTGGTGTAAGGGAACTTAAAGTGAAGGGAGTCCCAATAAAATGTTTAAAATCAAAAATAAGGAAAACAGGCAGAAAAAGGATTGCACCTATAGTGTTCTGTATATTTACTATAAAAACTGGTTCATAATTACCGACAAGCCTGCTCAGAGTAAGGTTATAACCTGAAGCAGAAAAAACTGCAAGCATTAACAGGCTTAATCCTTTGATATTAAAAGTAAGTACGCCATCCTTGTTCAGGACAAAAACAACAATGCCGAGAAATGATATTATGATACCGGCATAATTAATGACTTTCAGTCTTTCCTTAAATAATATCCATGCTCCTATTGTAGCCACTACCGGAATTGTGGAAATCAAAACCGATCCGACGGTAGCCGATACGTATGTCAGTCCAAAGCTCTCACCGAGGTAATACATGAATGGTTCAAATGTTGCCAGCATAAGGAAAAGCTTGCGGTCCTCTTTCCTGATCTTAACGAATTTCTTCTTGATCGTGAGATAGGAGGACAACATGATAATTGAAAAAACCAGCCGTATAAAGACAATGGTAATAGGGCTTAATGTCTCATTTGCAATTTTAAACCAGATGAAAGAAAATGCCCAGAATATCATTGCTAGAAAGACACCTCCATATATTCTGATTTTATTTTTCACTGGCTGGCAAGTCAATTTGTTTTGGCGTGCGAATTTAATAAAAAAATTCAGAAGTCGGATTTCAAACAACTCTATCGACTGACTGCTGTCCTGATTGATAAACATTGGTTTAACATGCAGAAATGCAGCCTGTTAATTAAAATATTGTTTTCGAACATATTAAAAAATGAAAAATTTCAGGTTTGGAAATGAAGGTATAATTATTATATTTGCCGCCTCGAAGACTGAAGAATTAACCAACTAATTACAGGCAACAGATGAAAATACTGGTTTGCATCAGCAATGTTCCTGACACGACTACAAAAATAAAATTTGCTGAAGGAAATACATCAATTGATACCTCAGGCATTCAGTGGGTTATAAATCCATGGGATGAATTATCGCTTACAAGGGCGCTTGAATTAAAGGATGATGCTTCAAGTGGTGTAAAATCGGTGACCGTGGCACATGTGGGTACTGCCATGTCTGAGCCAACCATCAGAAAAGCTCTGGCAATTGGTGCCGATGATGCGATCAGGATCAATTACAATGCTCCGGATGCCTACTCTGTTGCGGCCCAACTTGCTGAAGCAATAAAAAAGGAAGGGTTTGACATAATAATGTGCGGCATAGAATCTAGTGACTTCAACGGATCTGCAGTGGGAGGAATGATTTCGGAGTTCCTGGGCATTCCTTCGGTTTCTTCAGTTTCGGGATTAAAAATCGAAAACGGGACACCTGTTCTCACAAGAGAAATTGATGGCGGCAGGGAGAGTGTCAAAGTTCCTGTTCCATTCGTAGCAGTGGTCCAGAAAGGGATAGCAAAAGAACCAAGAATTGCTTCAATGCGCGGAATCATGACTGCCAGGACCAAACCTGTCAGGCTATATGAACCCATAGCTGCTGAAAGCCTGACTGAAATTGCAGGATTTGAAAAACCGGCACTACGTGCCGCCTGCAAATATATTGATCCTGAAAATGCGGCTCAGCTGATCGAACTTCTTCAGAATGAGGCTAAAGTCATTTAATAACAATTACTAAAAAATCATCATATGTCAGTTTTAGTATATGCCGAAAATTGGGACGGGAAATTCAAGAAACTCTCTTATGAACTGGTCTCTTATGCATCATCCGTTGCTGAAATGCTCAAAATGGATGTGGTTGCCTTAACAATAGGAAAAGCAGATGATGATGAACTGAGAAAACTGGGTAATTTCGGTGCTGCAAAGATCATCAGTCTGGTCAGTGCCCAATTGACAGTTCTTGATAATCAGGCTTATGCAAAAGTGATTGCAGATTATGCACTGAAAGAAGGCTCGAAAGTCATTATTTTTTCCAACAATATGACTGGAAAAGCTCTTGCTCCAAGACTTTCAGTCAAACTGAAGGCCGGAATCGGATCAGGTGTAAGCAAACTACCTCTTAGCCTTGATCCGTTCACAGTTTATAAAAGAGCATATTCAGGAAACGCGTTTGCTCATGTTATAATAAGATCAGATATTAAAATACTTACTCTTGCTCAGAACTCTTTTGATGTAATTGAAAAACCTACAGGCGCCGTTCCTGAAACCGCCGCGATTGATATAGATGGGCCATTGGTAAAGACGACAGTAACCGAAACACATAAACAAACAGGTAAAATATTGCTTACTGACGCCGATATTGTCGTCTCGGGAGGAAGAGGAATGAAATCGCCTGACAACTGGGCTCCTCTTGTCGAGCTCGCATCACTTCTCAATGGAGCTACAGCATGTTCAAGGCCGGTTTCCGATGAAGGATGGAGGCCTCATGAAGAGCATACCGGACAAACCGGAAAAATCATTGCCCCAAACCTCTATCTGGCAATTGGTATTTCGGGAGCAACTCAGCATCTGGCAGGAATAAGCTCTTCAAAATACATTGTGGCGATAAACAGCGATAAGGATGCTCCGATCTTCGAAGCAGCACAATATGGTATCGTAGGAGATGCAATGAAGGTTCTGCCAAAGCTTGTGGAAGCAGTGAAGAACTTAAAGAAATGATGTGGGTGTCTGAAAGGTCAAATGAACCACCCCGTCCCGACGTTTTGGTCGGGACACCTCTCCTTATAAAGGAGTGGAAACTATTGATATACATCACCATACATTTCTCCCTTTTTTTAAGGAGGAGTACCCTGACCGAAGCGTCAGGGGGAGGTGGTTAGCTTTTTCGAAGGCCTCTATTAACATAACAATTTTATGCTCTAATGCTCCGACATATTATTTTTACAGTTGCCCTTCTTATTACGATCACCGTCTTCGGTTATACCGTAAACCGGTTAATTAAATTCTTTAGTTTTACCAGGCCGGCATTTGTCATAAAAGATTTCGGAAAACGATTCCTTCTGATGATGCGGGTTGCATTCGGACAGACTAAAATCTTCCGGAGGCCTGTTATCGGTTTATTCCATGCTTTGGTTTTCTGGGGGTTTTGCGTAATACTTCTGGGAAGCATTGAAATGGTATTTGATGGATTGGCAGGAACAGAAAAATCTCTAAGATTTCTTGGTACGATGCATGATATAATTATGGCTTCAGGAGATATTTTCGCTCTGATAGTTGCAATTTCAATCTCTGTTTTCAGTATCAGGAGATACTTTCTGCATATCAAGAGGTTTAGTGGTGTTGAAATGAAAAACAAATCTCATATTGATGCAAGTATATCACTTTCGCTTATATTGCTGCTTATGATTTCCCTGCTTGCCATGAATGCAGGTTATGTAGGATACAGAACTCTTTCGCATGAACAGGTTTTTGGGATTTATCCGGTAAGCAGGATAATCAGTAGTAATTTTCAGGGATTTTCCCCAGAGAAATATCACTTAATCTTTGAAGTCAGCTGGTGGATCCATATTCTCACCATTTTTATCTTTGCCAACTACCTTCCCTATTCAAAGCATTTTCATGTATTCATGTCAGTTCCGAATGTATTTCTTTCAAGGCTTGAACCACTTGGCAAACTGGCAAATATGGATAATATCACCCGGGAGGTCAAGATGATGCTCGATCCGAATAATGATTTTGCCGCGGCACCTGCTGATGCTCCTGTTGAGAGGTTTGGTATTAAGGATGCAGAGGATGCAACATGGAAGAATTATTTTGACTCCCTTTCCTGTACGGAGTGTGGCAGATGTACCTCTGTTTGTCCGGCAAATATTACCGGCAAGAAATTATCACCCCGCAAGGTGATGATGGATCTTCGTGCAAGGATGAAGGAAAAGGGTCCGCTGATGATCAAAAACGGAAGGGATTTTAATGACAACCACTCTCTTTTAAGGAATTTTATTTCTGAAGAAGAACTCTGGGCCTGCACAACATGCAATGCCTGTGCAAAAGAGTGCCCGATTAATATCAACCAGCCATCCCTGATAGTCGATATGCGGCGATACCTTGTGCTCGAGGAGGCTTCTGCTCCTGGAGAATTAAAAAGTGTTTTCAGTAATATCGAAAATAATGGAGCCCCATGGCAGTATTCGGCAGAAGACCGGTTGAACTGGACAAATGACCTTGGATTTGAGGTACCTGTGTTTTCAACTTTACCCGCCGGCAGAGAAAAACCTGAATACCTTTTTTGGGTCGGATGTGCAGGGGCATTTGACGACAGGTATAAAAAAGTTGTTAAAGCCTTTTCGATAATACTTAACAAGCTGAACGTCAGCTATGCAGTTCTGGGGAAGGAAGAGACCTGCACCGGCGATCCGGCACGCAGAGCAGGCAATGAAATGCTATACCAGATGCAGGCATTGCAGGTTATTGAAATTCTGGAGAGCTATGATATAAAAAAGATCATAACCACATGTCCGCACTGCTTTAATGTTTTTAAGAACGAATATCCGGATCTTGGCGGTAATTATGAGGTAATCAATTATTTACAGTTTATCAACAGATGCATTATAGAAGGACGGCTTAAGCTCAACAGACAATTGATGAAGGAAGTCAGCATTACTTTCCACGATCCTTGTTATCTTGGAAGAGCAAATGATATTTACTCCGAGCCCCGTTCAATAGTCAGATCTCTGACTGAGAATTATGTGGAGATTAAAAGGCATAAAAGCTTTGCATTATGTTGCGGAGCAGGAGGGGGTCAGATGTTCAAAGAGGCTGAGAAAGGGAATAAGGAAATTTTCATTGAAAGAACTGAAGAAGTGCTCGCCACTAAAGCCAAGCTCGTTGCAACTGCTTGCCCCTTCTGCATGACGATGATGACCGACGGACTAAAATATAAGAATAAAGAAGAAGAGATAAAGAATTTGGATATAGCGGAGTTAGTGGTGAAGGCGATGGAATAACAACCCCCCAACCCCCCGAGGGGGGCTGTGAACGGTAATAAATTTAAAAGTCCCACTTGGGGGATTTAGGGGTAGAAAATGAATTATGCAATATTAAACCAACCGAAATGGAAACCAGAAAAGTCTTGAAAAGCGGAGAATTTCTTGTAAACGAAGTTGAAGTAAAGGATGTTTTTATTCCGGAGGAATTCAATGAGGAACAGCGGATGATCGCACAGACCTGCAAGGATTTTCTTGATGCTGAGGTATATCCCAATATGGTCGCGCTTGAAAAAAGTGACAGGGAGCTTATGAAAGCCATACTTAAAAAGTCTGGAGAGCTTGGCATGATGGGTATTTCAATCCCTGAAGAATATGGTGGATTCGGACAGAATTTTGTCACCCAGATGCTTGTTGCAGAAACATCTGGGGCAGGTTATTCCTTTTCAGTTGCTTATATGGCCCATTGCGGAATCGGGACTCTCCCTATAATGTATTATGGCAATGAGGACCAGAGACAGCGGTATGTCACTAAACTTGCCAGCGGGGAATTGATCGGAGCTTACTGCCTTACAGAGCCCGGGGCAGGAAGCGATGCCAATTCCGGAAAAACAAACGCCAGGCTTTCAGAGGATGGGAAAAACTATATAATCAATGGTCAGAAAATGTGGATCACAAATGCCGGTTTTGCTGATACGTTGGTCGTGTTTGCCAAGATCGATAATGACAGGGTACTGAGTGCATTTATAATTGAGACCAAATATCCGGGAGTTGTCATCGGCCCTGATGAGCATAAAATGGGCATAAAGGGATCATCGACTGCACAGATATATTTTAATGATGTGAAAGTGCCGGTGGAAAACATGCTTGGCAAGCGTGGCGAAGGTTTCAGGATAGCGCTGAGCATTCTTCATATGGGCAGACTTAAACTTGGAGCCAACGTAATCGGGGCGGCAAAAAAAGCAATCAACGACTCGATAAAGTACGCCAATGAACGAAAACAATTCGGAGTTCTTATTTCAACTTTTGGTGCAATAAAGCATAAGCTGGCAGAACAGGTTATCCGTCTTTTTGCTTCAGAATCAGCAGTCTACAGGGTCAGCAAAGACATTGATGATCTGATGGAAAAGCTTAAATCGGAATGTGGCGATAAGGGGAGGGCAGCAATTGAAGCCATAAGCCATTATGCTGTTGAAGCAGCAATTCTGAAAGTAGTTGGTTCGGAAATGCTCGATTTTGTAGCTGATGAGGCGGTGCAGATACATGGAGGTATGGGCTACTCTGCTGAAATGGATGTGGAAAGAGGTTACCGCGACTCGAGAATAAACAGGATATTCGAAGGAACGAACGAGATAAACAGACTTCTGGTTTCTGATACCGCAATGAAGCGTGCAATGAAGGGAGATTTCGACCTGTTCGGGGAAGCAGAGAAGCTGTTTAATGATCTGGAAAAGATTAATGACGGAAAAATTTCAGGCGAGACTTATTACCAGGAAAAAAGGAGATATATCAGGAACTTCAAAAAGGTTATCCTCATCAGTATGCATGGGGCAATGAAGCAATTCGGAAAAAGTCTTGTAAATGAACAGGAGGTGATGAACAATATCGCAGAAATGATGATTGAAACATATCTTTCAGAATCACTTGCTTTAAGGGTTGAAAAGCTTGAAGGAATGAAAGGCGCAGTTCCGGTTTACAAGGATATACTTGATGTAAATATCTATGATACAGCTGACAAAGTAAGAAAATCATCAACCGATGCCGTCTGCTCATTCGCCTCTTCTGAATCATTGCCGAAGCTTGTCAATGCAATTGAAACCCTTTCAAAAGTCGACAGGATCAATATAAAAGATGCAAGAAGAAGGATAGCAGATAAGCTTATTGAGGATAACGTATATAAATTCTAAAGATATTTAATAATATGTTGCATGTTGCTAGGTACTAGTTGCTAGATGCTAGTTGATTTTTACCCAGCAACCAGCAACTAGCAACCAGCACCTAGTTTCCACCTTTAACAAATATCACCATGCAAAGTGATATAGATCAATTTTTAATATGATAAACAGCATGATGCATGGTGCAAAAATGGATGATGTAATATATTATTAATCAGTAATCTCAGATATCTTTGTGAAATAATTAACAGTAACTGAAAAATGAAAATGAAAGTTAGATTGTCATGGAGCGTCATAGCGGCTTTGATAATTCCGGCAGCTATGCTGCTGTTTTCATCATGCGAGAAATATGCCTTTCAGGTGGAAACAGTTAATCCCCAGGAACCAGTGCTGTTTCAGACCCAGATCCAACCGATATTTACAAGTATCTGCATAACATGTCATAAAGGATCACGGAATCCTGATCTGAGAGATGGTAATTCCTATGCTTCGCTTACGAACGGTGGTTATGTAAACCTTCCGGCTGCAAGCAGCAGACTCTATTCTCAGGTTACTTCAGGAAGTCATTCCCCTTTTACCATTGACGCTGAGAAGCAGCTTATACTGATATGGATAGGGCAGGGAGCCCTTAACAATTAATCTTTAATAAACCTACTAAACCAGATAAAATGAAAAAAACTGTATTATTTCTACTTTTATCGGCCTTTATAGTTACATTATCAGCCCAGGATGAAGTAAAACCCCTGGAGAAATCAAAGCCGGTACGCTTTACTTTCGGAACAGGTGTGCTTATAGATAATCAGACAGTTGCTACACCATACAAAGGGGGATTGGAATTGCAGATACACCACAGATTCAGCCTGATTGAAAATTACCATAATCTTTTTGGAATTTACGGAGCAGCTAATACCCGGCTGGGTTTGAATTACGGAATAACCGACAGGCTGATGCTTGGGGCCGGGACCACCAAAGATTACAAGCTCCAGGATATCCAGTGGAAATATCTTTTACTTCAGCAGACCGAAGATAATAGCATGCCTGTTTCACTTTCATATTACGGCAACATTGTTCTTGATCTCCGGAAGGAGGAGGCATTTGGGCCTGTTGACCGTTACAGGGATATACACAGGTTTTCATATTTTAATCAGTTAATTGTAGCCAGGAAATTCAATGATGTGTTTTCGTTTCAGATTGCACCATCAGTAATCTATTTCAATGCTGTTCCCCAGTATTCGAACGAGTCTAAGTATAAAAACCTGAATTTCGGATTATCGGCCGGGGGCAAGGCAACTGTTTTTGGCTCACAGTCGATCATTGTTGAATATGATCAGCTTTTAACAAAACAGGATCTTGATGTACAGCCAAAGCCAAACCTTTCAATTGGATGGGAAATAGGAACGGCGACTCATACATTCCAGGTTTTTGCAGCCAATTATTCACAGATCATATATCAGCGCAACCTGGTTTTTAATACAAATGATTTTGCAAAAGGAGAGTTCCTGATTGGATTCAATATAACTGTGAGATTCTAAAATTTACTAATTTTAAGGAATGATATCGGCTTCGATCAGATACCTTCTTTTTTTTATCCTGGCTCTTTCAGGTGCCTCTTACTCAGCATCCGGATCAGAGCTTACAATAGAAAAAGCTGATACGAAGGATTCTATTACTTACAGATCTCCATATTACGAAGATAACGAGCGTTGTTTTAAATGCCACGGCCAGAGCAAGTATGAATATACAAATGAAAATCTTGGACGGCAGGTGAAGGCAATGATGTTTTCAGAAGTGATAATTAACAGGAATAAATTTTATGAGGCAAATCACAAAAGTTTCAGCTGTACTGATTGCCATTCGGAAGAGTACACAAAATTTCCTCATGCCGGGGAACTTCGTATGGAGCAGAGTTATAATTGCATGGACTGCCATGGCGGTGATGAAAAGTTCTCTAAGTTTAATTTTGAAACTATAGAATCTCAATACCGGAATAGTACACATTTTAAGCTTGAAGCTGAGGGATTTACGTGCTGGGATTGCCATAATCCCCATTATTACAAGATTAACATCAGGAACAATTCGAACCTTAAGGAGGCGGTACTATATGACAATAACATTTGTTTAAGATGTCATTCAAATTATAATCAGTTCCAGCTCCTGTCTGAAAGAGAAGAAATAAATATACTTCAGAAACATGAATGGCTTCCGAACCAGGAATCCCACTTTAAAAATGTAAGGTGCATAGAGTGTCATGCTGAAATAAATGATACTATCCTGGTGTCGCACCTGATTAATCCTGTTGAGAAAGCAGTAAAGAGATGCAATGAATGCCACTCGCAGAACTCATTGCTTATGTCTTCCCTCTATAAATTTGAGTCAAAAAAGCAGCGGAAGGATGGATTTTTTAACGGAATAATTCTAAACCAGTCATATGTAATTGGCGCTAACAGGAATGAGTATCTCAATATCTTAAGCCTGTTGATATTTGCCGTTTTAGTAATAATTATTGGGAGCCATATTTATTTCAGACTAACCAAAAAATAAAGTAAGAAAATGTATCTATATCCGGTATGGATCAGATTATGGCATCTTTTTAATGCACTTCTGATAATAGTGCTTATAGTCACTGGTATAAGCATGCAGTATACAGATAAGCAGGATTACGTACTCGTTGTCGGATTTGCAAGGGCTGTAAAATGGCATAATTTTGCTGCTATTCTTTTAACGGTAAACTATATATTTTTTGTAACTGGTAATCTTTTGACTGCTAACGGTAAATATTATAAGCTTGAAAAGCGAAATACCTGGTCTGACATGTGGAAACAGATGAGATACTATGCCTGGGGGATGTTCAAGGGCGAAGAACATCCTTTTCCCATCACTCTTGAACGTAAATTTAATCCATTGCAGAAATTATCCTATATCATTGCCATGTATGTCGCCTTGCCTTTGGTGATCATTTCAGGTTTGGGACTTCTGTTTCCGGAAGTTACGATAAACAGGATATTCGGAGTCAGTGGTCTTATACTTACAGATATACTGCATATTACAATGGCCTTCTTTCTTTCAGTTTTCCTTATTATTCACATTTATACCTGTACCCTTGGGTCAAAGCCGACTTCACTGTTCCGGGGAATGCTCTCGGGATATCACGAATCTGAAGAACATTAATTCTATAAACAAAAAATTGCACGATAATTGTAATATATACCAAAATCAAAATTGAATATTATGAAGACACTCAGAAAAGTATTAATCAGTACAACTGCTGCAGTTATTGGTGGTTTGTTAATTGCCTTCAATGCAACTGCACAAACTCAGCAACCAAAGCCATGGGAAGTCCCGGCAGAATCCATGAATATGAAAAATCCCGTAGCAAAAGGAGATGAGAGCAACAAGGCCGGACAGGCTCTTTATTTAAAAAATTGCGCATCATGCCATGGGAAGACCGGCCTTGGCGATGGCGTTAAAGCAAGAATGCTTAAGGATTTTCCAGGAGATTTTTCAGGCACTTTTTTCCAGAATCAGACAGATGGTGAGCATTTTTACAAAACCAAAACCGGAAGAGGAGAAATGCCTAAATACGAAGGCAAGATATCTGATGATGATATCTGGAATATTGTAAATTATACGCGAACATTAAAAAAATAAGTTGCAAAGTAATTAAATCAGATTGTTCTTAAATAAAAATCCGGCCAAAATGGCCGGATTTTTATTTACCTCTTCAATCCGTTTACTTGCTTTGCTAGTACAGAGACATATGGCACTCCGAACAATTAGCTTCTTTCCAGGCTGTTCCTATATCCACAGGATGTTGAAATTCAAGTGTATCCCTGATATTCGTGAATTGCATCAGATCTTGTTTACCCTGGCCGATTATTGTATGGCAGAGATTACAGTCTCTGGTAATTTTCCTCCCGTTATCTGATCTGAAAGAATCATTATGGCACCTGAAACAACCTTCTGATTCAAGATGTCCGATATGATCGGGATACACATCATAAGTCACTTTCATCCCCGGAAAAGAATTCTGGCTGTAGGCCTTCTGTAAACTGACAATAGATTGATCAATTTTTGCCTGGTTCTTTTCAAAGAATTCGCTAAAACCTGATTTATAATAATTAATGATCCCTTCTCTGATCTGCATTAATGCTGTGTCCTTAGTGGGGAAATTATTTCTGAGTATTCCCATTGCAGTTTTCTTTATAAAGGGTATCTCTTTCCCCACAGCATTTGTAAGCATGATCTTATCGAAATATACCGAAGGTGACCTGTATTTATGCGAAGGCCTGTTGTGACAATCTATACAATCCATAGTCCTGGCCGAGGATGCAGATATTGTACTGTCAGATATTTCAATTTCGGGATTTTTGTATATTGTAACCTCTCCGGTTGCCTTATTGGTGTACTTCACGTAAGTTATTAACTCACGTTTGTCATTTTCAGATATGTATTCGATGTTTACATCAGGATTTATATGCCAGTGTATCCCCTCAGTAAAGCCAAGATCACTGATTTCAGGTCCAATCTTCATCTGCAGAATAACATTCCATTCGGAGTTAAGGGAATCTGCCAGATAATACTTTTTCGTCTGAAGGTTCCTTGCATAAAACTTCTGGGGCCAGTGGCACTTTTCGCAAGTTTCTCTGGCCGGACGCAGATCATGGAGGGGCGTTTCAATTGGCGAAGGATAGGTTTTTGTAGCCACCGCATAAACCTGGTGCAACCCTGAGAGCTTGGATTTGACATACCATGATGCACCGCTCCCGACATGGCATTCAACGCATTCTACATTTGCATGGGAAGAGTTCTGGTACGCTGTATATTCCGGTTCCATTACCTTATGACAAAGAGTTCCGCAGAATTCAACTGATTCAGTCAGATGATATGCTTCGAAACTTCCATAAGTGGAAAGGAAAAGAATGATTAAGGTTGCTATTGTGAAACCTATAAATGCATTTCTGTGCTTTGGATTATTCAGATCAATAGCGGGTAATCGCTTCTTTTCAGCCGGAGTTGAAGCTAATCTTTTTTTTCTTGAAATAAGAATACCTGCCGGGATCATTAATAATCCAAGCAATAAAAATCCGGGTAAGATAATGTAAATGAATAATCCCAGATTTGTCTGGTTTTTATTGAAAATGGTTGAAATCAGAAATAATACAATTATCAGCAGGAAATTAATTGATGCAATAAGCAATCCAATAATTGTAATCCAGTTCCTGGCAGCAGATCTAAGTTTCATATAATAAGGAATTATAGTAAAAAAAAACCGGACAATCTGACTACATTACACCTGAGTAAACTGACTACATTTAAGATGGTGTTCTAAAAAGAGTTTTCTCACGGTAAAAAGCGGTTAAACAAATTTAACTTATTAATTGGATATTTCCACTAAAATAAAACAGGGACGTGGATAAAGCGTCCCTGTCTTTTTAAAAGGAGAGTGCCAGATACATCTCTTGTCTTAATAAATCAACTAAATTCCTGCAGTTGTCAGAGCATCAATTGAATTTTGCAGTAACGCTTTTGTATACTTATAGTTATGGATACCCAAACTATATTCCCTAAGACACATCTGGAAATTAATCATCGAACCAACGACTACATTTTTCAAAGTCGGGAAAGTTGGGAGAGCAGTGTTAACAGCTTTTTGCTCAGTTGTCCATGAACTGGTGCTGCCGGGATTCTTCCATGCACCTGCGAGGTTGCTGGACGGATCATAAATATCAAGATAACCATCAAAATTTCCGGTGGTTAATCCGGCCCAAAGATTTGTTTCGGCATTTGTATCACTATGAAGGATACTTGTTCCCCCTCCCACAGTATTAATTTTTGCTGCAAGGGTGTTCAGCAAGGTCTGTATCTCAGTTCTTGGAGTTTTCCAGAAAGTTGTTGAAGAGGAGGTAATTGGCGTTGAGTGGCAACCTGACACATTGCAGCCATTAAAGTTACCTGTGGTGACAAATGTATGACCACCAGCTCTGCCTGTGATTGGTGCCATATGACAATCGCCGCAGGATGCAGCAGTTGTATGTGTCGAATTGCTATAAGTCTGTGTACCGGTAAACTCTACTCCGCCCTGGCCGGCAAAAATTGCTCCAACGGTGCCATAATGGACATGCATCCTGTATGAAGGTAAAACCTTGTTTGGTGCAGCGTTCCCGACAGAACTGTCGTAAAAGGTTGCGGTAGGATCGGTTATAAATGAGGTATAATCAACAACATTACCGTCAGAAAGTGAGGTGCTGGTAGTTAATGGTCTTGGCTGATGACATTTAACACAAAGATTGCTCATCCCTCCATCCTGCGTCAGGTTAATGGTTTTCGTAGCTTTCCACATTGTCATCGGTACAGCTGCAGTAGTAGTCAATGGGAAAAACTCTGTGCCGGCATATGTTTTATGCAGGCTGCTATGGCAGGTAAAACAACTTAATTCACCATAGGCAATAGATGTTGTTGCCGAATAATCGTTTACATATTTGCCTGTGGTTGCGTTAAGGGTAAATGTTGCCGGAACGTTATTCTTGCAAACATATTTAAAAGCTTCTGATTCGTGGCATGGAGAACAACCTGTATTCCCTGCTTCTTCAAATGCAGCTTCGCCATATTTATGCTTGGAAAAACTAAATTCGACAACTTTCTGGTCTACGACTGTCGGATTATGACATAGCTTGCATGTCTCATTTGCGTCCTTACCGTCCTTTCCGTCAGCTCCGTCTGCTCCTGCAGGTCCCATTGGGCCTTCACAGGCAGAAAACAATAATGCTGCTGATACAAGTAAAGTAAATAATTTACACAGGTTTTTCATATTGTTGATTTTTGGATTATTTTCTGAATGCAATGTAATAAATCCCTGTTGTTAATTTAGTAACAGTAATTATGCTATTTGCAATATATAAAATTGATAGATATACAATGCATAAATGATATATATCAACTAAAAAAATGATATTTGTAATAATTGACTTTTGAATTACTTTCTATCTCTATTTTTAACCTCCTTTATTTTAAGGAATATGTCAGAAAAGAACACCATAGACAATTGTGAAAACTGTCCCGTGAAATGGAAAAGTTTTCAGCATCTTACTAAGGAAGAACTGCATTTGGTCAACGAAAACAGGTACGAAGCAACTTTTAAACAGGGTGAGATTATAATTAAGCAGGGCTCTCCTGCTTCCAATGCATTGTTTCTGGCATCAGGAATGGCAAAAAACTACTATGAAGGAATAAATGGGAAAAATTTCATAATGGGTATATTGCTACCTGGACGGCTTATTATGGGACCAGGAGCTTATGTCGATTCAAGGTACACATACTCCGTATCTGCATTGACCCAGCTTCAGGCCTGTTTTATAAGTTTTGACATTTTCAGACATCTTGTCAGGATAAATGGCGATTTTGCTGAGAGCTTCCTGCAGGATATAAGCATAAAAGCTCTGCACTCACATATCCGGATGGTCAATCTTGCCCAGAAAAAGATGCCGGGCAGGCTTGCCGAAGCATTACTCTATTTTTCTGATGAGATTTTCAAGGCGGATGAATATGAGATGATCCTGTCGCGGCAGGAACTCGGAGAAATGACTAACATGGTGAAGGAAAGCGTCGTAAGGATTATCAGGGAAATGGAAGAATCAGGTGTTATAAGTGCAAAATCATCTCTGATTAAGATTATCGATAAGGAGAAATTACGTCAGATCTCAGAAAAAGGATGAAGAACCAAGCAACAAGCAACCAGCAACAAACAACTTGAATTAAAAAAAATGAAAATTCTAAAATTCCTTCTGTCCCCAATATTCATGGGGATACTGTTTGTAATATTTGCCGCCTCAATGGCTGCTGCAACATTTATTGAAAATGATTACGGTTCCTCTGCAGCGTATAATTTTGTTTAT
>Ga0207931_1000414_pt1 | contig 15750 bp, 13 predicted proteins | sample NGESurdeep092012_2_FD_184478 | JGI IMG/M metagenome (GOLD analysis project Ga0207931, IMG submission 184478) | Arctic peat soil microbial communities from Barrow, Alaska - NGEE Surface sample 415-1 deep-092012 (SPAdes) | ecosystem: Environmental > Terrestrial > Soil > Wetlands > Peat ...
GCGAGCCCGCTACCATCGCCGTCGCCGAGTTGCGCGACGCCGCCCAAAAGAGCCCCGTCGTCTACGACCGTGAAGACGCCCACTACGACACGATCTCCGCCTTCATCAAGTCGATGCGTGGCAGCGATCCGGACGCCGCCGTGTACTATCTCGCGGCGATGCTCGCCGGCGGCGAGGACCCCAAGTTCGTCGCGCGGCGGATGATCGTCTTCGCCAGCGAAGACGTCGGCAATGCCGACCCGACGGCGCTGCTCGTCGCCGTCGCTGCCTCGCGCGCGGTCGAGTTCGTCGGCATGCCCGAGTGCCGCATCAACCTCAGCCAGGCGGCGATCTATCTGGCGCTGGCGCCCAAGAGCAACGCCGCCTACAAGGCGATCGACGCCGCCTTCGCCGATGTCGAGCGCGAGGGCAACGAGCCGCCGCCGCCGCATCTTCGCGATGCGAGCTATCGCGGCGCAAAGGAACTTGGCCACGGCGAGGGGTATAAGTACCCGCACTCTTTCGGTGGGTGGGTAGAGCAGCAGTACCTGCCGGACAAGCTCGTCGGCCGTACGTACTTTGAGGCGCGGTTCGGCGAGGAGATGTCGATGACCGAGCGTCTGCGCGAACGCAAGCGGCGGGGACAGCACGGCGGCGACGCAGCGACCAGGGGGGCGCAGGACCAGGATGAATGACACCGCGATGATCGTCATCCCGCTGACGATCGCTCTGCTGCTCCTCATTGCCGGCGTCTACTGGTACGGGAAGCGGGCCAAGGATGAACTCGATGAGCAGGTGTCCGTGTCGCACATCGGCGTCGACGAGCCGCTGGATGTCACCGGGCAGTGCGCCGAGGCGCTGCATGCGCTGTCGGCCGAGCCGGTCCTCGTCAAGCAGCAGCTCGACGGCACGCGGGTGCAGATCGAGAATCGACCCATGGTCCCGATCGCGTTGTTCGCGGGCAAGGATGCCGCCGGTGCGCTGACCGAAGCGGCGAGCCGCATCAGCGAGCGGTACGGCCTCGAGTGGGTCGCCATCGTCGCGGTACGCGAGGACGGCAAAGTGACCGTCAACCGCATCAGCTAGGATGCGGTGGCGCGTCGGCAAGTCCGCGCGCCGCCGTATACCAAGTTGTAGACTAGTAAAGTCCGGAACCACTTTTTCCGAAGTACACTTCGCGGGCCCGTCGACAGGATGGGCCGCCGAGACGCTGGGGAGCGTTCAAGGAGGCTTTCGATGAAACGGCTATTGAAGTTCCTGTTCGGCGCCGCCGTTGGTGCGGCGGCAGCCGTGCTGGTGACGCCCAAGACCGGCCGCGAGTGGCGCGAGCAGCTTCTCGGCGACCGTGTGCGCGGCCTGCTCACGAGCGGGACCGACGAGTATCTCGAAACCCCGGCTCCCGAATGGCAGGCAGAGAGCTCCGTCGTGGTCGCCGAGTCTCTCGCCGCGCCGGTCGTCGAAGGCGAGGACCTCCGCGAGCGCATCGAGGCGACCAAAATGGCGATCGAGAGCGAGATCGCGCAGCCCTTCCAGACCGCTCCCCAGGCTGTCGAGGTCCCTGCTCCCGCAACCGAGGTCGAGGAGCCACAGGTCGGCGAAGAGCCGGCAGTCGAGGAGGCTCCGGTCGCCGAGGAGGCGGTCGAGGAGCCGTTCGCAGCCGCTCCCGCCTATGAGCCCGAACCGGTCGCCGAAGACGAACCGGTCGCCGAAGACGAGCCAGTCGCCGAAGAGGCAGTCGAGGAGCCGGTGGGCGAGGTCTCCGAACCAGTCGTCGAAGTCGCCCCTGAGCTCCTGGAAACGCCTCAGGCGCAAGTCGAAGAGGCAATTCCCGAAGTACCGATGCCCTCGTTCGGCGAGGCGGCGGCCGAAGAGCCTGTCGCCGAAGCCGAGCCGGTCGCCGAAGAGCCGCTTGCAGACGAGCCTGTGGCCGAAGCCGAGCCTGTCGCCGAAGAGCCGGTCGCCGAAGAGCCGGTCGCCGAAGGGACCGGGGAGATCTTACCGCGCATCGATGAACGCGAAGCATGGGTCGCAGAGGCCGCTCCGGTAGCTGAGGAGATCGCAGAAGAGCCGGTCGCCGAAGCCGAACCGGTCGCCGAAGCCGAACCGGTCGCCGAGACTCCCGGCGAAGAGCCTGCGGGCGAGACGACGATCGACCAGGCCGAGATGCGTCGCCGCATCGAGGAGACGCGGGCGCGGCTGAAGGCGAAGGCCTTTGACGCGATGATGAGCGGCGAGGCCGCCCTGCTCTCGCGGGACAGCGGCGAGAAGGCCGTGCCGCGCGACGTCGACGTCAAGGTCGACGACGAACTCGAGGGCAAGCTGGACGAATCGCTCTCGCAAGAAGAGTACTGAGCAGCGCGCCGGCAGATCCGAAGAGCTGTTGAGCGGGCCGCCTCCGGGCGGCCCGCTTGCGTTTCAGTGTCCCTGGTGGCGGCTGGTGGCCGGGCCGCCGGCGCCAGGGTCTGCGGCCGGCGGCTCAGACGCCCCGGGGCCGGGCAGGGGCGATCCCGGGCCGGGCGCCTGGCCTGCGGAGGCCGGCGACACCGCTCCGTGCAGTGACGCTGCCAACATGCCGGATGTGGCGACGAACGCCACGCCGAGCAGAGCGAGACTCACGGGCACGCTGCGATTCTCGAACAACAGGAGGAAGTACCACCACACATCGATGCCGAGGTGCAGGCGAAGAGCGAAGAACACCAGCGCCGCGGCGACCCCGCCGAGTCCGCACCATACGAGGAGCAGCGAGCGCGCCCAATGGCCCGGCCGGGCGAGGGGCCAGAGCAGTGCGGCTGGCAGCAGGAGGATGACCGAGAACGGGTTGGCGAGGAACATCAACAGAGCGACCGCCAGCAGCACGGTGTGGGCGACGGTGGTTGCTGCCTCGGCGCTCGTCGGGACGCGCCGAGCCAAGTGGCGCTCCACGGCGACGGCATAGCGATAGGCGAGGAGGAGAAGAACGACGAGCACGATCACACGCAGGTAGCGCGGGTGATGACTGAAGCCCGCGTCGGGCGGAATGACCGCTCCGGGGATACGCGGGAAGAGGTTCATCAGACCGGCGACGTAGACGATCGTCAGTACGAAGAGCAGCGGCGCGAGGTGCATCACCCAGCGTGCCCAGGCGGGCCCCAGACGCTGATGGCGCCGTCGGCCGCGGGCGAGAAGATCGACCGTGGTCGCCGTCAGCGGCAGGAGAAGGACGGCGATGATGAGCACGAGCGTCGCTCCGGGCAACTGGCGGTGCCGGGTGAGGAAGATCGTGTCGCCGCTGCGCAGCCCGGTGTCGGGGGCGGCGTCGAGAGCGAGCACCATGCTCTGCACGGCGCCGCCGACCCGCGTGAGCGTTTCGGTAGAGATCGTGTCGAGCGTGTCGAATTCGATCGCCGGTGCCAGCCCGCTTGCCGAAAGGGTGACTGCCGGGACCCCGGCGGCGACGAACGGACCCTGACTGTCGGAGCTGAACGGCACCGCCAGACGCAGGATCTGCTCCGGAAAGCGCGGCAAGGGGACCGACAGGCCACCCACCAGGTGCCCCACTTGGGAGGCCAGGATCCACGTCCACGGCGGCGCCACGCGGTCGACGGCGCTCGACCCGTCGAGAGCGAGCCCCGTCGCGTCTTTGAGCCCGACCTTGCGAAGGGCGATCGCCGCGCTGATGCCGGTGGCGTCATGCCGCTTCATGAAGTCGCTTGCGCCCAGGGCGCCGTAGGCGTCGCCGTCGGTGAAGAGGAAGACGATCGTGTGGCGGTGGGCGACGGCGGAGATCGCGCGCGCGGTCTCGAGTGCGACGGCGACGCCGGAAGCGTTGTTGTTGGCGCCCTGGATGGCGCCTGGCGGGGAGTCGCGGTTGGCGATCACGACGATCGCGTTGGCGACGTCGCCGGGAGCCTCTACCCAGACATTCTGCAAGGTGACGGTCCGTCCGTTGATCGCTGCCGTGAACTGCTCGACGTGCGGGGCGAAGCCGATCTGCTTCAGGGCCGCGATGAGCCAGAGCGTCGCTCGCTGGTCGGCGTCCGATCCGGCGATACGGCCTGTGTAGCCGGTGACGAGTGCGCGCAGGTCGGCGAAACATCGCTGGGCATCGAACGCGACCGGTTCGCCGGTGAGGCGCGGCGTGTCCGGCGTCCCCAGCGTGAAGAGCGCCAGGAACGTGAAGACGATAGCGAGCAGCACCGTGATGCGATATAGCTTAAGGTTCGGCAGCTCGACCTCCCCTGGGAGTCCCAGGATGCTACCAGATTGAGGCGGCGCCCGCGTCGCGGGCACCGCCTCAGAGTAAGATGTGCGTATGTGCGCTCGAGCATGCCAACTCGCGGCCGCAGCCGGATACGGCAGAGCCGGGGGACCGGCTTGAAGCGCGGCCTGCGCCTTCGCTTGATGATCAGTCACGCCGGCGTCGCTTTGCTGGCGATCGCGATCGTCGCCGTGGGCTTCAACGTCGCCGCCGGGCGCCGTTTCGATCGCTACGTTGCCGACGTGCGGGCTGAGCGTATGCAAGCGGTGGCACGGTCGGTCTCGGATATGTACAAGCAAGGGACCAGCTGGGACGCTTCGGCGGTGCTCGCCGTGGGCCAGGCGGCACAGGCGACCGGCATGCAAGTCGCGGTCTACGACTCCCGCGGGCGGATCGTCTTCAGCGCCGCCGGCGGCCCGCTGGGCGCTGCCGATCAGCTCGGGCAATTGCCTCCCGATCCCGAGATCTACGTGAGCGCCAGCATCCCGTTAACGGTCAACGGGACCCGGATCGGCACCGCACTCGTCTTCCAGCCGAAGTGGCCGCTGCCCGCGAACATCGCGCTGCGCCACTCCGTGGACCGCTACCTGATCGTGGCGGCGCTGGTCGCCGGTTTCGTCGCGATCGTCGTCGGCGTGGTCTCGACACAGCGCCTGACGCGATCGCTCGGGAGGCTGGCGACGGCCGCCGCCAAGGTGACCAGCGGCCGTCGCGCGGACCGCCTCGACGAGCGCGGCCGCGACGAGGTCGCGACGCTGGCCCGCGCATTCAACGTGATGGCGGCGGCGGCCGATCGTCGGGAGGAGCGTCGCGACGACGCGAGCACGGATCTTGCCGACGAGCAGCTCAGCCTCGATGAAGCCGGTGACGACCCGCTTGGCCGATAGCATCGGCCGGCGCGCCCGTCCCCACTTCGCGCGTCGGCGGCAGCCGTACGAGTCCTGAGACGGCGAAACGGCCGGCGCGCTGGCGCGCCGGCCGTTTCGCACTTCTCTTCCTCGTGCCGCTTCGCCTAGCCGACGACAGGCACGTGGCTCATCGCTTCGGCGACCTTCGCGGCCGGATACTCGTAGTCGGTGAGCTCGCCGGCGAGGAAGGCGTCGTAGGAGCCGAGGTCGAGCAAGCCGTGACCGGTGAGGTTGAAGAGGATGTTCGTGCTGACACCCTCCTGCTTGGCCTTGAGCGCCTCGTCGATCGCGACGCGGATCGCGTGCGCCGATTCCGGCGCCGGCACGATGCCCTCGGTGGCGGCGAAGAGTTGCGCCGCCTCGAAGCAGGCCACCTGCGGCACCGCCACGGCCTCCATCAGGCCGAGCGAGTACACGTGGCTCACGAGCGGCGCCATCGCGTGGTAGCGCAGCCCGCCGGCGTGGATACCCGCCGGCATGAAGTCGTGACCGAGCGTGTACATCTTGAGCAGCGGCGTCATCTGCGCGACGTCGCCGAAGTCGTACACGAACTGGCCCTTGGTGAGCGACGGGCACGCCGTCGGCTCGACGCCGACAAAGCGCGTCTTCGTCTTGCCTTCGATCTTCTCACGCAGGAACGGGAAAGCGATGCCGGCGAAGCTCGAACCGCCGCCGACGCACCCGATCACGACGTCGGGGTAGGCGTCGGCGAGTTGACACTGCTCGATCGCCTCTTCGCCGATGATCGTCTGATGCAGCAACACGTGGTTGAGCACGCTGCCCAGTGAGTACTTGGAGCCGGGGTGCGTGACCACGTCCTCGAGCGCCTCGGAGATCGCCAGCCCGAGACTGCCGTTGTTGTCGGGGTCCTTGGCCAGTGCGTCGCGGCCCACCTTGGTGTGCTCGCTCGGGCTGGGATGCACCTCGGCGCCCCAGAGCTGCATCATGCTGCGCCGGTACGGTTTCTGGTGGTAGCTCACCTTGACCATGTACACGGTGAGGTCGATGCCGAACATCTTGCAGGCCATCGCCAGGGCGCTACCCCATTGACCGGCGCCGGTCTCGGTGGCGATGCGGTGGTTGCCCTCCTCGCGGTTGTAGTAGGCCTGGGCGACGGCGGTGTTCGACTTGTGTGAGCCGGACGGGCTGACGCCCTCATTCTTGAAGAAGATCTTCGCCGGAGTGTCGAGCGCCTTCTCGAGGGCGGTCGCGCGTACCAACGGCGTCGGTCTCCAGATCCTGTAGATGTCGATGACCTCTTCGGGGATGTCGTGGAAGCGCTCGCCCGAAGCCTCCTGCATGATCAGGCCCATCGGGAAGAGCGGCGCGAGGTCGTCCGGACCGACTGGCTGCATCGTGCCCGGGTGCAGCGGCGGCGCCGGCGGATCCGGGAGGTCCGCCACGATGTTGTACCACTGGCGTGGGATCCTCTCTTCGCCAAGAACGGTCTTCTTCGTCATGACGCACCTCCTCTCGGATGGCTGTGTACAAGAATGCGGATGGCTCGCATGTGTCCTCTCATTGGTCGTAAAGAGACGAGCTTCAACTCGGGTTGTGCTCGTCGGCGGTGCGGGCACGCGGCCCGCGCGGGGATGTCGTCAGTGGGCGCGCGAGGCGCGCCAGCGAAGGGACCAGGTGGTAGCGCTCAGACCCATGGCAGGCGGGATTGTACCACAGGTGCGTTGCCGTCGTGCAAGCATATGCATGCGTGATGCAGCGAGGGTGGGGCCGCGGCCGGTCGCGGCCGTCATTCGACGGCCGCCGCGGCCGCCGCGGAGTCTTCGGGCGCCTCGGCCGAAGGCTCGATGATCTCCTTGATCGGGTAGGGCGAGCCGGGATGGGCGAACAAGAAGCCCTGGCCGTAGGTTACGCCGAGCTCGATGAGGATCTTGAGCTGGGCCTCGGTCTCGATCCCCTCGGCGATCAGCGTGATGCCGGCGGCGGCGCAGAAGTCGCGCAGCGTCTTGACGAGCTTCTGCTTGACGAGCGCCTCCTCGAGATGGCGGGTGAGGCTCATGTCGAGCTTGATGAAGTCCGGCTCAAGCTCGACCATCGTCTGCAGGCCCGAGTAGCCGGCGCCGGCGTCGTCGATGGCGATGCGGAAACCGGCGTCGCGCAGTTTGGCGACGACCTCGCGAGCGCGATCGAAGTCGTTGATCACGTTGCGCTCGGTGATCTCCATGATCGTCTTGGCGCGCAGCGGCTCGGGCGTGCCGCTGACGAACTCCTGGATGAACATGTCGCTGTGCGAGTGGAAGAAGAGGTTGATCGGCTCTGTGTTGATGAAGCGCAGCAGGCTCTCCGGCAGCGTGGCGCTGCCGCGCGTCGCCATCAGCCGGCAGAGGCGGTCGAGCTCGGGCACGCGGCCCTGCTCGCGAGCGATCTCGAAAAGCAGCTCGGGGTGGTGGAGCTCGCTCTGCATGGGGCCGCGGGCGAGCATCTCGTAGCCAAGCACGCTGAAGTCGGCGAGCTTGACGATCGGCTGGTAGACGCAGGTGATCTGCTCTTCGGCGATGATGCGGTCGAACTCGTCGATGAGGCGGGCCTGCGTCTCGCTACGCTCGATTTGGATGCCCGCCATCGCTTCGTCGATCGCCTGCAGGAGCGCGCGCCGGAAGCGCACCTTGGGCGAGCGTGTGAGGCGCGCGCACCCCACGTAGACCTTGATCTTGGCGAGCAGCTGCTCTTCGAGCTCGCCTTCGAGCTGCTCGAGCAGGTTCTGCTCGAGGCGCTCCTTGATCACGAGCAAGTCGCTCTCAGCCACGCCGGCGTGCTCGCGCGCCGGCGAGAGCACGACGAGGAAGGCGTTGCCGAGGCTCGAGACGGAGATGAAATCGTCACCGCGCAGTAGTTGGCCCTTGGCGTCGCTCAAGCGGCTGCCGACGGCGCGGAAGACGTCATCGACGACCTCGAAGCCCTTCTGCATCTCGAGCTGGTGGATGCCGTCGAGACTCACGTAGAGGAGGCCGAGCTGCGTGTGGTTGAAGAGCATGCGCTGCACCTCGACTTGCACGTGTGCGAGCGTCGGCAGCGCGGTGATGTCGTCGTAGTACACGGAGGCGTCGCGAAGCACGTCGCGCACCGTCTGCAGCAGGTGCTCGATGCGGAACGGCTTGGTGACGAAGGCGGAGGCGCCGCTGCGGTTAGCCTCTATCATGTGCGCGAGCTGGCTTTTGGCGGTGAGGAAGATCACCGGGATGTCCTTGGTGTAGCCGAACTGCAGCTCGCGGCAGACCTGGTAGCCGTCCATGCCCGGCATCATCACGTCGAGCAGCACGAGGTGGGGGTGTTCGGTGTAAGCGAGCTCGAGACCACGTTCGCCGCTGTTGGCGGTGAGCACCTCGTAGCCTTGGGTCTCGAGCGCATCCTTGACCATCGTCGTCAGATCGACATGGTCATCGACGACAAGGATGCGGATCTGCGACTCCGGCATGATCCCCCTACGAATATAAACCTGGACCCCGCGTACTTGTATCACTATCGGTTCCGCATCGCCAACTCTTTACGACATAATGGAGCCTCCACCGAAGGAGGACGATGAAAGGTCACGGGCCCGCCGATCCGCTGCAGTCGCCGCGCTTTGCCGGCATCTCGACCTTCCTGCGACTGCCGCATGTCACGCACCTCGACGGTGTCGACGTGGCGACTATCGGCCTGCCGTTCGACACCGGTGTGACCGCGCGCACCGGCTCGCGCTTCGGGCCCAAGGCGGTGCGCGAGGGCTCATTGGCGCTGCGCCCCAATTACAATCCGGCGCAGCGCATCGCCGTCTTCGACTGCCTCTCGGTCGTCGACTACGGCGACGCGCCCGTCGTGCCGGGGTTCGTGGCGCGCTCGCTCGAGCGCATGCAAGAGACGCTTGCCGTCATCCACGCCGCCGGCGTCGTGCCGATCGGTTTCGGCGGCGATCACAGCGTGATGCTGGCGGAGCTGCGCGCCGCGGCGAAGCAGCACGGCGCGCTCGCCCTCGTGCAGTTCGACGCACACACCGACACGTGGGACGAATACTTCGGCGAGCGCTACACACACGGCACCGTCGTGCGCCGCGCCGTGGAGGAGGGTCTCGTCGACCCGGCGCGCTCGGCCCTGCTCGGCATGCGCGGCGGGCTCTATTCTCCCGACGACCTCGAGGAGGCGCGCGCGATGGGCTTCGAGGTGCTCGGCTGGGACGACCTCGCGCAGTTCGGGACGCAGGCGATCGCCGCGATCGTCGAGCGTGCTGCCGGCACAGCGTTCCTCAGCTTCGACGTCGACTTCGTCGACCCGGCGTTCGCGCCCGGAACGGGCACGCCCGAAGTCGGCGGCCCCAGCTCGATGCAGGCGCTGGCGCTGCTGCGCGCCTGCCGCGGTCTCGACATCATCGCCGCCGATGTGGTCGAGGTCGTCCCCGACCTCGACTGCTCGAGCCTCACCGCGACGCTTGCGGCGACGGTCGCCTACGAGATCCTTACGCTGGTGGCCTGCAACCGGTCACCGGCCGGCTGAGCCTTCGATGCGCGTCGCCTGCGTCCAGCTCAACACACAGGAGGACAAGGCCGCCAGCGTGGCCGCGGCACTGGAGCTCGTGAACCGGCTAGCGGCTGTCGGCGCGCGCTTGGTCGTGCTCCCCGAGACCTGGACCTACAAGGGCCGCCACGCGGCGCTCGCCACCGAGGCGGAGGCGATCGACGGGCCGAGCAACACGGCGCTCGCCGAACTGGCCGCCCGCCACGGCATCTACGTGCTGGCGGGCTCCATCTACGAGCGCACGGCCACGGCCGGCAAGTACCACAACACCTCCGTGCTCTTCGGCCCCGGCGGCGAGCGGCTCGCGGTCTATCGCAAGATCCACCTGTTCGACGCCGTCACCGACGCTGCCACCTACCGCGAGTCGGACGACATCCTCCCCGGTTCGGAGGTGGTGACGGCCGAGATCGACGGCGTCACGGTCGGCCTGACGATCTGCTACGACCTGCGCTTTCCGGAGCTCTACCGCGCGCTGGTGCTGCGTGGCGCGCGTCTCATCCTCGTGCCGTCGGCCTTCACGGCGCTCACCGGCAAGGCGCACTGGGAGGTGCTCCTGCGGGCACGGGCGATCGAGAACGCCGTCTTCATCGTCGCTCCCGATCAGACTGGCCTGCACCCGCCGGACCGTGAGTGCTATGGCCGCAGCATGATCGTCGATCCATGGGGCACGGTGCTTGCGGTCGCCTCCGCCGGAGTCGGCGATTGTGTGGCCGAGGTGGGGCTGGAGGCGGTCGATCGTGTGCGGCGGCAGCTGCCGGCGCTGGAGCACCGGCGGCCGGAGACGTACGGACTATAGCCCGTTGCCCCGACCGGGCCTTGGTCGGCTAGGCGGCCGGCGCGAAGCGCCGGCCGCGCACGAATGCGAGCACGATCCCGACGACGATGCCGGCCAACAGGCCGGCGGCGAGGTTGAGCCGCATGTTGGGGCCGTTCGGCGTGTCGGGCGCGACGGCCTCGTGCAGCAAGCTGGGCTTCTCGACGTTCTGCGCGACCAGCAGCAGCAGCTGGTTCTGACGGTTGGCGGCCAGCAGCGGCTCGCGTTCGGTGGCCGCCGACTGGACGATGCCGATGTAGGGAGCGCTGGCGAGCGCCTTCTCGGTGGCGGAACCGCCGCCGCCGGCGATCGCCCGCATCGCCGCCTCCGCTTGCGCGCTGCGTTTGGCGGCGGCCGTGAGCTCGGCGTTCTGGGCGGCGATCTGCTGCTGGAGGGTGGCGATCTTCGCGTCGGTGGCCGGCGCGAGACGCTGGAGCAGGATGTTCGCGAGCGCGTTGGCGGCGTCGGCGGCGCGCTGCGGTTTGGTGTCGGTCACCGTAATGTTGACGAGGTTGATGGCCGTGGTGGCACCCTTGACGGCTTGCGACGGCGTGTCGATTGCGAGGCCACTGCGGATACGGGCCACGGTCTCGCCCTTGCCTACCTGCGTGGCGGTGGCCTTGAGCACCGCATCGCTCTGCACGAGCTCCACCGCTGCCCTGGCGTTGGAGCTGAGGCCGGGCATCGGATTGCCGTTGGCGTCGGTCACCTGGCCGATATACACGGAGCTGGTGGCCGCGTAAGTCTTCTTGCTGGCGAGCGTGAAGACGCCGGCGGCGACGATGCCGATGACGGCCAGCGCCACGATCACCCACCAGTTGCGCCGCAGGACCTTGAGATACGAACCGAGGTCGATGTCGCTTTCGTCACGTGCCGCCATGTGTGCCTCCGTGTGGCGCCGGCGGCAGCATCGCCGCCGGCGCTCGTCGCTTGTGCCTATCCTACTCCACAGTCGCGTTGCCGGCCGTCGCGGGCCCGCCGCCGCCGGCCGTCTCGCGTGCGCCGTCCGCCGCGAGCACATCCTCAAAGACCCGCGCCAGCTGACCGGCGGTGGTGTCGCGCGAGAAGCGGCCTTCGGCCAGCCGCCGCGCGTTGGCACCCATCGTCGCCACCATTTCGGGATCGTGCGCGAGCACGGCGAGCGCGGCGGCGATCTCGAGGCCGCTGCCCGGCGGCACGGCGATGCCCACGTTCTCGCTCTCGACGAGCTCCTTGAGCCAGCCGCGGATGTTGCTGACGACGGGCTTGCCGGCGGCGAGCCCGTCGAAGAACTTGTTCGGCGCCGCCGTGTCGAAGAGCTTGAACGGCAACAGGATGGTGAGCGTCGCGTCGCAGGCGCCGACGATGCCGGCGAGCTCCTCCTTGGCGACCGGCGGCAGGATCAGCAGGTTGTCGAGCGCGAGCTCGGCGGCGCGCTGCTCGAGCCGAGGCCGCTCGGTGCCCTCGCCGATGATCACGATCGCGACCGAGTCTTCGCCCTCCTGCTTGAGGTAGCGGGCGGCGTCGACGACCTGGTCGAGGCCGTTGGCGATGCCGATCGCGCCGGCGAAGATGGCGACGAACTTGTCTTCGAGACCGTAGCGCCGGCGAAAACTCTCGTCGACGACCTGCGGGCCGAAGAGGTCTGTGTCGCCGGCGTGCGGGATGAACACCAGCTTCTCCGCGGGGATCCCGCGGGCGACGAACGCGTCACGCCAGGGCTCGGCGATGATGACGATCTTGTCCGCCGCGTCGTAGAGCGTCTGCTCGAGCCACTCGGCGACCTTGATGAGCACCGGGTTGGTGAGCGCGCCGATCGCGACCGGGATCTCCGGCCAGAGATCGCGCACCTCGAAGACGAACGGCGCCCGCTTCAGGCGCGCGGCGATCAGCCCCGGCACGCCGATCGTCAGCGGCGTCGAGGTGGCGAAGACCACGTCGGCGCGCGGCAGCGCCACGGCCGCCGCCGAAGCGGCGAGCATGAAACCGGCGAACGAGAGCATGCGCGCCTGCATGCTCATGTAGTTGGAGTACGGCACGTTGAGGTAGATGACGTCGATGCCGTCGATGGTCTCGCGCGAGACGAAGCGGCCGCGCGCGCTGTCGCCACGCTCCGGCTCGAGGTGGCGCGTGTCGCGCGTCACCACGGTGACCTGGTGACCCTCCTGCACGAGCCGCCGCGCGAACTCGTAGGAGCGCGTCGACCCGAAGCCCCGGCGCACGTTGAAGTACTGGTGGAAGTAGAGGATCCTCACGCGCGCTCCTCGTCGACGTCCCAGAAGACCTGGTCGTAGTAGCGCACCGAGCGACGCGAGGTGCGCAGACGCGACTGGATGGCGGGGACGCCGTCGGCAGTGATCTCGCCCAGAGCGTGCTTGATTCCCAGGTAGGGGATGATGAAGTCCTCCTGGTAGACGAAAGTCGAGACGCGCGGGTTGATCTCGAGCAACTTGCCGCCGATGAACTGGATGCTCTGGAAGTAGTCGAGGTCGAGCCGGCGGACGATCTTGCGCGCCAGCTCGACCAGATCGGGTCGGTCGATCGTCTTGAACGCCATCGCCAGGCCGGTGAGGAATTCCTCACGGGTGCGGGTCTGGTAGAAGACCACTTCACCCTTGCTCGTGTACATGTCGACGGTGATCTCGGGGGCATCGACATACTCCATGAGCATCAACTCGGGGAACGGGTCGACGCCGGTGAAGAGGCCGATGAAGTCGTCGAGCGTCATGTAGCGGTTGATCGGCCGCTCGTGCAGCAGCTCGTGCACGCGGTCGACCTCGGCCGAGAGGATGCGGAAGCCGCGTGAGCCCTTGGCGACCGGCGGCTTGAAGCACACCGGCACCGCCGGGTAGCCGAGCTCGCGCGCGGCGGCGACGAACTCGTCGAGGGTGCGCGGCAGGAGGAGCTTCGGCTGCGGCACGGGGATCTCGCCGCAGGCGGCGTGCATCCGTGCCTTGTCCGAAGCGATCTCGATGCCGCGCACGCCGTCCGCCAGCACCTTGGCCCCGAGCCGCTCGAACACGTCGCGGTGGCGGGCGACGGTCTCGATCTCGTGCGACGACTGCACGAAGAGCACGTCGGGGCGCACGCGTTCGATGACCGTCGCCAACGCCGGTATGTAGTCTGGCGAGGCGCCGGCCGGCACGGCGTCGAAGCCGTCGCAGACGAACCGCCCGACGGCGTCTTGCCTCACGTCGACGCCGTGGATGAAGATCTCGCGCTCGCCGTTGGCGCGCAGCATGCGGATCAGCGTGCTCGCGCCGGGGCAGCCGACGGCCGTGAGGACGATCCTGAGCGGCGAGAGCGGCATACCTAGATGATCCAGCGGTAGACCTCGAACACCTCGGCGAAGTCGCAGCCGACATCGATTCCGCGCGTGAGCGCGACGTTACGGATGTAGTCCTCGCGGGTGTAGTTGCGGTGCTGCTGCGACTCGTAGCAAGCGAGCGCCTCGACCTTCTTCTCGACGTGGCGCTCCTCGAGGCGCACATACGCCTGATGTGAGAAGTTGAGGTTGTTCCAGGGGATCTCGTAAGCGAGCACGGTGGTGCGCTTGAAGGCGCGCAAGCCCTCCTCGGCGACCGTCTTGTGGTCCTGGTGGAGGTCGATTAGCGCTGGCATCATCACGCAGTCGGGCTTGAGCTCTTGGGCGAGCACGATCATCTGATCGAGGATCTCCTGACGCATGGTGGGGAAGGTGCGCACCGCGAAGTCGTAGACCCGCAGATGCGCCTCGTCGATGCCGAGCACCTTGGTGGCGGCACGCACCTCGTGCCTGAGCACGTCGCGCGGAAAGTCGGGCGGCACGGACTTGGCGGCGGTCGAGAAGGCGGCGTAGGTGACGCTGGCGCCGCCCTCGACGAGCCGCGCCATGGTGCCGCCGCAGCCGAACTCGCCGTCGTCGGTGTGCGGCGCCAACACGAGCACGTTCTCGAACTGGCTTATGGTCATCGGGCCGATGTCCCCCTCGGGAGTCCCTTGCAGAGCTCGGCGTAGAAGTCTACCAGATGCCCTTCGATGGCCTCCCAGGAGTAGCGTTCGCGCACGGCGTTGCGACCGCGCTCGCCCATTCGGCCGACCTCGTCCCGGTCGGCCAGGAGGCGGCGCACGCCGTCCACGTGGCCCTCGACGGTGGGCGGCACGACCAGCCCGCAGCGCTCTCGACGCACCGGTTCGCCGTGGTCGGCGACGTCGCCGACCAGCGTCGCCGACCCAGCCGCCATGCCCTCGTAGATCTTGGTCGGGACGTTCGGCAGCTCGAACTGCGGGCCACGCGGGTCCGGCGACCAGGCCACGTCGGCCGCCGCGAGGTAGCCGGGCACGTCGACGGGCCGCAGCTCGCCGAGCAGCACGACGCGGCCGGGGAGCTCGGCCTCAACGCGCGCCCGAACCGCGGCCTCGTCGGCCGGGTTCGCGTAGCGGCCGGCGAGGTACAGGACCACGGGCGTATCGGGACCGAGAGCCGTCATGACGTCGAGCATCAGGAAAAGGCCGCGGCCCTCGGACAGGCTGCCGACGTGCATGAGCTTTAGGCGCGCGTCGGCGGCCAGCTCCGGCCGCGGCGACAGTGTGGCGAAGCGGCTGAATCGCGGGTAGTTGAGCAGCGCCAGCCGCAGGGCGGGTCTCGCGCCCAATGTCCTGAGCTGGAGCGGGGCGGCGGAGATGACACCGTCGCCGAAACGCGCCAGGGTGCGCTGGGCGACGGCGGCGAGACGAGACGCCGCCGGCCGCACGGATGATGGGACGTACGGCTTGATGGCCACCTGCTCCGGCAGGTACTCGTGCATGTCGTAGACCAGGCGCGGCACGAAGGCCCGCGCCGCCGGGAAGAGAGTGAGGAGTTCCGGGTCGTGGACATGCACTACGTGCGGATGCAGGCGCCGCAACTCGGCGACGATCTCGCGGACGCTCATCCAGCGACGGCTGCGGCTGCGTCGCGGCAGCGGCGGCAGCCGCACCCCGTCGATCTCCGCGAACGGCTTGTCGTCGGGCGCGAGGTAGCTTACGTCGTAGCCGACGTTGGCGAGCGTCCGGCACTCGCGGCCGAAGATGCGGTTGTCATCATGCCGGTGCACGACCGAGATATGCAGGACGACGGTCACGAGCCGGCCTTCGGCGCCGGGCTGGTGTCGGCGGGCGCGGCGTCCGCGATCGCGGTGGGCGCGGACGGCGAACCGGCGGCGCCGGCAGCAGCCGGTTCGCCGCAGCGCTCGCGCCAGCGGCGCACGAGCTCTGCGGCGGGCAGGGCGACGCCGCCATGGGCGCCGATCCAGTCGATCAGCTCCCAGTAGAGCTGGTCGTAGCCGTCGGCGCCGGCAGCGTCGAAG
>Ga0207931_1000415_pt1 | contig 15695 bp, 11 predicted proteins | sample NGESurdeep092012_2_FD_184478 | JGI IMG/M metagenome (GOLD analysis project Ga0207931, IMG submission 184478) | Arctic peat soil microbial communities from Barrow, Alaska - NGEE Surface sample 415-1 deep-092012 (SPAdes) | ecosystem: Environmental > Terrestrial > Soil > Wetlands > Peat ...
CCATCAAGTCAGTAAGCGGGATCATTGGCATTGGCAGGAACGTTCGATATACGCCATATCAGTGTAAGCTCTGCGACGATAAGAATTGTATCTACAGAAGTCGAAAGTCGAAAGTCTGAAAGTCGAAAGTGTGAGGGGTCCTGGGTCATGCAATCCGTGCAATCGCGCAATCTTTTTTTCACTATTGCCTATTGCCTGCTGCCTACTGCCTTCTATCAGTTCTGAATGGTGAAGCAGGCAACCCCTCACGGTTATACAGGTTTGCTCCTTCCGGATTATCAGCCCATGCATATCTCACTGCTACAGGTTTCTTTACCCCTTTGCTTTTGACAATCACCTTGTCTCCTCTTATCCTTGCCCTTCCCCATACAAATTTCATATCAGCACCGGCAATGGCAAAGTGTTTGAGGCTGCCGCCTCCTTTTGCATAAAGTCCGGAACCGGTATTGTCAAACGTTAGAATTATTTTCCGTCTTTTAACTTGCATTGACTTATAAGTCGGTCCGGAATATACCACAGTAATGTCTCCATAGGCCACTTTCTGTGCAGCAAGTGCCAGGCGTTTACCTACATCTTTTTTGTTCAGGGGATGAATGTCGTTCCATTCTCCGATATCGATCGTAACGGCCATTCCCGTATTAGGTACAGACAGTGTCTGAAGCTGCGCCTCCCTCATTAATGCCCAGTTGCTTTCTGAAGGCAGATTGTCAGGCTCCATGAAGTTTGGCAACTGTACAAAAAGGAATGGGATATTACCCTGGTCAAAATGTTTCCTCCAGTCGGTTATCAGTGCTGGGAAGAGGCTCCTGTACTCTACAGGTCTCCCGGCATTTGATTCACCCTGGTACCATATAATCCCTTTAAAATAATAGTTTAATAGCGGGGATATCATGGCATTGAATAACCCTCCTGGCGTATATCCGAAAAATGTCTGGCCTTTCAGTGGCGGCATTACTGTGCCCACCTTATATTTCCACTCGCCGGCCAGACTGGTCTTAAAGTCACCTGCCGCCAGCTCATAAGTCTTATCAGGCACAAATCCACCGTCTCCGATGTTACTGATTACTTTCACAGTCAATATATTGCGGCCTTCCATCAATATCCCGGCAGGGATAGTATACCTACGCGGAGGGTACTGGTATGACACTGTGCCGATGAAAGTTCCGTTCATAAAAGCTGAATCGGCATCGACGATCCGCCCCAGATTCAGGGTACCGGGAAGGCTGGCTGCCCGGGCAGGAATGTCGATCTCTTTCCTGAACCATACGGCGCCGTTGACACCATTAAGCTCAGTGCCTGACCAGTAACCCGGGATTGTAATAGTGTGCCAGTCGTCTGCACTGAGCGCAGGATCGTACCATTTCTTTCCATAAGTAAAATATCCTGAGTCGGCCTGTTGAAGCTTGCTGTACCACTCCTGAATTCTTATCCGGTCACTTTGTTCTATGGCACTAATCAGTGAATCTGACTTAAAGCGCTGAAGTTCACTATAATGTACGGGGAATTCTTTCAGGCCTTCCTCACTGATCCATGCCTCAGCAGGTGATCCGCCAAAAGCCGACGTAAGCAGTCCTATCGGTACGTTATATTTCTCATACAACTCCCTGGCGAAGAACCAGGCTGCAGCGGAAAAGTCGAGCACGGTTTCAGGGTCTGCTGCTGTCCATTTGCCTGACGGCAGATCCTTTTGCGGCTCTTTGAAAACGTAGTACTTCGGCACAGTAAATGACCTGATGTAATTATTTGCGGAAGCAGCTATTACTGCTTCATACAACGGCCGAACTCTTCTTACGGGCAACTCCATATTCGACTGACCCGAGCAGAGCCAGACATCGCCTATCAAAATATCATTTACCGTAATCGTATTGGCAGCCTCGATCTTCATGCTGAAGGGGCCTCCGGGCTTCAGGCCCCGGAGCCATACTGTCCATTCACCTGATACGTCAGTCGTTGCCTGATACTTATGATCGATAAAGGTAACGGTAACCTTTTCGCCTGGGGCAGCCCAGCCCCATATTCTCACGCTGTCGCCGCGCTGTAGCACCATACCGTCGCTTATCAGCCTCGGCAATCGTATCTGGCAGTGTGATGAAAACGAATTAATTAATGCCAGAAAAATGATCACAATAAATGCTGTTCTTTTTCTCATATCTCAAGTTTCATGTCTCAAGTCTGAAGGTCTGATGTCTGAAGGTCTAATCGCAAATCGTAAATCAAAAATTCCTGTAGCTTTCCGGAGGGCCAAGATATGAGGGTCTGACACCTCCTGTATTCAGGACGATCTTTTCCAGAACTATGCCCGGGTCGATCATCCATACTTTCAGCGAGTGATACCCTGCATCCCGGATAGATAATTCTGCTTTGACGAAGCGGGCATTATCCATGACAGTATTTTCCCATTCCCTGTTGCCGTTCTGTGCGTTGAACTCTTTCGGGACCACGGTTACTATCTGAGGAGTGTCATCGTCAAATGAAATTCCTATTCTGAGGTCTCTTCCAGGAATGAAATTAAGTGTCGGTGCAAGGCGAAGCGTGATTTCGAACTTTCCGGTCGAAAAGAGATACATCATATATTCCAGGCTTGGCGAATCTTTTCCGGGGGTTGCCGGAGGTGCATCCGTGACTGTCGTGGCACGCATGGCAGAAATGGTGTGGCCGTAATCTTCAATCCGTTCCCAGTATCTTTCCACGGTTTTATTCGCAGCTGTATAATGCTCTGCTTCGATGGAAACATATCCGCCGGCTTCAATAAACCCTTTCATGGTGGCAGCCTGAGGCAGGGCAGGATTGAATGCAGAGATGCTGACCGGCACCTCAATGCCCGTTCCGCTGACCCTGATTGTACCGGCATATCTGCCATAGGGCAGGAGAGACCAGTCTATCTTAATGTCAATACGTTGCTCACCTGTAACAGTGCCGCCGGTGTGGCTTAAGATTATCCATGGATTATCAGTTGTAACTGAATATTTAAATGGCTCTTTGCCTTTGTTAAACACCTCGATGTATCGTTCCTGGCGGTTAAAATTATCAGATTCCGGAAGGACAGCAGCCATCTCTTCTCCCGGCCACGATTTCTCCGAGCCTTCAACAGCCACTCCCATGGAGGCAGAATCAGGTATGACAATTCGATTGAGCTTTATAGCCCTCAGGCTGTTGAAGGGAGGATCAGCCCAGTTAATATAGCCCAGATGAGCCTGATCCATGAAGTGGTTCCATTTCCCTCCGGCAAAAGAACGGTTATAGAAACCCATCAGTGCTGTATCAGTCTGAAACAGCGCCTCGGTTCTCCCGGCCATCTCATTGGTCAGCGATCTTCCCTGCCTGGCATAAAGTGCATTTTTCCCTGCAGTGACATACAGCTCATTGACCAGTGCACTTGCTTTTACGGGGAAGAGCACCAGGTCATAGAAGGCGTTATGCATCTCTTCCGGCAATTCGTTCTGTATTTCTTCAGCCCTGGAAGCCAGTGCATTATATTCACTAACAATCCATTCCGCCTCACGGTAGTCTGTCAGGCTGTAGGTGAATGGGCTCAGCAACTCCGGTTTACGGCGGCCGTTGAATTTTGTATAGAGAGAGATTAAGTCAGCAATCTCATCTGCTTGTTCAGGTCCGAACTCACGGGCAGCCCATCGTCTTGTATATCCAAGGATGTCATCGCTGCCGTGCGCCTCAGTATCCCATGCAAGTGAAAAGAAGTACTCCATGGGGAATTCATAACCCTTGAAATGCCCTACGTTGACTATCCATATCCTGTCAGCACCGTACTGTTTTGCCAGAGACATCTGATCCCATATCTTGGAAATTGGGTTGGTATTGATCCACTGGTAACTGCGCGGGCCGCCATGGTAGTCGAAATGGTAATAGACGCCTGCTCCGCCGCTGCGGTTGCGTTCATCCGGGGTAGGCAGCCTCCTGATATTACCCCAGTTATCCTCCGCCCAAAGCAGGGTGACATCATCCGGAACACGCAGTCCTTCGTTGTAGTAATCCTGTACCTCCTTGTAGAGGCACCATAACTGAGGCACTTTTGTGACATCGGGATTCAGCTCTTCTGCAATGAGACGGCGCTGGACATCAACAATCTTTTCAAGCCTTGCAATATTGGCTTCCGGCCCTCCCGGACCCATTTCAGTGTCATCAGCGCCGCGCAGTCCGATTGTGAGTATGCTCTCATAGTTCCTGTTGCGCACGATACCTTCTTTCCAGAACTTTATCAGGGTGTCAGCATGGTTGGTCCAGCTCCAGCTGCCGAGGGTCTTCTGATACCGGCGGTCCCACTCTTTCTGGGCCCGTAGCATCGGTTCCTGGTGGCTGTTGCCCATGACGATGCCATATTCATCAGCAAGTCTGGCATTGAGGGTGTCATCTTCATTAAAGGCATTGTTCCACATGGCAGGCCAGAGGTAGTTGCCCTTAAGCCTGAGTATGACCTCGAATATCCTCGAATAGAACTCACTGCCGTAGTTGGCCACTCCCGGCGGTACAGGAGGATGAACAGAAGGTACCACTTCGCCGTACCTGTATGCCACCCATCTTGTGAGGTCAGGGTATTCATCATTAAGAAAAATACCCCGGTATCTGACTGACGGCTCACCGAAAACCCGGCGTCCGGGAAGAATATACAGTTCATTACTCTTTTTTACCGGCACGTCAGCCCACCAGTACCATGGTGAGACGCCAATCTGTTTTGATATCTCATAGATACCGTAAATCGTTCCGCGCTTGTCACTTCCTGCTATGACAAGGGCTTTCTTTACGCCTGGGAACGGATCGGTGACTGTCTGAATAAGATAGCACTCCCATTTTCCCGATATGTCATCAACGTTTATTTTGCCCGTATTGATTAGCTTCTGAATAATCGGACTTTTGCCGATTGTTCCGGCAATGAGGATCTCTTTCCTGCGGGGTGGCTTATTGAAGGCCATCTTTTGTTTTACCCCGGTAACGTTGCTGATATCCGTCTGAAGGTCCTTAAATGCCCTGATCACACCGGGCCAGTCACTGGTACTGATGACCAGCGGAGCGCACTTGCCCGAAGAAGAGAGGGTGAATGCTGATGCATCTTTTTGAGTTGATACGATGGACAAAGTATCAGTCACATCTGTGGCCTCGGACGTGCATAAGACTGAAGTCGAAATTAACAGTACTGCAATGATGGGTTTAAAAGATAGGATCCCTTTTGTCATAGGTAATTAATTCTCGGCTTCCGGTCCGATGAGTTTGGGGGCGTTCGGTAAGCGGAGCGGAGTTTGTCATTTCACCGTCAGTTCAATCTTTTGCAGATCCGCATCATTTGAAGACGGGCCTGTCATGATCTCAAATGCGCCAGGTTCAACCACATATTTCATGTCGATGTTATGAAATGCCAGCTTCTCAGGTGTTATATCAAATATAACCTTTTTTGTTTCGCCCGGTTTAAGCGATATGCGTGCAAACCCTTTCAATTCTTTGACCGGCCGGGTCACGCTGCTTACGACGTCCCTGATATACATCTGCACTATTTCATCTCCTGCCAGCTTGCCTTTATTTGTCACTTGCACACTCACTTTTGTCGAGCTGCCTCTTCTTATTATGTTTCTCTTCAGTACAGGCCGGCTGTAGCTGAATTTGGTATAGCTAAGGCCATAGCCGAAACAGTACAGTGGATTGATATCCTGAGAAATATAATCCATATACTGAGCGCTGGGTTTGTGATTGTAGTACATCGGCAGCTGTCCTGCTGATTTGGGGAAAGTGATTGTCAGTTTGCCGGAAGGGTTCACTTCTCCGAAGATTATATCGGCTGCAGCGGTGCCTGTCTCCTGTCCCATGTACCATCCTTCTATAATTGCAGGCACTTTCTCTGCCAGTTTGTTTACTGAGAGGGGGCGTCCGTTAACCAGGTACAGCACCACCGGTTTTCCGACGGCCATGATTGCTTCAGCCAGCTCATTCTGTTCACCAAAAAGGTCAAGAGTCATGTCGTCACCTATATGGTTCTTTGCTCAGGCCTCACGGCAGAGATGTTCGTTCTCACCTATGGCAAGATAAAAGCCTTCCGATAATTTCTCTAAATGCAGATTTACAATACGTTCCATAACAATTTTACATTAAAACAAAGATAGTGATTAATTGTCAATGTATCACTTTTTAAATGAACCACAACAATACTACATCACTAACTCCAGGCTTTAGCCTGGGGTACCTACGCCTGATAGAACCCCCCGGGCTTTGGCCCTGACTTTTACTTTAACACGTCCAGTTCTACTTTTTGCAGGGCTTCATCGTGTGATGAACTTCCAGTCATAATTTCAAAAATACCAGGTTACACGGTGAATTTCATGGCCACATTATGAAATGTGAGCTTAGGCATCCCGTAGGTAAGCTTTGTGTAGCTCAATCCAAAACCAAAGGGGTACAAGGGAGTAACCAGTTCTGAAAGATAATCGTGGAACTGGGCACTGGGTTTGTGATTATAATACATGGGCAGCCTTTCAGGAAAACATCGCAACTAATTATTTGCTGATGGAATACGGCTATCGAAGGAAAAACTATTGCCGATGTTATCCGTGATAGGATCGCTCATGATGCACGCAGGAAAGACCATTATTGGAAAATTATGAACTAAAGGCAAGGATAGTTTAAAAAAAAAAGAAATTATTAATTAAAATGATAGATTTGCGAAATCATTTTTTCCGTGAAGAAGTTTTTTTATTGGACCAACTTCAATGGGATCAATTGGGTCAGCGGAATGGGGTCAGATTAACAGCTGTATGCAAATAATCAATTAATAATAAAAAATTATGAGTCTAACTTCTCAAAAAGTCACAGTGTTCGAAAAAATAGGGTATAGTCTGGGAGACTTTGCTGCGAACCTGGTTTTCCAAACATTAATTACTTATTTAGCTTATTTCTATACAGATATTTATGGGCTGAAAAACACCGATGCCTCAATTGTGATGTTAATTGTCGGCTTAGTTGCCGCATTTGGTTTTAATCCACTAATTGGATTACTGGCTGACAGAACCAATTCGAGATGGGGCAAATTCCGGCCCTGGATATTATTCACTGCTATTCCTCTTGGCGTTATTGCTATACTGGCCTTTTCAACACCAAATTTTTCATACAAGGGAAAATTAATATATGCTGCTGTAACGTATACTCTTTTGTTGTTGATGTATGCTTCCAGTAATCTTCCGTATTCAGCTTTGAGCGGTGTATTAACTGGTGATATGGGAGAAAGAAACAGTATCTCATCGTATCGTTTTGTTGCAGTAATGTTTGCACAGTTCTTTGTACAGGTATTTATGCTGCCAATTATTGAATATGCCGGCCACGGAGATAAAGCCGCCGGGATTGAATCAGTAATGACATGGATGGCTGCTATAGGTACTGTCATGTTACTTATAACATTTCTTACAACCAGAGAGCGCATTATTCCAAAATTGGAACAAAAATCATCGATTAAGGATGACCTTTCTGATCTTTCGAAAAACAGACCCTGGCTGATAATGCTTGTCTTAACCATATTAGTGTTCATCACACTTGCGATGAAAGGGGGTTCTTATGTATATTATTTTAATAATTATGTAGATAAAGCTTCTCTTACTAAATTTATTGGTCCGGTTCTTACTGCATTATCAGGTTTAGGTATTAATTTCTTTGGATCAGATCCAGTTTCCGCAGGCTTTGGTTTATTTAATGCGGGAGGTATAATCTTTATGATCGTTGGAATTTCATTATCAAAAAAACTTGCAGATAGATATGGTAAACGGGATGTTTTTAAGTATGCCTTACTCGTTGCCACCTTTTTTGTTCTGATCTTTATCTTTTTCAAACCCGATAATGTAATCCTGATGTTCACTTCGCAAATTCTGCATGGATTTACGTACGGGATTACCATACCCATTCTCTGGGCTATGATTGCTGATGTTGCCGATTTTTCTGAATGGAAAACAAATCGCAGGGCAACTGCAATCATCTTTTCTGCAATGCTTGTTGGACTTAAGGCAGGGCTTTCAATTGGAGGTGCTTTGGTTGCATGGATCTTAGGTTTATATGGATATATTCCTATACAAAGTGCGGTTGCCGGGAAGGTAATTATTCAACCTGAAACTGTCGCTACGGGAGCAAAAATGCTTGTCAGTATTTATCCTACCATCCCTTTTCTTCTGAGTGTTGGTTTGTTATTTTTCTATGTAATTGATAAGAAAATGGAAGTTAAAATTGAGGCAGACCTTAAGGCCCGTAGGGGAAAAGAGGTTGCATAACCAATTTTAATTAAGTAAATAGAATATAATGAAAATCAAGACTATTTCTGCAATAATTGCCATTATTATTCTTTCAAACATATACACTATGGCGCAAAAGACATTAGCCGGGGCTACCAAAGGCAAATTTCTTTTCGGAGTAGCTGTTAATATGCAACAAGTTAACGGTGTTAGCCCCAAAGAATCAGAATTGATTGCTAAAGAGTTCAATACCATTGTTGCCGAAAACTGTATGAAACCTCAATTTATCCATCCGCAAGAAAACAAATACCAATGGACAGATGCAGATAAATTTGTGGCATTTGGAGAAAAAAACAAGCAGGTTGTAACAGGGCATTGTCTTATCTGGCATTCTCAAATAGGCCAGTGGTTCTTTGTTGATGACAGTGGGAAAGATGTCACTCCTGAAGTTCTCAAAGAACGTATCCGTCAGCATATCATTACAATTGTTGGTCGTTATAAAGGTCGTGTAAAAGGCTGGGACGTTGTCAACGAAGCTTTTGAAGACAATGGCACATACCGTAATAGCAAGTTCTACCAAATACTGGGCAAGGATTTCATCAAATATGCTTTTCAGTTTGCTCATGAGGCCGACCCAAATGCAGAATTATACTACAACGATTATAATGTAGAAACTCCGGCAAAATGCGATGCAATTGTGGAACTTGTAAAAGAACTCAAGGCGGCAGGATGCAGAATTGATGCGGTTGGTTCACAAGCGCACATGCACATGGATAGCCCTACGCTTGACGCTACAGAAACAAGCTTTAAGAAACTTAAAGCTGCCGGGGTGAAAATACATATTACTGAATGGGATATTTCGATTCTTCCAAGTCCGTATTCCGGGGCAAACATTTCTACTAATTTCACTTATTCAAAGGAAATGGATCCCTATCGTGAAGGTGTACCCGACTCAGTTCAACAACAATGGAACAAACGTGTACTTGATATGTTCGAACTCTTTCTAAAATACAATGATGTAGTGGATCGCGTCACAATTTGGGGATTGAACGACGCCTTATCATGGTTAAACAATTTCCCGATCCGCGGCAGAAAGGATTATCCTGTACTTTTCGACCGCAATAACCAGCCCAAAAGTGTGGTTGATGAAATGATTAAGATGGCAAAAAAATACAAGTCTAAAAAAAGAAGAAGCTAATCCGAATTGAATCTGACAGCCGTAATTATTACAAAACACAATAAATTATAAGGAGAAACACAATGTCAAAAGAAAGAGATGATTTTATTGCAGCGAAAATTGCAGAAATGAGTCTGCTGGAAAAATGCGGCCAGCTGCTAACCTTCACCTGGAGAGGTGCTATCCCTACACCATCGGGGATCGAACAAATTACTAAACTGCATGCAGGCGGCATTTGTTTGGAACCGTATGCACTTGAAACATGCAAAAATCTATATTGGGGACGCTCACAGGTTGATCCAAATTTCAAGAAACCCAAGGATTATTTCGACATTGCGCACACGTGGTTCAATTCCCGTGCCTTTGGCGTGAGTGTAACGCCTGAAGAGCTTACCGAAGCACTCAACAATCTGCAGAAAATTGCTATGAACCGGGCTTCGGGAATTCCTTTGCACGTAACGATTGATATGGAAGGTGATTTTAAGAACGATTATACTTCCGGCGGTGTTCTTCAGTTTATTCCTCCGATGGGTATTACGGCTATTGGTGATGTAGATCTTGCTTACAAAATAGCAAATCTGATGGGCCGTCAAATGGCCGCAATTGGTGTAACCCAGTTCTATCATCCGGTTTGCGATGTAAATATTAATCCGCTGAATCCTGAGATCGGTGTCCGTTCATTCGGGGATAATGTTAGCGTTATCTCAAAATTCATCGATGCTACTGTCCGCGGATATGAGGATGCAGGCATCACTGCAACTATTAAACACTTTGCCGGCCGTGGTGATTCGGCGACCGACGCGCATGATGTACTCGATGTGTGTCGCGGCGATAAAAAGCGTATGAAGGAAGTCGAACTGGCTGCCTTCCAGGCTGGTGTGGACGCCGGCGCTTCAGCTCTTATGACGGCGCATACTATTTTCCCTGCCTATGATGAAGAATATCCGGCAACCCTTTCGAAAAAGATCCTCACCGATCTGCTGAGAGGAGAAATGGGATTTAAAGGTATTATTGTTTCCGACGCCATCGGTATGGCCGCTATTCTGAAAAAATGGCCACTTCCACTGGCCTGTGCCATGGCAATCAAAGCGGGTGTTGACACCATCCTGCTCAAGGCCGACGACGAATCTCGTGCTCAGTGTTTGTTTGGTATCAAGAGTGCTGTTGAAGACGGTAGCCTGTCTGAAGAGCGCGTGGACGATGCAGTTCGCCGTTTACTTACCCGGAAGTATGATCAGGGTTTGTTTAAAAAAGCAGGAAAGATGGATCCGAAGGAAACCACCAGGATTGTCAGAAATAAGGAAAACAGGGACTTCTCTATGGAAGTAGCTCGCAAGGCACTTCTTGTAGTTCGCGATGATAAAAAACTGTTGCCTCTTAGCAAGGACAAGAAAATCCTGGTGATTGAACAAACCATCCCCTATGAGTTTCTTGGAAAGGATCTTTATAGCCATGCTCACATGTTCAGCGAGCAAATGGTGAAGTATTCCACTAACCTCATTCTCGACGATGCTGGATTCCATGCTGACGAAGAAGATGTTGAAGAAGCTCTGCGACTAGCCAAAGAGGCTGATCTCGTTGTCATGACCAACTACTACGCACGTATTGAAAAGCGGGGTAATAATACACATCTGGTGAAGGCGCTGAAGGCAGCTGGCCATACTGTAGTTATTGTAACAAACTTTCCTTACCGGAAGGGCACTACTACCGTGGCTGATGCTGTTGTTTGCAACTTCTCCGGCACTCCTGATTCAATCAGGGCTTCAGTTGATCTCCTTTTCGGAGCTATCAAAGCTTATCCTACAACTAAGATGCCGATTGATCTGAGCGCTGAAAAGAATCTGCCGGAAGAAGAAACACCAGCTCCCAAAAAGTCGCAAGAGAAGAAACCAGGCAGTGTTTGGGGTGGAAAGTGCTAGCGCTTTTAAGACCACAAGAATGAATTAATATGCTGAGCGCCGGTGAAGATTATAAATCCCACACTGGCGTTCAGATTAATCTAAAGGGTGATAGCGCCTGCAAGTTGCCTCCTTTTATATTTATTATAATCAACACTAAGCGAGAATAAAATGACAAAATCAACTTCCTTTAACATTCAGGATATATACACAATTAATGGCACTGAAATAGCAAAGATCTACGAAGAGAACTTCATGTTGGTGCATTTCCAGGGAATGTCCAAATGTCTTCAGTTTCCGCATACTGTGGCATTGCAAGGCGCGCCTACCTGTTCGATCGGTATTTCACCGTACGGTTTATATAACCGGTTTAACGATGCTGGTCGTCTTATCCTGTTGAATCAGAAAGCGGTTCAGTTCGGCTCAACGCCCTATATTCGTATTGGCGATGATTGTATTATGCTGACGCAGAAATTACCAGGTGAAACAGAACTTCCCGATGATATCCCCGCAGTTAAAAATTATTATCCTGCTCCGATTGAAAAAGAGAACATTGCGTTGACCATTGCAACTCCCTCAGTGGAGATTGCTTATAAATTTGAAAAGGTAAAGGTCACCAGAAGACTGATTTCTCCTTTACTATCCGGTGGAGAACAGACGTTAATGCCGCTCGGCGTTGAAGAATATGTAGTTGAAAATGTTACCGGATACGATCAACAGATCACACTCGTAATACCAAGACCATCATTGGTCAATCTCCAGGAAAAAGAGCTTAAACCCACCGATCAGGATAGTGTTTTCGTTGCCACTGCGGCAGTAAAAGGACAGAAGCATGAAGAATTCCGGCTGGACGGTATCCGTGGTGTAATTATGGGCAGCAAGGAAAGTCAGAACAGAATGGCGATTGCCGTTGCAGACGTTCCTGGAGTTGCCGTGGATACCCAACCCTATTTCTGCCTAAATAAATACTCAGGGGATCTTCTTTTAAGCGGAGATGGAAGTTTTTATGAAAAGCGTGGGCCAGTTATTCGTAATGATTATGGCGCGGCTGTCAGTTTGACTTTTACTTTGAATCCGAATGAATCCAAGACAATTCCTTTCGCTGTGGTTCTGGATTATCCGGTACAGGATTATATTGACGGTAAGACATTCGACAGAAAATATCTGAAAAACTTCAAAGAAGAGAAAACGCGGACTCTGGATATGGTAAAGATTGCTTTAACCAGTTATCCTCAATGGTGGAACCGCACAATAACAATCCAGAAAAGAATTTTTGATAACATTTCCTCATCGCCAGCCTATCAGAATGACCGTGAAGGAGCATTGCGTCTGACAAGGTTAATGCTGAATGAGCTTCATTTTCCATTGTCCAACGCTATAGTCTGGGTCGATGATGAAAACGGTGAGCGGGCCCGCTTCCTGGAATGTTTTGACTATGCGTATATCGATCCTTCAGATGTGGATTGGTATTCGATGGTACTGCTGATGCTTTTCCCAAAGGTGGAAAAAGACCTGTGCCAGGCGTTTATCAATTCCATACAGGCAGTGGATCCAACGCCCCGATGGTATCATCATCATGCTTCTTTTGTACAGGCACAGATGCATTTTAATGAACATCGCGAGGAATATGAAGGTGTATCCCTTACGCAGATCCGTGATGATTTCAAGACCAAAGGCAGTGTCGCCCATGATGTCGGTGCCATGCCTAAGGGCCATCCCCTGCGTAACGTGAGTGATTACGCATGGTATAATAATAATTACTGGGTCGATCTGTATCCCAAACTGATGATGCGTGTATTACGCAATGTAAAATTCACGGGGGATATGGAATTTCTTAAATCGAACTGGGAAACCCTTAAGTTCGGACTGGAATCATTGCTGAAACTCGATTTTGACAACGATGGTATTCCTGAAGGGCATCCGGACGATGTTAAAAATACGTTTGATAACCTGGTACTATTTGGAGCTGATGCGTATGATGCAACTCAGTTTCTGGGTGGTTGCCAGGCACTGATCAAAATGGCACAAATGCTTGGTGTAAAGGCTGATGAAGAACACATCAAAAAAGTATTCGATAAAGCCTGGAATAGTTTTGAGAAATTATGGCGCGAAGATGTGAATAAAAAAGGTGAGAAACTCGAATATTACATTACCTGCTTTGATCCTGAATCAGGAAATACAAATACGGATGTATGGACTAATCAGCTTGACGCTTTGTGGTACTTAACTGCAATTGGAGAAGCACCTGCAATTCCGGAAGAACGTGTTAAAAAGATTCTCAAAGCTATTTATAATACAAATCGTTCGTATATGGGTTGGGCCATGTGCAAAACGAAGGATGGAGAGCCTGTTGAATCGGAACAGGGGCAGGATGTGTATACCACTACGAATTATGTTTTCGCCCAGTTGCTGGATTATTACGGAATGGTCGACGAAAGTAAAGAGGTATACAAATATATGGATCGCGTAATATTTAACTATGCAAATACCCTGACAACTCCGGATAATCTTCGGGCAGAGCTGGAACTGGAAGCTGGTGAAAAAGAACCCGGTCCGCATTATATTGTTGCAGCGTATCCCCGGCCTGGCGCAGTATGGTCACACCTGGTGATGAATTACATCAAGGATCTGCAGGCGAAAAACAAGACCAAAACCATCGAGCCGAAAGACCTGATGTCTTTCTATCCTTGGTTGCTGAGTGGTTCAGAAGAATAAATTAAATAAAAACAAATTAATTTAAAGTACAAAAAATTAGAAGTCGATTAGTATGAGCAAAAAATATGATATTACATTTATAGGGCACATGTGCTATGATGAAATCGTTCCTTTCGGAGGGAAACCACGTGTAGCTCCGGGAAGTGCTGTTTTATGCGGAGCCATGGTGGCCGCAAGGGTTGGCAAGAAGGTTGCTGTCGTTGCTAAAATGGCCAAAAAGGACGAGGAGATCCTTCAGCCCATGAAAGATCTGGGCATTGATTGTTATCTTATTCCCAGCGCAGAAACTTCGTATAACAGGGTGGTACACTTTTCCGCAAATGTCGATGAACGTGAAATGACCCTTATCAAATCGGCCGGAATAATCGACATCAAAGATGTTCCTGAATTGGATTCTACATGTGTTCACCTGGCCGGAATTTCGGATACCGAATTTGATATGCCACTCATGAAGGGATTGAAAGCCAGAAACTACCCGAGCCTGTCGGTTGATATGCAGAGCTTTGTCCGACACGTGGATCCAATAACTAAGAACCACGAGTTTAGTGATGTTGCTGATAAAAAGGAAATTGCTGCTATGATGAATAAACTAAAATTGGATGTTGTAGAGGCCAAACTTCTTACTGGTACAGATGATCTTGAAAAAGCTGCAATAATCGTCGAATCATGGGGTTGTCCCGAAATTTTAATTACACATTCCGAGGGAGTGCTTGCGAGAGTTAAAGGGGAAACATATTATGAAAAATTCTCCAACAATAGTGTAGCTGGCAGAACTGGTAGGGGCGATACAACATTTGCTGCATACCTCTCACACAGATTGGATCACGAAGTTCCGGAGTCGTTGAAGTTTGCTGCTGCTCTTGTATCAATCAAAATGGAAACACCCGGCCCATTTAGTGGAACAATTGATGATGTTAACAAACGATTGAAAGAAAAACATTCTTGAAAAGACCAGATATAACCGATCAGCCTGTTTTGTAAGAAGTCTTCCAAAAAGATTTTTTTATTGGCGCAGCGCTTAATGTTGAGTAAATCTGTGGCAAGGAACCCGAAGCTATGGTACTTGTTCCATTTAATGCGCAGATCACACCGGCTCTTATCCCGAAAATATTGGTGTAGAAACTTAACTGAAGAAGCATTATCGTCTGAAAGATGAAATTGGCCGCACCGTCACCGAGACTGTAGCCAATCTTCTCCTTAACCGATAGTTTTCCTGTTTCCGGTTGCATGGTCATTCAATTATAAGAGTTTCTACATTAAACACAAACAATGCATTCCGTTGCAGGGTAAGTCCCTGAACGGTTTTAAGCATAACGAAAAATAGGCAATAAGATTTAAATATACAACCGATTGCAAAAAATATTTAAAAAAGTTTCAATAATTTCCGTTTTATTACTTATTTTGAGGAATTATGGCTGGAATGAAGAAAAAAGCGGAGGTCACTATTTATGACATCTCGAAAGCGCTGAACATCTCGGCCTCAACTGTTTCACGCGGCCTGAACAATAACCCGCAGGTGCGAAAAGAGCTTCGTAAGAAAATTATGCATACCGCCCAGGAAATGGGATACCAGCATAATAAGTTCGCCGCAAATCTCAGGCAGAAACGAACCCGTACCTTAGGTGTGATTATACCCAGGATTGACAGTCATTTCATGTCTTCTGTCATCTCGGGGATGGAAAAAGTGGCAAA
>Ga0207931_1000416_pt1 | contig 15695 bp, 13 predicted proteins | sample NGESurdeep092012_2_FD_184478 | JGI IMG/M metagenome (GOLD analysis project Ga0207931, IMG submission 184478) | Arctic peat soil microbial communities from Barrow, Alaska - NGEE Surface sample 415-1 deep-092012 (SPAdes) | ecosystem: Environmental > Terrestrial > Soil > Wetlands > Peat ...
TGGCGTCGCCGGCGCGAGCCGCCAGCCTGCGGTACTGGGGCTCGCGCTCCTTGAGCCAGCAGGCGAACGGGCTGGCGACGAAGATCGACGAATAGGCGCCCGACATCACGCCGACGAACAGGGCGAAAGCGAAGTCCTTGAGGGTGACGCCGCCAAAGAGCAGCAGGGCAATCACCGGGAAGAGCGTCATCAGTGTGGTGTTGATCGAACGCGTCAGCGTCTCCCAGATCGAGCGGTTGACCATCGCGCCGTACGTCGTCCTGCTGCCGATCTTCGGCGCGTTCTCGCGGATGCGGTCGAAGACGATAACCGTGTCGTAGAGCGAGTAGCCGAGGATGGTCAGCACGGCGGCGACCGTGGCGGTGGTCACCTCGCGCCCCGTCAGCGAGTAGATGCCGACGACGACGAAGAGGTCGTGGAACTCGGCGAGGATGGCGCCGAGGGCGAACTTCCATTCGAAACGGAAGGAGACGTAGCCGAGAATCAAGATGAGCGCCAGGATACCGGCCTTCCACGATGAGGTGACGACCTGGCGCCCGAAGGTCGGGCCTACGGTCGACGACGAAAGAATCGGGCCGTTCTTGCCGTTGGCGATCGTGAAGGCATCGCCGAGCGCCTTTTCGAGCGCTTGTTCCTGTGCGGTAGAGAGCGTCGCCGTCTGGATCTGAAAGCCGTTCAGCCCACTGCCCGAGACGTTGGTGGCCGCCTGGACCTGAGCGTCGGGAAAGCCCTGAGCACTGGCGATCCCCCGCAGGCCGGGGACCGTCGCCGGCTTGCTGAAGGCGACGGTGATGCGTGTGCCCGTCTTGAACTCGAGGCCGAGCTTGACGCCGTGGAGCGGATCGCCGCCGCCGCGAACGAAGAGGCTGGCGAGGCCGATGATGATGATCACGCCGGAGAGCGAGAACCACCACTTCTTGTGCCCCATGTAGTCGAACGTGTAAATGCCGCGCAGGGACTTCATCGCTATCTCCGCTTCTTCTTTTTCTTGCGCGACGCCGTGCTGCGGCCACCGCCGGACTTGGCGCCCGTCAGCGGCGCGGAAGGCATGGCGCCGGTCGTCCGCGCCGCTCGCGGGCCGCGAGCCGCGACGACCGGCTCGGGATCGACTTCGGCCTCGGCAGCGAGCGCGACGTCGGAGACGCGCGCACCAATGAACGATGCCTTGGCGAAGAACGTGAGGTCGCTCAGCAGGCCGAGCATCGCGCGCGTGGCGAGAATCGCCGTGAACATGCTCACGAGCACACCGATCATCAGCGTTATGGCGAAACCGCGCGGCTGCGCCGTGGCGAACTCGAAGAGCACGAGCGCCGTGAGCAGCGTGAGCACGTTGGCGTCGAGGATCGTCTTGAAACCGCGGCTGTAGCCGGCGCTGATCGCCGAGCGCACCGTGCGCCCGTGGCGGACCTCTTCCCGGATGCGCTCGAAGATCACGACGTTGGCGTCGGCGGCGACGCCGATCGTCAGGATCATGCCGGCGATGCCGGGCAACGTGAGCGTGACCGGGATCGCGTTGAAGACTCCCCAAAGGAGCACGCCGTAGATGAGCAGGGCGAAGTCGGCGACCAGCCCGAGGAAGCGGTAGTAGGCGAGCATGTAGATGAGCACCACGAGGAAGCCGACCAAGCCGGCGATGAGGGCCTGGTTGAGCGAGTCCTTGCCGAGCGTCGCCGAGACCTGCTGCTTCTCGGCGACGTTCAACTTGACCGGCAGGGCGCCGTAGTTGAGCACGAGGGCGAGGTCTTTGGCGTCGGCGACGGTCATGTTGCCGCCCTCGATGATCGCCGAGCCACCGGAGATGCCCTGAGGGTTGTCGTTGTAGTTCACGACCGGGTCGGACTGGATGACGCCGTCGAGGACGATCGCGAAGCTCTGGCTCTGACGCGTGACGAGTCCGTGGTTCGCCAGGTCGAGCGTGATCCGCGCGAAGTCCTTGCCGCCCTGGCTCGTGAAGTCGATCTGCGCGACGGGCTTGTTGTTGCTCCAGCCCTGGCTCGCCTTGGCGATCGCGCTGCCGTTCATCGCCGGCGGCAGCTGGTAGATGTACCAGTCGGTGGAGGGGTTGCCGTAGGTGTCCGGGGGCGCGTTGACCAGCTCGAAGTGCTGGGTCACCTTGTTGGTCGCACTCAGTTGGCCGAGCTCCGTGTACTGGCTCGGCGGCACCGACACGGTGCCGCCGGCGACCGGCGGCGTGCCACTCCGTGACTTCTTCCGCAGTTCGGCAACGGCCGCGTTGATAGCGGCGTCGACGGCCGTACTCGAGTTCGGATCGGCGGCGCCCTGCGCGACCGGGCCGGCGACGCGCTGCGTGTAGTCGACGAAGAACTCGAGCTGGGCCGTTTGGCCGATCGTCGCCAGAGCGTGCTCGAAGTTGGTCTCGCCCGGCAGCGACACGGCGATCTGGTCCGTGCCCTGCTGCTGCACCTGGGCTTCGCTGGTTCCCATGCCGTTGACGCGCTTCTGCATGATGCTGACCGTCTGGTTGAGCTGCGCGGATGTCGGCGTGCCGCCGGACGGCGTGCGCGCGTCGTACACGACCTCGAGGCCGCCCTGCAGGTCGAGGCCGAGGTGGGTCTTCTTGCCGGGAGGCACGATGAGAAACACGGAGACCGCCACGAGGGCGGCCACGACGAGCAAGATGACGATGTGTTTCTGCTTCTGGGTCATCGAATCGGACCGATCAGAGACGACGAGGAGCTACTAAGCGTTGAGGATACGGAAGAGACCCTCGAAAAGCAATCTGACGGCACGCCGACGAAGCGGCGCGCGCCGTCCTCGCGAGACCGGACTGTGCAACTTAGCCCAGGTAACGGGCAAGCCCCTCGGCGAAGCCGGTCGGCACGATGCCAAAGTCGCGCACAAGAGGGCCGGGGTCGCCCGTGCTGCCCTCGAGCAGCATCGTGAGTTGGTCGCGCGTGATCGGCGCCCTGGCGGTAATCTTCGGCAGGAGCGACGCCTGCAGGCGGGCGGCGGCGAGCGGCAGGTGCAGCAGTGGCCGCCGCCGCCCGCTCGCCGTCATCAGCGCCTTCATCGCCACGTCGAAACTCATCGCCTGCGGCCCGACCAGATCGTACTCGCGCCCGTCCCACGGGCCCGGCCGCACGGCTTTGGCGACGACCGCAGCGAGATCCCAGATGGCGACCGGCTGGATCTCGTACCTGCCGTCGCCCATCACCGGCAGCACCGGCGCCCAACGCAGCATGCGCACGAACGTGTTGAAGACTTCGTCGTCGGGCCCGAACACGAACGACGGCCGCAGGATCACGTACGGCAGCCCGGAACCGCGGACGGCCTCCTCGGCGGCCCACTTCGCGCGGAAGTACGGCGTGGAGCCGTCGGCGCGAGCGCCGACGGCGCTCACGTAGACGATCCGCGCGGCGTCGGCGGCGCGCGCCGCCGCGACGACGGCGCGCGTGCCCTCGGCGATGACTCGGTCGAAGGTCTGCGCGCCGCGCGGCCGGATGATCGCCACCAGGTGGACGATGGCGGCTCCCGCCGGGATCGTCCCCCTCAAGCTCGAGGGATCGGCGACGTCGCCGGCGATGAGGTCGCAGGCCATGTCACGCACGCGCTCCGGATGGCGCGCCAGCCCGACGACGCGATCGCCATCCTCGAGCAGGCGAGCCACGACGTGGTGGCCGACGTAGCCGGTGCCACCGGTGACTAGCACGTCCATGGGTCTCCTCTCTCGACAGGCAGCGCCGGCGCCATGGCCGGCTAGTCCTCGCCCGGTCTATTCCCGCGACGCCGGCCTCTGACGCTCGTCGAGAAGCACGCTGATCTTCACCGGTCGCACCGGTGGCCTGAAGGTCGCCGGCCGCACGTCGGCCGGTGAGACTCCGGCGTGCTCGGCGAGCACCTGCTGAAGCAGTCGCCGGCAGGTGCGCCCCTGGCACAACCCCATGCCGATCCTCAAGCGCCGCTTGAGGCCATCAGGCGTCGTGATCCCTGCGTCGATCGCGTCGATGATCTCGCCCAGGGTGATCTCCTCGCAGCGGCAGATGAGCAGGTCGCGATCGGCCGCGGCGCGGTCGATACCGGCCGTACCACCTAGCTTGACTTCTCCGCGCGCGCTCATCGGCGCAGCGCGATCGCGCGCACTGTCATCGCCAGCTCTTCGGGCACCAGCACCTGTACGACTGCCGTACGGTCGAAGCGCTTCGCCTGTCGCACCTTGGTGACCTGGCCTTCACCGACCACGCTGCCGGCGCGGTCGCGCAGCAGCACAGCCTCGCCCATCTCCGGCAGGGGCAGGAACTCGTACGGCAGCCATAGCTCGGCGCGGCCGTCGTCGCGAGTGAGGTCGAGGATGAAGATCGCCAGGCCCGGGCAGTCGACCATGCAGATACCGCAGCCGTCGCAGCAAGCGGCATCAATCTTCGGGACGTTCGTGATCGGCGTTCCGACCGTGAGCGCGCCCGCCTTGCAGGCGGTCTCGCACGGATTGCAGGGCAGCTCGTGGCCGCACTCGACGACGGCGACGCGGCGACCGCGCATCGCCTCCGGCGACGGGCAACCGGGCAGCGCCAGCACCTCCTCGAGCGTGAAGTAGCCGTCTTCGAGAATGCTCACTTCACGCACCTCCCCGTGTCAGCGTCTGACCCCAGGCTTCGTCGCGGCGACCGTCCATCGCCAGCTTGCCGCCGCGCGCGGCGGCGCCGAACGGCCCGCTGCGCAGCCGCGCCAGCGAGGCCTCGTGCGGAGCCGCCGCTGCGACCGCCGCGGCGACGCTGAGCCGGCCGGCGGCGCTTGCCGCCCACAGGCCGGCGAGACGGCCCTCCTCCATCGCGCAGGAAGCCTCCTCCACCCCGGAGACGTCGCCGGCGACGTAGATGCCCGGAACGGTCGTCTCCATGTACGCGCTGTGCACGGGCACGTGCCCGCCGAGCTCGGGGATGTGGAGAAAGCGACAGCCGGCGACCCAGGCGAGCTCGGCCATTGGTGAGAGGCCAACGGCGAGCGTGACGGTGTCGGCGTCGAGCTCGATCTCGCTGCCGGGCACCCCCTGCCAGCGATCGTCGACCCGCCAGATCGTGACCTTCTCGACACACTCGTCGCCGTCAGCCTCCTTGACGGAGTAGCTCGTGTAGATCGGTACTCCGGCGCGGGCGATCTTGGCGGCGTGCACGGGGTACCCGCCGACGCGCGGCAGCGCGTCGACCACGGCGACCACTTCCGCGCCGGCCTGAAGCAGCTGGTAAGCGACGATCAGCCCCACGTTGCCCGAGCCGACCATCACGACGCGCTGCCCGGGAAGCACGCGATGTACGTTCATCATCGTCTGCGCACAGCCGGCGCCCATCACTCCGGGCAGCGTCCAGCCGCGGAACGAGAGACCGTTCTCCGTGGCGCCCGTCGCGAGGACGATCCTGTCCGCTTTGACGCGCCACGAGTACTCCTGGCTCGCGACGGCGACCGTGCTGCCGTCATAGATGCCCCACACCGATGCATCGAGCACGACTTCGACGCCCAGCCCCTCGACCTCTTCGAGCAGCTCGTGGCCGATGTCGACGCCGCGCTGACCGGCACGGTGCTCGCTGGCGCCGAAGAACTTGTGGATCTGCTTGAACAGCTGGCCGCCGGGCTCGGCGTTCTCGTCGATCACGAGCACCTGAGCGCCGGCCTGGGCTGCGGCGGCGGCGGCCGAAAGGCCTGCCGGGCCGGCGCCGATAACGACGATCTCGGCCTGCTTCACGGCTCGCCTCCGCCGCGCTCGCGCTCCCACCGCCCGCGCCCGTCCTGCTCTTCCACGCGCATGCCGTCGCGCACCGGCGTGACGCAGGTGCGCACCCCCGGCAGATCATCGACGATCATCACGCAGTCGGTGCAGCGGCCGATGCCGCAGAAGAGCTGGCGCGGCTCGCCACGCTTGCTCGTCTTGCGGAAGACCCTGATGCCGGCGGCGAGCAGGGCGGCGGCGATCGGCTCGCCTTCGTACGCGGGCAGCGGCCGATCGCCGAAATGGATCGTCACCTGGCGACGCTCAGGCCGCAGGCCAAGGATGGGGTGAATCTCGATCCTGCTTTCGTTCACCAGGAAGTCACCTTGTTGCGGAGACTGCCCACTGACGATAGCACAGCGCCGATGTCGCCGAGACTAGTGGTCCTTCAGGAAGCTCGGGATGTCGAGCATGTCGTCGGAGACGTCGAAGGCCGGTTTCTCGTCGCCGAACATCGCCGATCGCGGTGTGCTCTTGTCGGCGAATGCACGATCGAGCGGCCGCTCGGAGGCGCTGGGATGGTCGAAGCCGGTGGCGATGACCGTGACCCGCACCTCGTCGCCGAGCGTCTGATCGATGACGGCGCCGAAGATGATGTTGCAGTCGGAGTCGGCGGCGCTGGAGATGATCTCCGCCGCCTCGTTGATCTCGAACAGACCGAGGTCGGCGCCGCCGGTGATGTTGAGCAGGATGCCGCGTGCCCCTTCGACGCTCGCCTCGAGCAGCGGCGATGAGATCGCCGCCTTGGCGGCCTCGACGGCGCGGTTCTCGCCGCCGGATACGCCGATGCCCATGAGCGCCGAGCCGGCGTCCTTCATGATCGTGCGTACGTCGGCGAAATCGAGGTTGATGAGGCCGGGCACGGTGATCAGGTCGGTGATGCCTTGCACGCCCTGGCGCAGCACGTCGTCGGCGACTTTGAACGCGTCGATGATCGACGTGCGCCGCTCGACCACCTGCAGCAGCCGGTCGTTGGGGATGATGATCAGCGTGTCGACCTTATCGCGTAGCAACTGGATGCCGCCCTCAGCCTGATTGGCGCGGCGCTTACCCTCGAACGCGAACGGTCGCGTGACCACGCCGACCGTGAGCGCCCCGAGCTCCTTGGCGAGCTCCGCGATGACCGGCGCCGCGCCGGTGCCCGTGCCGCCACCCTTGCCGGCGGTCACGAACACCATGTCGGCGCCCTTGATCGCGTCGCGCAGTTCGTCCTTGCTCTCGATCGCCGCCTGGTGCCCGATCGTCGGGTTAGCGCCGGCGCCGAGACCGCGCGTGATCTTGCTGCCGATGTGGATCTTGACGTCGGCGTCGCACATCTGCAGCGCCTGGGCGTCGGTGTTGACGGCCACGAACTCGACTCCACGAAGGCCGGCGTCGACCATGCGATTGACTGCGTTGGTACCTCCGCCACCGACGCCCACGACCTTGATAACGGCGAGGTAGTTCGTCGAAGAGTCGATCATCTGCCCACCCTCCTGCTTCAGTTGAGACTCGCCGTCATGACCGGCCGTGCTACCTTCAAGTGCTGCCTTAGGGTTGTGCCTCACTTCGCGGAACGCGCGTCCGAAATGCGCGATTTGCTGCACATTTTGCTCAAGCAAACCCTCACGAGAGGCTTGAGCCGAGGTCGTGCGGCTAGCATATAGACGGCCCAAAACAGAGTCAATCGGACTTGCCGATGAGCGACCGACGGTCGGCCTCAGAGCATGGGGCTGGCGACTGGTCGGTCGGGTACGGACACGTCGACGAAGGTCGGCGTCACATGCAGGCTCGCGTAGCGCGCCAGAACGGCGTGCAGCGCGAGCATCTTCGCGTCGAGCCGGCTCGTGTCCCCGAAGGCCATCTTCAGCCCCGCGCGCTCCTCGATCACGATCGTCCCGCCAGCCGTCGTGACCAGCATCGCGTCGCGGCGCAGCGCGGCCGGGAGCGCCGCGAGCACGTTGAGGCCATCGAACACGTTGCTGTCGCCGACTGTGGTGCCGACAGTCACCGCGGATGCCGTACGCATCACCGGCAGTTGCATCTCCGGGTTCGGCGGACCAGCACGGAGCTTGGCGCCCGACGTGGGCCACGGCAAGGTCTTGGCGCCGGCATCGACCGACGAGCTGGCGCCCGGCGTCGGCGACGCGGCACCGGCTGAGGGCGACGCCTTCGCCGTCGGCGAGGGCGTCGCCGCCGGTGTCGGCTTGGCTCGCTTCAGTCTCGTCAGCACCCGACCCTCGCGCGAGATCACGTACCAGTCCTGACCGGACAAGAGGTAGGCCGCGGGCTGGTATTCGAACAAGCTCACGTGGAGCGTGTCGGGAAAGTCGCGCTCGATCGTCACGTCGGCCAGATAGGTGTACGCGGCCAGCGTCCTGCGCACGGCCGCGGCGTCGACCGTGAACAGGTTGTGGCCCAGGTACGCATGCTCAAGCAGCGCCTTGACCGTGCTCTTCGGCAGCTGGACGGCGCCGGTCACGACGACGTGGCGCACCGTGAACGCCTTGGTATGACGACCGACGGTGAAGATGAGCAGCGGCAGCAAGACGATCAGCCCGCTCAGGAGCACCGCCGGAAGCAGGCGGGATCGCCGGCCGGACCTACCCGTGGTGGCCATCGCCCGATCTCCTTGCGGCGCCCTCGGTCAACACGCTCCTCTAATCGCTGGCGGTGGTGTCGCCGTGACCGCCGAGCGTCGCCAGAAGCTGTTCGCCGGCACGCGAAACATCGCCGGCGCCGAGCGTGAGCACGAGATCGCCGGGGCGCACGTGACGGGCGAGGTGTTTGACCACGTCGCCCAGCCGCGGCAGGTACCAGATGGGGCCACCCGGCCGCTCCGCCAGGAACGCATCGACGATGAGCTTGCCGGTGATGCCCGGCTCGGGCTCCTCCCGTGCCGCGAAGATGTCAGTGACGATCGCCTCGTCGGCGATCGCCAGCGAGCGCCCGAATTCGCGCTGCAGGTAGCGTGTGCGCGAATAGAGATGCGGCTGGAAGATGGCGATCACACGGTCGTACGTGCCCGCCTTCGCCGACTTGAGCGTGGCCGCGATCTCCGTCGGGTGGTGAGCGTAATCGTCGATGACGACCACGCCGTCGTGGCGTCCGATCTCCTGGAACCGGCGGGCGGCGCCGCTGAACGTCGCCAGATGCGGCGCCGCGGCGGCGGGCGACACACCGGCGTGCGCCAGCGCCGCCATCGCCGTCAGCGCGTTGAGCACGTTGTGCTCGCCGGGCACGCGCAGCGCGACCCGGGCGACCTCGACGCCGGCGTCGTGCACGGCAAATTCGCTGCCGCGGTCATCGGCGCGCACGACGTCGGCGCTCAGCTCGCCGGCACCGATGCCGACCATGACGACGCGCGCCGTGGTCGCCGCCCGCAGGTACTCGCCACCGCTGCCCTCGACGAGCACGAGCCGGCCCTCCGCCGGCAGCAGCGCCGCAAACCTGGCGAACACGTCGCGGACTTCGTCCAGACAACCATAGTGAGAATGGTGGTCGAGCTCCACGTTGGTGACGACCGCCACTTCGGGGCGAAGGAACAGTAAGCTACCGTCGCTCTCGTCCGCTTCGGCGACGAGCCACTCGCCCTGGCCCATGCCGGCGTTGGAGCCGATGTCGTTGAGTTCGCCGCCGACCAGGAAGGTCGGGTCCATGCCAAGATTGTGGAGCACGTGGGAGATCATCGAGGACGTCGTCGTCTTGCCGTGCGTGCCGGCGACGGCGATGCCGCGGCGAAGCGCCATCAGACGAGCGAGCATCTCGGCGCGCTGCAATACCGGCAGGCCGCGGCGACGCGCCTCGGCGAGCTCGACATTGTGGTTCGGGATGGCGGATGAGATCACGACCTGAGCGGCGTCGCCGACGTTCTCCTCCCGGTGGCCGATGGTCACAGCGACGCCTGCCTCGGCAAGGTGGCGCGTGTAGCGCGAGACCTTGAGGTCCGAGCCGGTCACCTTGGTGCCGAGGGCGGCGAGGACCATCGCGATGCCACTCATCCCGGCACCGCCGATACCGATGAGGTGCACGGGCCCGGGCAGTCTCTCTGGTCGCCGTTCGGTCAACTCACACGTCCCTTCTCGCCAGGCGCTCGATCTCGTCGACGACACGGGCTGTCGCTTGCGGCCGTCCCAGCGCCGCGCTCGCCGCCGCCATCGCCGCCAGACGCTGAGGTTCGCCGAGCAGCTCGCGCACGACGGCGTCGAGGCGCTCGCCGCTCAGATCGGCGTCGGCGATCACCACCGCGGCGCCGCCGGCCGCCATCCACTCCGCGTTCTTGCGCTGGTGGTCGGCGCTGGCGAACGGGTAGGGCACGAGCACGGCCGGCCGGCCGAGAGCGGCGATCTCCGCGACCGAGCCTCCGGAACGGCCGACGATGAGATCGGCGGCGGCCATCGCCAGCGCCAACTGGTCAGTGTAGGCGAGCAACCGGTAGCGCTCAACCGGTGCCTGGCGGCGCAACAGCTCGGCCCTGATCTCATCGTAGTTGCGCTGCCCGCAGACGTGCACGAGCTGGAACTCGAGCGCTGGCGAGGCGAACGCATCGAGGCAGGCGCGGTTGATGCTTTGGGCGCCCTGACTGCCGCCGAAGACGAGCACGCAGGGCAGCTCGGCGCGCAGGCCGAAGGCCTGCAGACCGGCCTGCCGCGTCGCCACGAGGTGCGTGGCGGCCAGTGGGCGCCCGGTGACGATGTACCTCGGCGGCTTCAGTCCGGCGATCGGGAAACTCAAGCAGATGCGCCGCACGAAGGGGCGAAGCAGGCTGTTGGTGACGCCCAGATGGGCGTCGTTCTCGAGCACCAGCGCGGGGATGCGGCGCAGCCCGGCGAGCAGCACGACGGGCCCGGTGACGAAGCCGCCGCAACCGACGACCGCCACCGGACGCAGTTCGCTGAGCGCCCGCCAAGCGCGCGGCGCGGCGGCCAGCATGAGGCGCGCCGCCGTGACGTTCTGGTGCGCCAGCAGGTGCCGTTCGAAGCCGCGCATCTGAAGTGGAAAGACACGGTAGTCGGCCGTCAGGCGCTCGATCTGCGATGGCGTCGTGACGAAGCCGACGTCGGCGCCTCTAGCGCGTAGTTCCTCGGCGACCGCGAGCGCCGGCGTGAGGTGCCCGCCGGTCCCCCCCGCGGCGAGCAGGACGGCTGCTCCCTTCAGGACTGACAACGATGTGACTCCTTCGGTTGGTCGCGATGTTGAGCAGGATGCCCATGCCGGCCAGGACCACGACCATGCTGGTGCCGCCGAGTGAGACGAGCGGCAGCGGCACCCCGGTGAGCGGCAGCACTCCGAGCGCCGCGCCGATGTTGATGCACGCCTGGCCGACCAGCACGGTGGTGATGCCGGTCGCGAGCAGTTTGCCATACGGCTCACGACAGGCAAGGGCGATGCGGAAGCAGGCCCAGCCAAGAAACGCGTAGAAGCCGATCAGGACGAGCAACCCGATCAGGCCGAGTTCTTCGCCGATGATGCCGGTGATCATGTCCGTCCCCTGCTCCGGCAGAAAGCCGAACTTCTGCACGGAGTTGCCGAGCCCGACACCGAAGATGTGTCCGGAGGCGATCGAGATCAGCGACTGGGTCGCCTGGAAGCCGGTGCCTTGCGGGTCTTTCCATGGATGCAGGAAGGCTGTGAAACGCGCCACGCGATATGGCTCGACGAGCACGAGAAGACCGACCAGCGCGAACCCCACCCCGGCGAGCGACAGCAGATGGCGCCGGCGTGCGCCGGCGACGATCAGGACCGCGACCACGCCGAGGACCAGGATGATCGTCGTGCCGAGGTCCGGCTCGAGCATGATCAGCAGGCCCGCGGGGGCGATGCCGACGAGCGCGAGGCGCGCCAGTCCTCTGGCTGTGAGCACGTCGCGCGGGTGGCGCACGATCAGCGCCGCGACAACCATCACCGCCGCCAGTTTGGCGAACTCGCTCGGGGTCAGCGACTGCCCGGCGATGAAGATCCAGCGCCGCGCGCCGTTGAGCTGGGTGCCGATGCCGGGCACGAGAACGACCAGCAGTGCGCCCAGAACGACGGCGCCGATCGGCATCGCCAAACGGCGCCAGACGATGTAGTCGATGCGCGCCAGCGTCAACATCGCGATCACGCCGATCACGGCGTACACGGCCTGCCGCTCGAGGAAGAAGAAGCTCGACTTGTGGGCGAAGTACGCTTGCGCCGTCGAGGCGCTGTACGACATCACCAGCCCATACAGGAGCAAGGCGATCGTGGCGAAGATGAGCGTTCGGCTCTCGGGCACGCCGGGCGCGGAGCGCGACTGCCGCCGCGGGGCGGCGCGCCGGTTGGCGGAGGTGCGCCGCTCAGGGGTGTCGCGCGCGGAGTCGCGGTGAGCCAGCGCCGCGTTGCGCGCTGCGGATCGCCGCTCCTGAGAGCGGCGATCCGCAGCGCGCCGCTCCGCCGAGGGCTGTATCCAGTCGGGGATCTCCGCGTCGCGCTTGTGCGTCATGTCTCCCTGCTCAGCTCGTTCACCAGCTCAATGAAATGTTCGCCCCGCTCTTCGAAGTTCCTATATTGGTCGAAGCTGGCGCAGGCTGGACTGAGGAGCACGACATCGCCCTCGTCGGCGGTCGCCGCGCAGTGCGCGACGGCGGCGGCAAGGTCGGGCAGCAACACGTATGGCGTGGCGGCGAGAGGATCGGTGGCGCGGCGGCGAGCGAACGCCACTTCGAGGGTGCCCGCCGCCTCGCCGATCAGCACAGCCTGCTTGACCAGACCCTCGGTCGCGGCCGCGAGCTCGTCGAACGGCGAACCCTTGGCGTGGCCGCCGAGGATCAGGTGGACCGGCCCAGAGTAGGCGGTGAGCGCCTTCAAGGTCGCGTCGATGTTGGTCGCCTTCGAATCGTTGACGTAGGTCACGCCGGCGATGGTCGCCACCACCTGCAGTCGATGCACGACGCCGGGAAAGCTGCGCAGCGTCTGCGCGATCGCCGCCGGTGGTACGCCGACGGCCGCCGCGGCGGCGGCGGCGGCGAGCGAGTTGGAGAGGTTGTGCTCGCCGCGCAGCGCCAGATCGGCGACCGCGCACAGCTCGCGGCGGTCGCCGTCCACGCTTACCCAGGCGACGCCGTCGACGACGCCGGCGAGCCACGGTCCAGCGGTCGGGCGGGGGCCGAAGAAGCCCCTTTCGCCCGCCCCCGGCACGCGGCCGATGGCGAGCTCGGCAGCGACGCCCGCGTCGTCGCCGTTGAGCAGGGCGACACAGCCGGCGTCCTGGTTCTCGAACACGCGCAGCTTGGCGTCGACGTACCCGCGGTAGGCGCCGTGGCGGTCGAGGTGGTCTTCCGTCAGGTTCAGAAGCACGGCGACCGCAGGGCGGAAGCGCTCGATGTGCTCCAGTTGGAAGCTCGACAGCTCGGCGACGATCACCGCGTCGTCGTCGATCTCGAGCGGCAGGCGGGCAAGCGCGTAGCCGACGTTGCCCGCCACCGCCACCGGCACGCCGGCGTCACGCAGGATCGCCCCGGTGAGTTCGGTCGTCGTCGTCTTGCCGTTGGTGCCCGTGATCGCGACCAGGCGGTTCGGCAGGAACCGGGTTGCGAACTCGACCTCGCTCCAGACCGGCACGCCGCGGGCGAGCGCCGCCTGTACGGCCGGGCTTTCGTTCGGCACGCCGGGACTCTTGACGAGCACGTCGATCCGCTCCGGCAGGGCGGCAGCATGGCCGAGGGCGAGCTCCACGCCGGCCTCGTACAGCTCCGCCAACGACGGCCCGGCAATGTCGAGCTCGCCCTCGTCGATCGCCGTCACCGCGACATCGGGCAGGCGCCGGCGGGCAAGCAGTGCCGCCGCCGAGCCGCTGCGCCCCAGACCGAGGACGACGATCGCGCGCAGGTCGCGCAGGTCGGGCATCACACGCTCCTAGAAATTCGCGTAGTAGATCGCGAAACCGGCGCCGGCGAAGATCGCGGCAATGATCCAGAAGCGCACGATGATCTTGGTCTCAGACCAGGCGCGCAGCTCGAAGTGATGGTGCAGCGGGGCCATCAGCAGGACACGCCGGTGAAAGAGCCTGAACGAGACCACCTGAGCGATCACCGATAGCGTCTCGACGACGAATATTCCGGCGATCACGACGAGTAGGATCTCCGTGCGCGTGAGGATGGCCATGCCGGCGATCGCGCCGCCAAGGCCGAGCGAACCCGTGTCGCCCATGAAGATCTCGGCCGGGAACGCATTGAACCAGAGGAAGCCGAGACAGGCGCCGGCGATGCAGCCGGCGAGGATCACGAGGTCGTACATGCCGGGATCGTGTTCGTGGCGAGCGATGATGAAGGCGATGCCGGCCATCGCTACGAGCACGATCGCCGACGTGCCCGCCGCGAGACCGTCGAGCCCGTCGGTCAGGTTGACGGCGTTCGAGAAGCCGGCGATCACGAAGAAGATCAGCGCGTAGAAGCCGATCGGCCCGAGGTCGATCAGCACGCGCGGCGCCGGCCATTCGATCCGCGTGTCGAGGCCGGCGAAGCGTAGCGCGATGAAGCCGACGACCAGCGTCAGGAGGAGCTGCAGCAGGAGTTTGTAGCGCGCCCGGAAGCCGAGAGAGCGCCGGCGCACGATCTTCGTCCAATCGTCGAGGTAGCCGATGAAGGCGCTGCCGAGCGTGCAGACGAGCACCGCGAAGGCGGCCACCGAAAGGTGGCTGAAGATGACAAACGGCACGAGGACGGCGAACCAGATGAGCAGGCCGCCCATCGTCGGCGTGCCCTCCTTGGTCTTGTGCCCCTCGGGACCTTCTTCGCGGATGTTCTGGCCGAACCTGTTGCGCCGCAGCCAGGCCATGAATGCAGGTCCGATGACGAGCATCAGCACCATCGCCGTGATGCTCGCCGCCATCGCCCTAAACACGGTCGGCCTCCGCGTCGGCGGCCGGCGCGCCGCCGGGCTTGCCGAGCAGGACATCGGCGACGCGTTCGAGACGGACTGCGCGTGAGGCCTTGACGAGGATCGCGGTGCCGGGCGCGATCACTTTGGGCAGCGCCTCGATGCACTCCTCGACCGTCGCACACCAGCTCTCGCCGGGCGCTCCGACCAGGTAATCTCGCCCGAGCTCGCCGATGGCGATCACGCGCACTCCCAGCGTCGCCGCGTACTCGCCGACGGCGCGGTGGAAGCCTGCAGCGCCGGAGCCGAGCTCGTGCATATCGCCGAGGATCGCGACCATCGGCCGCCCGCCGGCGATGCTCGCCAGATGGTCGAGCGCCGCTCGCATCGAGATGGGGTTGGCGTTGTACGAGTCGTTGAGCAACACGCCGCCACCAGTGAGCAGCGTGACCTCACCACGCAGCCCGGAGAACTCGACTTGCCCGGCGCCGAGCTTGGCTTGCTCGAGAGTGAAGCCGAGCTCGATGAAGGCGCCGATCGCCGCCAGGGCGTCGTCGAGCAGGTGACCGCCGGTGAAGTTGAAGTCGAAGCGGGCGCGACGGCCGAACGCGTCGATCAGCGCGTGCGTGCCACCGCCGCGCATCTCGACGGCGATCGCGCAGATGCTGCTGCCCGGTCGTCCAAACGTGACGACGCGGCCACGATGGATGCGCAGATACGGCTCCAGCAGAGGCTCGCCGTCCGGTACGACGACGGAGCGCTCGCCGAGCTCCTCGATGAGCTCCGATTTGGCCCGCGCGACCTCTTCGACCGAACCCACCAGCTCGAGGTGCACGGGCGCGATATTGGTGATCACGCCGACGTTGGGCTGGGCGATGCGCGCGAGCTCGCGAATCTGGCCCTGGCCGCGCATCGCCAGCTCAGCGACGACGACCTCCGTCGACCGGTCGATGGAGAGCAGCGTCAGCGGCAGGCCGACCTCGTTGTTGAAGTTGCCGGGAGTCGCCACGACTTTCGCGATCGGCCGCAGCAAAGCCGCGAGGATATCTTTGGTCGAGGTCTTGCCGACGCTGCCGGTGATCGCCGCCACGGCCACACCGGCACGTCTGCGCACGGCATTGGCCAGAGCGGCGAGCGCATCGCGACCGTCGTCGACGAC
>Ga0207931_1000418_pt1 | contig 15675 bp, 15 predicted proteins | sample NGESurdeep092012_2_FD_184478 | JGI IMG/M metagenome (GOLD analysis project Ga0207931, IMG submission 184478) | Arctic peat soil microbial communities from Barrow, Alaska - NGEE Surface sample 415-1 deep-092012 (SPAdes) | ecosystem: Environmental > Terrestrial > Soil > Wetlands > Peat ...
CTTTGCCTTTCTGTTTATCCTGGCGAGCGGCGTGTTTGGCGTGTTTGCCTCTCTTGACCTGTTTATGCTGTTTTTCTTTTATGAGATTGCAGTCTTCCCCATGTTCCTGCTCATTGTCATCTGGGGTTGGATCAAGACACGTGAATATGCGGCGATGAAACTGACCCTGTACCTGTTCATCGGTTCGGTGATTTCCCTCGTCGGCGCGCTGGTCATGTTCTGGACGAGCGGTGCGCACACCTTCGATATGCTCGTGTTGGAGACAGTGAAGTTTACCCCAGCTTTCCAGAAAATTTGGTTCCCATTCGTTTTCTTAGGTTTTGCCATCCTGGGCGGTATCTTCCCGTTCCATAACTGGTCGCCGGATGGCCATGTGGCTGCTCCCACGGCTGTTTCCATGTTCCATGCGGGCGTGCTGATGAAACTGGGCGCGTTCGCTGCTCTGCGGGTGGGTATCATGCTCCTGCCGGAGGGCGCGAAGTTCTGGGCACCGCTGATTATGGGACTGGCGCTGGTCAATATCGTCTACGGTGCATTCATCGCCAGCGTGCAGACCGATTTCAAATATGTTATCGGCTTCTCGTCCGTCTCGCACATGGGACTGGTGATGATGGGCTTTGCCACCCTGAAACCTGAAGGTCTCATCGGCGCAGGTGTGCAGATGTTCTCGCATGGCGTAATGACAGCTCTCTTCTTTGCTGCCGTTGGGATGGTCTACGACCGGGCGCATACACGTGACATTCCCAAACTGGGCGGCATGATCAAGCCCCTGCCGCTGGTGGGAATTGGCGTCATCATCGGCAGCTTGGTCTCGATGGGTATGCCCGGTTTCTCTGGTTTCGTGGCCGAGTTTCCCATCTTCATGGGCATCTGGAAAACGCAGTGGGTGGTTGCTGTTATTGCGGCCATCTCGATCGTCGTAACCGCCTCGTATGTATTGCTGGTTGTCCGGCGGGTCTTCTTCGGCAAGATGCCCGAGGAGTTTGAAGGACACATCAAGCCAATCAATACGCTGGATAAAATTTCGCTGGTGCTCCTGATGGCACCCATGCTTGGCATCGGCCTGTTCCCGGCCCTGATGGTTCCGTGGGTCCAGTCCGGTGTCCAGCATGTGCTCACCCTGCTGGGAGGTGCATAAGTGGCTCCCATCCTTCCCATTCTCCCTGAAGTCCTGCTCCTGGCGCTGGCTATCCTGGTGCTGATCCTCGACCCGTTCTTAAAAAAAGATGCGGATCGACGCCCATTCCTGGGAATGTTTACAGCGGCCGGGCTACTCGTCACCTTGACCCTGAGCCTGCTTTTCGCTCGTCCAGCGGACCCAATCCTTGTTTTCGGCGGGATGCTGCGCTTTGACTGGCTGGGTTTCCTATTCAAGATTTTCTTCGTCTTTGCGGCGGCGGTGACGGCATTGTTTTTCATGGATGCGGACAAGCTGAACCAGCGTGCCGAGGCTTATCTCCTCCTGCTGGCGGCTTCTATCGGCATGTGCCTGATGGCCTCGTCCGCGGACCTGGTGATGCTGTACCTGGCCATCGAGACCACCTCCATCCCGCTCTACATCCTGGCTGGTTTCCTGACCGGTGACGACAAATCCACCGAGTCGGGCTTCAAATACCTGCTCTTTGGTGCGCTGACTTCCGCGGTACTGCTCTACGGTTTCAGCCTGATCTACGGTTTTGCCGGGACGACCAGCCTGTATGACCTGGGCATCCACTTCAGAAACTTTGACCTGTTGGCAGTTGGCGTCACCTTCCTGGTGCTGGCTGGACTGGCTTTCAAGGTCTCGCTCTTCCCATTCCATTTTTGGGCGCCGGACGTATACGAAGGCGCACCAACGCCGGTGGCAGGTTTCATTTCGACAGCATCCAAGGCAGCGGGATTTGCCGTTATCCTGCGATTACTCACGGCAGTCTTCCCGGTCATTTCGGCTGACTGGAGCATGATCCTGGCTGTCCTGGCCACCCTGACCATGACGGTCGGCAACCTGATCGCCCTGGCGCAGAAGAATGTCAAACGCCTGCTGGCATACTCGTCTATTGCGCATGCCGGCTATGCCATGATTGGCGTGGTCGCGTTCTCGCAGTTTGGCGTTGCCAGCACGGTCTTTTACTTGATTGCCTACATCCTGACGAATCTGCTCGCCTTCGGGATCGTTGGGGTCGTCGGGCACGTGACCGGCTCTGACGATGTGTCCGCTTATAATGGCCTGGACCGCCGCAACGCCACCCTGTCGCTGGCGGCGCTGGTGGCCTTCCTGTCGCTGGCCGGTATGCCGCCGTTTGGTGGATTTGTTGCCAAATTCTTCGTCTTCGCGGCGGCCATTCAAAGTGGCTGGATCTGGCTGGCAGTGGTCGGTGTGGTGAATTCCATCGTCGGTTTGTACTATTACTTGAACATTCTAAAATACATTTACTTGTACCGGATGGAGAATCAGGACGAGGACCAGCACCCGGTCCCGGTCTCACGACCCGTTGCGATTGCGCTGGTCGTCCTGGTAATTGGTGTTCTCCTGATCGGCACACTGTTCGGACCCTGGTTCGGCTTTGCAAACCATGCCGCGCTCAATTTGTTCTAGACGGTATGAAAACCTCCTGATATAATTCCGCCGCCATGAGCAAGCCTAACGGTAAAGGACAAGACGAATTCAGAACTGCGGTCACGATGACCGTGGTCTGGGTCGCAGGTCTGACTCTGTTTATTATCTTCGCGGCGCTTTTTGCAGGATTACGGCTGGATAAAATCCTGGATAGCAAGCCTCTCTTTACAATCGTTTTGGTGCTTGTAAGCATACCGGTGACGCTATTCTTGACGTTCCGCGTCGTGAGATCAGCCACCGCCCGTATTCAACCGGCAATAAAAAAAAATATCACCGAGGAGGAACCACATCGTGGAGAAGACAGTTGAGGCAAGCACTCCCAAGAAAAAATGGAGGCGCTGGGGTGTCAATCGTTGGATTGTACTGGCGCTGATTATCCTGGGATTCATTGGGGCGAAGTATTTTTCCCCGGTGCGTCCATTTGTGCAACTGCCTGCTGAACACTGGATGGAGCATCCACTGTTCACCCTGCCCGTAATTGGCGATTTTTATTTTACTAACACGCTGTTTGCATTGTTGATCGTGGATGTGCTTGTCATCCTCCTGGCCTTTTTCTTCAACCGGGCGGTAAAAAAGGGTAACTTGGTCTTGAAGGGCATTCCGGGTGCCCTGGAAGCCCTGCTCGAAGCCCTTTACAACATGACCGAGGGCACAGCCGGCAAAAAATGGGCGAAGACGATCTTCCCCTGGTTTGCCACGATTACCATCCTTGTCCTGTTTGCGAACTGGATGGAGCTCATCCCCGGCGTTGACAGCATTGGCATGATCGAGAAAGCGGAAGGAGCCGGGTATTCTGTTCAGACGGTCGCGGGTATTGCCACGATTGCCAATCCGGCGATGGCCGAGGGTGGAAGCAATCTGGTTCCCTTTGTTCGTGTGGTTTCAACAGATTTGAACTTCACGGTGGCCCTGGCAATCATTGCAGTGATCGCTGTGCAGGTGGTCGGCATCCGCGCCCAGGGAATAAAATACTTTACCAAATTCTGGAATGTGAAAACGTTCTTCAGCAAGCCCATCTTCGGCGTTATTGACTGGGGCGTCGGTATCCTCGAACTGGTTTCCGAATTCTCGAAAGTGCTCTCGTTTGCCTTCCGTCTATTCGGCAATATCTTCGCCGGTTCGGTATTGTTGTTCGTCATGGGTTCCCTGCTTGGGGCGATTGCCATCTTCCCCTCGGCGTTTTACCTGCTTGAATTCCTGGTGGGTGCAATCCAGGCGATTGTGTTTGGTCTTCTCACGATGACGTTTATGGCCCAGGCCACGCAGGGTCACGGCGAGCATAAAGAAGCGCATGCATAAGTTAGGGCGAGGAACAGCCCGCGCAACTATATCCTAGCGGCGGAATACCCGCCCGAATCCATATACGGAGGTAACTCTCATGACTGGTGATATTATCATTGCAGCAAAGTTGATCGGCGCAGGCCTGGCGATGATCGGCGCCATAGGCGCAGGTGCAGGCATCGGAATCGTGACCAGCGGTGCCGTCCAGGCAATGGGCCGCAACCCGGACGCGACCGGTACCATCCAGACCAACATGATCCTCGGCATCGCTTTTGCAGAAGCCGTGGCCATATATTGTCTGGTCGTCGCCCTGCTCATCCTCTTCGTCGTAGGCTAGTTCTGTAGATTGCTGAAGAATAGAGAAGGAGGGTTCCCTTGGCACAACTGGGTCTAAACTTAGGCTATTTAATTGTACAAATCATCAGTTTTTCCATTATTCTGGTCGTCGTGAGAGCGTGGATAGTAAAACCTCTTCTGGGAATGTTAGAGAAACGACGCATGAAACTTGAACAAGGGCTCGAAGATGCCCGCATCGCTGCTGAGGCACGCGCGAATGCCGAACAAGATGCCGCAAAAATTATTACCGATGCGCAGGCCAGGGCCGCTCATATTCTCAATGAGGCCACCGAACGGGCTGATGCTGCCATGGTTGACGTGAAAACTGGGGCCGAAAAAGAGATCGCAAAAGAACGTGAAGCGATCATGGCCGAGGTTGAAGAAGAGCGCAACCGGATATTGGCCGACCTGCGCGGGCAGGTGGCTGCTCTCTCCATCGCTGCGGCGCAGAAACTCATTGGTGAGGCGATGGACGCCAAGCGTCAGCATGCCCTGCTGGACGAGTTCTTCTCCGGGGTTAAGTCCGGCAAGCTTGTCGTGCTGGAAGGCGCTGAACTGACAGGCGACTCTGCCGAAGTGACCTCCGCTCTACCATTGAGCAAAGAGGAACAGACCGCCGTCAAGAAGAACGTGCTGGACAAGATGGGCGCAAAGACGAACATCGAGTTCCACGTCGATCCACAGATTCTGGGCGGGCTGGTCATCCGCGTAGGCGACAAAGTCCTCGACGGCTCGGTTTCGGGTCAGCTCGAAGACCTGCGCAAGTCGTTGAAGTAGTATTTCCCCTGACTGATGGAGGGTTTTGGCGTAAAATATGCGTCAGAACCCTCTTTTTCTTTAATCACAAAAAAATTGCACTCACAGCATGTCAGCCCTGATGGACAGTGCCAGGGGGTGCAGGCGAAAATACAGATGAAAAACGATAAAACCAATCCCGTGACTCTAACCACTATTTTTAAACAATTTCCCCTGAAAGTATTGGCGGGCGACCCCGGTGATACCCAGATTACCGACATAGCAATGGATAACCGTCTTGTCCAGCCCGGCAACCTGTTTGTTGCCATGAAAGGCGGCTCAGCGGACGGGCACGATTTCATCCCGGATGCCATCCAACGCGGTGCAGCGGCGGTTGTCGGCGATAAAGCCATGAGTGGCCTTCCCGTGCCTTACATACAGGTCGAAAATTCCCGCCAGGCCCTATCCTGGCTGGCAGCAGCTTTCTACGGCAATCCGGGCCACAAGTTGACCGTTATCGGCGTCACCGGCACAGATGGCAAGACCACCACCTGCAACCTACTTTACCAGATCCTGTTGGCTGCCGGTTTCAAAGCCGGGCTGATTTCCACCGTCAATGCTGTTATCGGCGACGAAGTCCTAGACACTGGTTTCCACGTCACCACACCCGACGCCCCGGATGTGCAACGCTTCCTTGCTCGCATGGTGGCTGCTGGTCTCACCTACGCGATACTTGAAACCACCTCGCATGGCTGGGCGCAGTATCGTGTGGAAGCTTGCGAGTTTGATGTTGGGGTTATCACAAACATTACCCATGAACATCTTGACCAGCATGGCTCTTATGAGAACTATCGCACTGCCAAGGCGCGCTTGTTCCAATCTCTGGAAAAAACCTTGCCCAAGCCGCAGGGAAACCCCCGACTGTCAGTGCTGAACCGCGACGATTCATCCTACGAAACCCTTTCCCGCATCGCACCCAGACCGCAGGTCTGTTACGGCCTTGATGTGGCTGCAGACATCCGGGCCGATTCAATTAATTACTCCCCACAAGGCATCCACTTTGACGCCGTTGGCATGGATTTCCGCGTCCCGGTAACCAGTCCGCTGGTGGGGGAATTCAATGTCTCGAACTGCCTGGCTGCGCTGGCGGCCGCCATCTGTGGCCTGGGCATTGACCCAAAGATTGCTGTTCGGGGCATTGCGGCCATGCCGGGTATCCCAGGCCGGATGGAGCGCATTGACCTCGGGCAGCCCTTTACCGCCATCGTGGATTTTGCCCATACGCCCAATGCATTGCGGGTAGCCATTGAGACAGTCAGGAGGATGACTGAAAAACGAGTGATTGTCATCTTCGGCTCGGCGGGACTGCGCGACCGTGAAAAACGCCGTATGATGGCCGAGGTCGCGGCGGAACTGGCGGATGTCAGCATCCTGACCGCTGAAGACCCGCGTACCGAGTTGCTGGATGGAATTCTCGAGGAGATGTCAGTAGGTGCCTGTTCAAAGGGCGGAGTGGAAGAAAAAACCTTCTGGCGTGTTCCCGACCGGGGCGAGGCGATCCGGTTTGGAGTCCAAATGGCTACCGCCGGGGATATTGTCATGTCCTGTGGGAAGGGGCACGAACAATCCATGTGCTTCGACACGACTGAATATCCCTGGGATGACCGGATTGCGATGCGCGCTGCACTGTCCGAGTTGACGGGCGTCACTGGTCCGCAAATGCCATACCTGCCGACACAGGGAGAGAAATGAACGCCGAAGAATTATGGAAAACGCCCGTCACTCTGACAGGCAAGGTTGTGCGTCTGGAACCGCTGAGCGAGGTGCATATTCCGGCGCTGGCTCTTGCCGGGCGGGAGGAGAGCATTTGGAAATACATGCTTTACGCCGACCTGACCAGCGAAGAGAGCATGGCAGCCTGGGTGCGTGACATGTTGAGAAGCCAACAGGCCGGGACGGATCTTCCGTTCGCCGTCATCCATCTGGCATCTGGGTGCGCTGCCGGGGCGACGCGTTATCTGGAAATGCGCCCGCCGCATCGTTCTTTGGAAATCGGTGGGACATGGTATGCGCCGGAGTTCCAGCGCACGGCTGTGAATACTGAATGCAAGTACTTGATGCTGAAATATGCTTTTGAAGAGATGAAATGCATCCGTGTGCAGTTCAAAGCGGATTTGCGCAACGAACAATCCATTCGTGCCATCGAACGCCTGGGCGCGGTGCGTGAAGGAGTGCTGCGCAACCATTATATTTTACAGGATGGGGCATTTCGCGATTCGGTCTATTTCAGTATCCTGGACCAGGAATGGCCAGAGGTGAAGAGGCGGCTGGAGCAGCGGCTGGCGGAATAAAGAACTCCCGCAGGCGGGAATCTACGGGAGGAAGTGAGGCTAACGTTACGCATCTGCGGCGCGCGGCAGAGCGTCCGCTGCATACGGTGGGTCGGCAGACTGCCAGAGCGTGTTTTCCGGATTGAAATACAATATTCCAATTCGATCCAGAGGATGGGCCGTAACAAGTCTTCCATCACGGTCAAAAACCATGGCGCCACCGTATGTGTCCGCCTCCTCGGAGAATGCCTCGACGCAAAGATAGCTCGTGGCAAGCACCGGTGCGCCAATGGTTCGCACAAGTCTCTGGTAATCCGGCAGATCTTCCCTTTCCCATTTTTCCTGATCGCGCGAGCGGTCGTCAAAGGAGCGGGCATGCGGATGAAGAACCCAGTCTGGCCGCATTTCGCGTGCCTGGCGTCTCAAAGCTTCATCATACAGGTCTCCGCAGATCAAGAATACGACTGACCCAAGATCCGTTTCGGCCTTCTGAAGCTCTGTGCCCTGGCGGTAAATCGCAGGATCGGCATGCGTTCCATGCCACTGCGGATGCACCCTGCGATATTTTAGAAGGACATCTCCACTAGGAGATAGAAGCAATGCCGTGTCGTACAAGGCCTCCCCGTCACGTTCAAGCAGGCCAAATCCAATCCATATACCCAGTCTAGACGCAGTTTCCGAGAGTCGGTCCGTCACGGAGCCGGGTATCGTCTCCCCCAATGGCAAATCATGAAGTGGGTCATCATTGTTTACCATCCCCGTCACCGCCATTTCTCCGAGAAGAACCAGATTCGAACCATTGCCCGCCGCCTCATAAATCATCTGGACGACTCTCGTCAGATTCGTCTTCCAGTCACGGGTAACAGGGTTGACCACCAAGGCTGCGCGCATCCGATTTCTCATACCAATTGATTCCTGACTTCCGAACATATGGTTTAACGGACGGCTTACTGCTTATGGACCTCCCGTATAAACACCGAAATGGTTCGGCGTTTACACGCTCTTGTATTAGAGCATGAAAAAATTATAGCACGAATTCAGCACCTACCAGCGAAAAGCCAAGCCCCGGAATGTAGCATGGCTGGAAGAGAAATTGGCGTAATGAAATGGTCCTGCAGAAAATTATTACGGGATTTTATTATGCGGGTTGCGGGTTCCGCTTGCGGGCAGAAAAGATGAATAGCCCGATGGTGCTGGCCAGCCCAATGGTCAGTCCACCAATCCAGATGGAGCGCGGACTGATATTGTCGTTCAGAAAGCCGCCAATCAATGGCGCAGCTCCGCGGGCGATGCCCCAGGCAAACCAGTAAAAGCTCATATAGCGGCCGCGCATGTCGGCGGGGGCCAGGTCGGCAATGTATTTGCTGACGGTTGGGATGAGGGTGAGTTCCCCGAAGGTCATCAGGACCATACTCGCCCAGAACCCCCAGAAACTGTTCATCAGCGCGACACTGCCCACTCCCAGGGCGTAGATCAGCATCCCGACGCCGATGACGGGCAGGGGGCGGAACCGGCGTGAGACTTGTGTCAAAGGGAATTGTACGAGAACGCACATCAGCGCGTTCGTCGTTGGCAGCCAGCCGAATAAATTTTCGGGAAGCCCGAAATTTTGCTTGGCGTAAACCGATAACAGCGTCCAGAGCATGGACGGGGCGATCAGACCGATCCCGACCAGCAGTGCAAACACAACGTAACGATGGTCCCGGAAGACCCGGCTATAGCCGCCCAGACTATCAGACCCTGGTTCGATTGCGGATCGATAGGCTTTGTCCAGCGTTTCGCGGCCGCGGAGGAAAAGTAACAAACTATAAGCGAGCATGCCAAGCGCGGCACCCAGAAAGGCATAGGTGTAGGACCTGGCCGCTAAAAAACCGCCCATCGCCGGACCTATAGCAATCCCGGCGTTGTTGACCATACGGATGATGGCGTAGGCTCGCGTCCGCTTTTCAGGGACGATCATGTCGGCCAGCATGGCGTCCGAGCCGACCTGATAGAGTGGATTTGACGCACCCATCAGAACCATGAGGAGTGCAAAACCCAGGTAAGAATGGGCCTGGCTCATGAACAGATAGCCAATGCCATTGACGGCCAGGCTCACTATCATTACCAGTTTGCGCCCCAGCTTGTCAGATACTGCTCCGGCGATAAAGGACGCAAACAGCCCCATGATCGCATTGATGGTGATCAACGAAGAGACAGTGCTGAGCGACAGGCTGAGTTTCTCGCTGACATAGATCATTAGGAACGGCCAGATCATGGACGCTCCAGCGGAACTAATAAACAGCCCGACGACCATCAACCAAAACTGGGAAGGATATTCAGCGATTGTATTACGGAGGCGAGTAAGCATCGTTTAAAAAAATAGGGGCGACACTCAGGTGTCGCCCCTATTTGGTTTATCGTCTGGGACCGCGGCGGTCATCGCTGCGGCCGCCGGGGCGCCGGTCGCCGCCTGGGCGGCCTCCTCCGGGGCGTCCTCCACCGCTTTTGCGGGAGTCGCGCTCCTGGGCTTCCTCAACCGTCCAGCCTTCCAGTACGGCCTGGCGGGACAGGCGGATTTTGCCCATCGGGTCAATGCCAGTTACCATGACGGTGATCTCGTCGCCCATCTTGACCAAATCCTCGACCTTTTCGACGCGCTCGCTATCCAACTGCGAGATGTGCACCATGCCGTCTGTGCCGGGCAGGATCTCCACGAAAGCGCCGAAGTCGGCGATGCGGACAACTTTACCGGTGTAGATGCGGCCCAGTTGCGGGGTCTCAGTGATCGCCTCGATGCGCTGACGGGCAATTTCTGCGCCTTCGGCGTTGGTGGAGGCAATATAGACTGTGCCGTCTTCCTGGATGTCAATCTTGGTGCCGGTCTCTTCCTGCAGGGCGCGGATGTTCTTGCCTCCGGGGCCGATGATGGCGCCGATCTTGTCCGATGGGATCTTGACGGTGGTGATGCGGGGGGCATGCGGCTTCAATTCGCTGCGAGGAGCAGGAATGGCTTCCAGGATTTTTCCCAGGATGAAGAGGCGTGCCTGGCGAGCCTGTTCGAGAGCTTGTTTCATAATCTCGGTGCTCAAGCCGGTAATTTTGATGTCCATTTGCAGGGCGGTAATGCCCTCTGCAGTACCGGCTACTTTGAAATCCATGTCACCGAGGTGATCTTCGGTGCCCTGGATGTCGGTCAGGATGACGTATTTGTCGCCTTCCATGACCAAGCCCATGGCAACACCGGCCACCGGAGCCTTGATCGGAACACCAGTATCCATCAGCGCCAGCGATGAGCCGCAGACGGAGGCCATCGAGGACGAGCCATTGGAGGCCATGACCTCGGACACCAGCCGCAGGGCGTAGGGGAAGGTCTCTTCAGCGGGGAGGACCGGCAGGAGAGCGCGTTCGGCCAGGGCACCGTGCCCGATCTCGCGCCGGGATTGTCCACGAAGCATTTTCGCCTCGCCGGTGGAGAAGGGCGGGAAGTTGTAGTGGTGCATGTAACGCTTGGAATGAATCGGGGACAGGGTGTCGAGTTCCTGGGCTTCGGAGAGCGTACCGAGCGTGGCCAGGGTCAGGACCTGGGTCTCGCCGCGGGTGAACAGGCCGGAGCCGTGTGCCCGGGGGCTGAACCCGACCTCGCACCAGATGGGGCGGATCTCGGTCGGCGTGCGGCCGTCGGGGCGTTTGCCCTGGTTCAGGATGCGCTCGCGGACGATTTTCTTTTCGGCCTCGGCGAAGGCTTCTTTAATGGCCTCCAGGCTCGGGGTCCCCGGCAGGGCGAACTCAGGCAGCGTTTCCACGTCCGTCTCGTCGGCAACTTTTACCTTTGTGCCTTCGGAGGGGATGAGTTCAGCGACCAGGTTCTGCAGGAGGGCGTCCATCCCGGCGTAGAATTCGGCTTTCATCAATGGTTTGTCGAGCAGTGCACTCATTGGAGCACTGACGCGGGCGAATACTTTTTCTTGCAGAGTTTTGTCGGGCAGGGCGATGGTAACTTCGCGCTTGGGCTTACCGATTTCGAGGCGCATCTGGAGTTGCAGGTCAATCAGCGGCTGGATGGACTTATGGCCAAATTCCAGCGCGGCAACCATGACATCTTCGGGAACTTCGTCTGAACCGGCTTCAACCATTAAGATTGCGTCGCGCGTCCCGGCGATGCGCAGGTCGAGGTCCGACTTGTCTATTTCGGCAAAGGTGGGGTTGATGACGAATTCGCCATTCACGCGACCGACGCGCACGGCAGCCACCGGGCCATCCCAGGGGATGTCGGAAATCATGACGGCGGCGGAGGCGGCGTTGATGGCAAGCACATCCAGGGGATTCTCGGCGTCGGCTGAGAGCGAGTACATGATGATCTGGACTTCGTTGCGCATGCCTTCAGGGAAGAGCGGGCGCAACGGCCGGTCGGTAAGACGGGCGGTCAGGATGGCGTCGGTGGAGGGACGACCCTCGCGGCGGAAGAACGAACCGGGGATTATGCCACCGGCGTACATGCGCTCTTCGTATTCGACAGTGAGTGGGAAGAAATCAATGCCGGGCCGTATGCCGCCCATGGTGGCGGCGGCAAAGATGATCGAATCGTTCAGGTGGACCGTGACGGCTCCACCGGCCTGTGCGGCCAGTCTGCCGGTTTCAATGGAAATTGTCCGGCTGCCCACCGTTGTGGTGTAGCGTTTTACTTCGGGTTTCATACTAAATCTCCTTTTCCCGCCTGGTCAGGGACTGAAAGATGGCGGCAACGGTGTTGTCCCCTACGGGGAGTTACCAGCATGTTTCAATTCCTGACGGGCAGGGCGTGTTCCCTCACCCCCAACCCCTCTCCCATTGGGAGAGGGGAGCAGGGTGAGGGCAAAAAAAGAGTAGAGGGGCAGAGGCCCATCTACTCGGACGAACCACTTTCTATTTGCGGCGCAGTTTCAATTGTTCCGTAAGCGCCAGATAGCGCTGATAGTCACTTTTACGCAGGTAGGCCAGCAATCTGCGGCGTTGGCCGACCATCTGGAGCAGACCCCGGCGGCTGGCCTCATCGTGCTTGTGCGTGCGCAGATGCTCGGTCAGTTGCAGGATGCGGGTGGTTAGGATGGCCACCTGGACTTCCGGTGAACCGGTGTCGGTCTCGTGGCGGTGGTAATCTGTAATGACCTTGGTTTTGACTTCCTTGTTAAGCGGCATGACGTTTGCTATTCCTTTCAGTTGATTTTGAGCAGGTCTCCGCACCGGCAGGGTTGGCCGCGGGTGGGACCAGTCAAGCGTGGGGATTATACCAGAAAAAAGAGAGTAAGAGGTCATTTTTTCTTCATAATGTTTAGAAAGGTATTCATTTCATCTTCCTCCCCCTCCTGACTGCTGAAATATTCTGCCATAAACGCAGACCGTCTCAGCCGCAAGGCCATCGGAGCCACGGCCTGCAAATCCTCCGGAGTCACCTTGTCGCGGCCATCCGCGGCGGTATAGGCACGCGCGGCTTCGAACCAGGAGATTTCAGCCCGCAGGCTGTCTATGCCCATCTTCTGGACCAGTTTTATGGCCGGCCTGGCGACTTTATCCGGCAAAATCACTTTTGGCAGCTGCGTCCGGGCGGATTGGATTTCCTCGGCGGCGGCCAGCGTCTCCTCGCTGTAAGTGACCGCCATGCCGCGCGGGTTGACCAGATACGCCTGCACGCGGCGGTAGGCTTCCAGGCGGTCGGAAAGGCCATCCAGGCCGCGCACGATGACGCGCATTCCGAAGCGGTCCAGGATTTGCGGGCGCAAGCGGCCTTCCTCGGGGTTCATCGAACCGACCAGCACGAAACGGGCATGGTAGGTGGCCGAGAGGGGTCCGCGCCGCACCGTGTAGGATCCCTGTGCAGCCGCGTCCAGGATGGCGTCTACTATATCGTCGGCGAGCAGGTTGATCTCGTCGATATAAAGCAAGTTATGGTCGGCCTGAGCCAGGATACCACGACGGACGCGCAGCCGTTCGTGGGTAACGGTGAGGCGCTCGTCAATCCCACCTACTACATCCTCCAGCCGGGCGTTGAGCGGGAGTTCGACCAAGCGGACGCGGTCAGGAGCGGACAACGGCTGACCTTCGGCAAACTTTTTAGCACAATCGGGGCAAGCAGCATCTATGCCACCCGCCTCGATATCTTCGGGCAAACAGCCATAATAACACAGACTGCGTTCGACTTTTGGAAGGATATCCAGCAGCGAGCGGACAGCGGTTGTCTTGGCCGTACCGCGCGGACCGACGAGCAGAATCCCACCTACTGACGGGTTAATCAGCCCGAGCAGTAGCGCCAGTTTCATCTCCTTCTGCCCGACGATGGCGAGGAAAGGGAAGGGTAAGGCTTCGGTGCGTAAACCCTCTTCGTGTTCTGCGGGGGGCAGGCTCTTGCCGGAGGCGAAGTCCACCAGTTCTCGCAAAGTGCGGAACGGGTGAGCAACGCGCTCTTTCGGTTCGGTCTCTTCGGAAGGAATTTCGGGTGTGGTCATGGCTTTTATCCATCAACCATGGATGAATGAGATGGACATAGTTAATAAAATACTATATCCGTGTTCACCTGTGTCAATTTACTGTCTGCCTTTTGTGCAAGCCGTCTCTTCTGGCGTTCCACCGCCGCGTCCATGCGGGCTTGCTCTTCGGGTGTCTCGGCCACCAGGGACGGGATCTGGGTGGGCTTACCGTCATCGTCAATCGCCACGTAGACCAGATAGGCGGCATTGGTGTGAATTTGCTCTCCCGAGATGGGATTTTCGGCAATGACATTCACCTCGACTTCCATTGACGTCCGCCCGGCATAGGTTACTTCAGCGTTGAATAGCACCAGGTCGCCGATGTGGATGGGGTGGCGAAAAACCATCTGGTCAATCGCCACGGTCACGGTCCGGTGGGCGGCGTGACGGGTGGAGGCTAATGCCCCGGCCTCGTCCACCAGTTTCATGATCCAGCCGCCATGCACGTCACCATGGATGTTAGCATGTTCCGGCATCATCATTTGTGCCAGTTGAATGCGCGAAGCGCTCATAGGCTTCGGGTCGTGGGAGTGTTCCATGGTCTCCTAATCAAGATCCTGCCGCTGTTCACCGGCGTCCAATGTATGCAAGCGTTCCGGTTCATCGAGCAGAACGTCCATCACGGCGAAGAGGAGATCGCCCATCAGAGGGGCGAGCGGGATGGTGGCAGGGACAGCCAGGTGCGGTGGGTACGCCGGTGGAGTTCTGCGTGGCTTGAGAGTGGCCATGATGCGTTTGCGGATGATGCGCGGTTCGGCGGTCAAGTCACCGATGTAGAAGCCGAGCACCGAATAAACCTGGCGGTCAGCGGTAATCCAGCCGATCCATTCACCAAGCCGGTTATAAAGGTAGGGGTAAACGAGGAAAGCATCCGCGTCGCCGCGCGAAGTGTAAATGGGAATGACTGACCGCTGGGGTTGTGTGTTCAAGATTTCGCCTTGTCTACATCATTATACGTCCAATAGCGGTTGACAAAGAAGTTCCATAACATCACCACACTGACTGCCACCATTAGGGTAAAGTTCTTGCCTAGAAATTCGGGAGTGAGAGGAGTATTCAAGTCCAGGCGCTTGAACAATCCCTGCATGGGAGGTTCAAGGAAGTGAAGGATGGGAAGCCGGATGGCAAGCCCGGCCACATTGACGATGAAGAACATGGTCAATTGCCTGGAAATCGGGCGCGAACGCGAGTCGGGATATGTCCAGATGCGGTTCCAGAGGAAATTACTGATGATGGCACAGATAAAAGAAATTGTCCCGGCCAAGGTGAGGGGCATGTTGAACAGCTTCGAGAACAGGTTCATGATCCCAAAGTCTACGACCGCACCAATGGCACCGACAGTAATAAACTTGATGAAACGTGTCCGCTCCTGTGAGTTGGCAATGAGACTCATTTCATCCCCAGTTTTTCTTTGAAGGATGCAATGGTGCGCGTCAGGCCTTCTTCCAGATCCACCTTTGGCTCCCAGCCGAGCAGTGACCGGGCGCGGCTGATATCCGGGCAGCGACGTTCGGGGTCGTTGCCCAGGCGCTTATCGGAATGATATTCCAGCCCGGCGGTGTTCCCGGTTAGGCGGTTAATCGTCTCCGCGAAATCCAGAATGGAGGTCTCCATGGGATTCCCAATATTGACCGGCAGGTGTTCGTCAGACAGCAACAGACGGTAGATGCCGTCCACCAGGTCATCCACATAGCAGAAGGAGCGGGTCTGCAGCCCGTTACCGTAGATGGTCAACGGTTCGCCGCGTAGGGACTGCTGGACGAAACTCGGGACGACGCGCCCGTCGTCTAGTCTCATCCGCGGCCCATAAGTGTTGAAAATACGGCCAATGCGCGTATCCGAACCTTTCGAGCGGAAATAGGCCATGATTAGCGCTTCGGAAAAACGCTTGGCTTCATCGTACATCGAGCGCGGA
>Ga0207931_1000419_pt1 | contig 15675 bp, 4 predicted proteins | sample NGESurdeep092012_2_FD_184478 | JGI IMG/M metagenome (GOLD analysis project Ga0207931, IMG submission 184478) | Arctic peat soil microbial communities from Barrow, Alaska - NGEE Surface sample 415-1 deep-092012 (SPAdes) | ecosystem: Environmental > Terrestrial > Soil > Wetlands > Peat ...
GGCGGCCACACCGAGCATTCCCGCGCCGACCAGGCCGACCGCGCCGACCGGCAGCCCGATCGCCCAGGCGGACCCGGCGCCCACCCCCACGGCGATCAGGCTCCACGGATCGCGCAGTGCCCGAGCGGCCCGGGAAGCGAACGAGCCGGCCATCGTGCGGGTCCGATCGGTGAGAAGTGGCGAGTGGTCAACACTGGAACAACGGTCAACACTGGAACAACGGTGACGAGGAACAAATGGCACGAACAAGTGGCCGTCAGAAGTTCGACAGCACGTTGGCGAAGACCTTGTCGATCGTCGCCGGGTCACGGGCATCGTAAGCCGCGGCGCGAGATGCCTCCGAGATCTGCTTCAACACATCGAGGTCGGCGTCCGGACCGTACGCGATGGTGAATACCCGAACACCGTTCTCCTGAGCGCTGCCCTGGAGGTAGCTGATCAGGCCGTTCAGGTCGTTGTCGGTGTATTCGTTGCGCCCGTCGGTCAACACCACCACCGCGTTGATGGAGTTGGGGTCGGACGAGGCGTTCATCTTCTCCGCGGCCGCCCTGGTCGCGGCATACAGCGGGGTGCCGTTCAGCGGGGTCAGCCCGGCGATCGCTGTGGTGATCGGCTGACGGGTCTGGCTCAGCGGAGCGACGTCCACCAACTGAGCGGTGATCGTGTCGGGTGTCGGCAGGTCCGTGGTGAACACCCAGAAACCGACCTGATCGGTGTCCGCCAACTGGCCGAGCGCGGTGGTCGCCGCGGACTTGGCGAGGTCGAGTTTGCTCTTTCCACCCGACCCGGAGTCGGCACTCATCGAGCCGGAGACGTCCATCACCACGAGGATTCTGGCAGGTTTTCGCACCTCCGCCCAGAGCGAGCGAACATCACTGAGGACCTCAGGGGCGGGTGGATTCAGGGTGATCGTCACCCCGTCGGCCTTGACGGCGGAGCTGGAGTTGATCGGGTCCCCGGCCTTGCCGTCGGCAGTCCGGAAGAACGCGTCGGTGAACAGCTTCTGCTGCTCGGGCAGTAGCAGGTAGTCCAGGAAGTCCTGCGCGCCGGCCTTCTTGTCCGCCGTCGACCACGGCGCGTCCAGGATGACGTAGGGGCTGTCGCTGAACAGCGTGCCTTCCTTCGGATACACCGCGACCAGCGGAACCTTGGGCGCCGCATGGTCTCCGAGGGTGGCCGGGTCGCCGCTGGGGTTGCCGGCGTTGTAGTCCAGCACACTCTTTTCCTCGACGGCGACGGCCGAGAGGTACCCCAGCGCTGCACCCGCATCGTCGGCCCGTTGCAGGTTCGACAGGTAGGTCAAGGTGGTGTCGCCGTAGTGGATGACCGAGCTCTCGACGTCCTTGAGGTACTGCTGCACCTCCGGCTTCTGCAACGCCGCGGTGGTCAGGTCCGAGGACGTGCCAGTGGCGGCCACCAGGGTGCCGATAGTCGCGGCGAGGCCCGACGTCGAAATCGTCGGGTTCGTCTTGCCGAGGGTGAACTTGCCCCACTCAGGGTGCCCCTTGGATGCCCAGCCCTGCGGGTCCTTCGCCAGCGCCAGCACGTCGGCCCAGCCGATCGGGGTGTCCGGCCAGCCCAGCGCCGTGGCCATCGGCTGCGGCATGGCCAGCACCAGCGGCGTGGACGTCACCGACGGGAGGACCGCGGGAGCAGCGCTGACCAAATTCGGCTTGTCCTTGGCCGTCAGGTCGGTCTTGAGCAGGCTCACCCAGGTCGACGCGGCCGGGGTCCACACGTCCGGTGGGGTGCCGTTGAGGGTCGCGTCCCAACCCGCCGCGAGGTTGGCCTCGCCGGTGCCGGATGCGACCGAATTGACCACGACGTCGTAACACTTGCCATTGACCGTGCGACCGGAGTCTCGGTACGAGTTGGCGATCTGGCCCAGCAGGGCGGCCTTCTCACTGGACGCCGCGACGGTGACGGTCTCGCAACCCTCCCGCGCCGGCTGCTGCCCGGTGTTCGGCGACGCGCTGCCGATGGTGTCGCCGCCACTGGCCGAACCGCTGTCGCCCCGAGTGGTGAAGTACCGGATCCCCACGATCAGCAGCACGCCGGCCAGTACCGCCGCGATGATCGGCAGTTTGCTGCGCGAACCGGACGTCCTGCCCCCGGACGGTGTGCTCACCCGTCAGCCCTCCATTGCGGCGCCGCATCGCGCCGCGTCTGTCGGTGTCGCGCGCGAACCGCGCGCACCGGTGATGCTCATTGTGCCTGGCCGGAGGGTGGGCGCAGGCGTGATGGCGGGTGCGAGGTCAGCGAGAGTTCGACCGGCCCTCGTCCTTGTTGACCTTGCGGCGCGCCAACGATGACACGATCCTGTCGAGCCAGCCCATGACGGTCTTCATCGAGGTCCTCCTGGTTGTTCGCCGGTGACGGTCGCCGTGCAGTCGCAGTGCGGCTTGTAGTACGGCGGGTTTCGCCCGCCGACGACTCCAGCGTGCCACGCGACGAGCCGGGCGGGTGGTCGGTCCTGGGTCACCGTCGGCAATCGGGGACAGTAGGCGGATGAGCAAGTGAGAGACGAGCAGGAGATGAGCGCCGGCGGATGAGGAGCGTGAGCCCCACTGGCCACGCTAGTGAAGTGACGTCAGCCCGTTGAGGTGATGCTGCGCGGCCTGCCGCCATCCGGCCTGCCGCCATCCCGGGTCAGCGTCGTGGGCACTACACCGGCCAGGCGGGGGTCCGCCCCTCATAGGTCAGGATGAGCAGTAGATCGTCGACCTCGTCGTTGTGGAACCTGCTCCTCATCTCCTCGGTGTTGGGCAGGGTCAGCTGCCAGCCGCCGGCCAGTGATCGGCCGATCAGCGGAACCCAGGCGCTGGCGTTGCCCCGGCGGGTGCTGACCAGCCCGTCGACGGTGCCGTCCACGGCGCCGCCCACCGGCGCCGTTTCGCCCTCGGGCGTCAGCGTGAGCTGCGTGAGGCCGATCTCGAATGTGGCCCCTGGCGCCCGCACGACCGCAAACAGCACCTGCTGGATCCGCAGGTCGTCGAGATTCGGCGGGAAACCGTCGGAGGTCAGGGTGAACTCGACGGTGATGGGCGCGTCTGTCGAGACGGGGTTGTGCAGGGCGTACCACTGGTCGGCGAACTGGTCGCGGACACTGATGACGCGGTCGGCGCTCACCCGGTCGTCCAGCTGCTGGATGACCTGCTGGCGATACGAGAAGTCCTGCAGCGCCGTGTAGTCCACCGTGAACAGCACATCGGAGATGGTGCGGTAGTCAAAGGGATTGGCGGCCTTGGGCAGCTGGAGCTCCCAGTTGGTGTCGACTCCCATGCTCTCGAAGGGCAGCAACATCCCGGCATCCGGCTCCAGTTCGAGCAGCCCGGTGGCGTTGCTTGTGCCGGTGAAGGCGATCAGCTCCGGATCGCGCCGCACCGTGATGGTCGAGAACACGTCACCCCCGGTGACCACGCGGGAGATACCGGAAGCGATCAGCGTCGCGCGCAGGCCGTGAGTCGCCGGAACCAGCGCGACCACCGATACGTGGGCCCGCTTCAGGAGCCGCATGTAGTGCCCCGGGAACCCTTGGTCGAACAGTGCCATCGGCGTGGCAAAGGGAAGCACGCCGGTCTCCCGGAACCGTTGGAACTCCCCCGGAGCCAGCCGGGCCAGCGAGAAGGTCTGCGAGAGCTGGAGCTTGCGACGGTTGGTGTCGAACGCGAACTGGTCGAGCCGCGTGATGTCCTGCAGCAGCCGGACCGAACCGGTCAAGCCCTGACGATCGGGCGTGCTCTGGCTACCTGCTCGCTGTGCCTGGTCGTCGGTGGCCTCCCAGTAGTCGGCCTTGATGAACGACGGGGGCGACTCCTGGCGCTCGAAGGCCAGCTGGTACTGCGCCAGCTGGGCCATGGCGATGGCCTGTTGCAGGAAGTAGCTGTACGCGCCGCCGAGGATGCCGCTCATCCAGGCGTACAGCTCGGCGCTGGTGAACTTGTTCGCGAGGAACTCCACGGTGGCCTGTGCCTGGTCATGCTGGGTGCGGGAGATGAACTCCTCCTGACGGGCGACGTCGGTGTGGGTCTGGGCCAGCGACACCTGCTGCGCGCCGATGGCCATCTCGCCTTCCGCTAGCTGGCGCTGCAGCTCCCATTCCTGGCTGCGACGCTCGAAGCTCGCGGTGGCCGAGTTGATCTGCGCTGAGGTCTCGGCGGTGTTGACCATCACCGACGTGGAGGCCTGCGCGACCGCCAGGGCGCCCACCACCACCGTGCCGCCCAGCCCAGCGCCCAGCCCTGTGCCGAGGAAGCCACCGGACTCCACAGCAGCGAGGGTCTGCGCGACCGTCAGCGCCGCGTCGATGCCGGTTAGGACGTTGCGCCACTGTCCGATCTCCCGGTAGTCCTGGAGCAAGTCGCGTTCCCAGTCGTTCAGGCCGGCGTCGATCCAGCCCTGGTAGGTGTCCCGCTGCGTGGCCGCGCGATCCAGCTGCCGCTCCGCCAGCCCGATGCCCTCCTCGGCCTCCCTGACCTGCAAGGAGTGCAGATCTACGGTCGCGCCGGTCAATTGCAGGTCGTGCCCCGCCTTGAGCAGGTTGTAGACCTCGGCGTCGCGCTTCTCCAGCGCGGCCAGGAACGCCTGTTCGACCTGCTGGGCGATGCTCACCAGGTTCTTGGCTCGCTCGACCAGCACGGCATAGCGATAGGGCGTGGGCCGGAACAGGCGTTGCGCACCGCCGGCCACCGGCGGCCGGTCCAGGGTCAGCGCGGGCTGGGTCACGACCGTGGCCTGGCGCTCGATACCGGCGATGTTGCGGCCGCTGCGCAGCTTGAACAGGTTGAGCTGGCCGCGCATCTTCAGCGCCTGCGGCACCGGATTCGCCGGGAACGGGGTCGCTCCGCTGCCGCTTCCCGGCGGCTGCATCTCCGGCAACCCCAGCAGGGCCAGTGCGGTGCCGTAGAGGGCGCGGGCCCTCGCGACGGCCTCGCCCTCGTCTCGGGTGAACTCGGCATCGGCGAAGTCGAGGTAGCAGCGCGCCAAGGTGATCAGCGTGAAGCGCGTGTAGGCACTGGCCCGGACGCTGACGATCTCGTGCGGGTTCAAGCCCACCCGCAGCCAGTTGTCGGGATTGCGCTGGTATTGGGTGGTGATCTTCTCCTCCAGCACCAGGCCGTGGTAGATCTTGCGTTCGCCGGTCGCCAGATGGTCGGTGTAGAAAGTCTCGATCCAGTCCAGCGCCTCCAGGTACTGCCCGGATCGCTGCAGCTGCAGGGCCAGGGCCAGGGGTACGAAGAAGAAGATCTCCTGAACGTAGTTCGGCGCCTTTGACGGGTCGGTGATGCCGGCGAAGAGAGTGTCGCGGATGAACATGCGCCTGGCGGCCAGCTGAGAGTCGGTGATCTGCTCGGTGATGGTCAGGACCTCCGGGCGCAACGAGGCCGGCAGCACAGTGCCGAGGTCGAGGGCCAGGGTCTGGTGATAGCGGAGGGCAAGGGCCCGCGCCTGCACCGGTGTGAGCCTCGGCTGGTTGCGCAAATCCGTCATCAGCTGCCGGTACGCGTTGGTCTGGGCAATCGGCCGCGGTGGAGCCGGTGGAACCGGTGGAACCGTGACCGGGCGCAGCTCCGGCAGCAGGTAGATCTCGGGATAGGCGAAGACGCGGATGGCGGCGTTCCAGGTGCCGTAGCCGCCCATCCAGAGCCACTCCTCGTCGAAGTCCTTCTCGGTGTACGGCTTGGCCGCATCGAGTGCCAGCACCCACGCCGCCGCCGGGTTGACCGTGCCGAGTACCGGTGGCTCGGTCTTCAGCTGCCCGGTGCGCAGGGACAACAACACCACCTGCAGCGTTTCCAACCCCTGCTGGGCGCGCGTGGTCCGTTGCCGCCCGCTGTCCAAGCAGTCGATGCCGAGCTCCTGGCTCAGCCGGTCGGCGATGACCGCCGGGTCCCGATCCCCGGCGATGGCAGCCAGGCATGCCTGTCGGAGCAGCGGCAAAGCCTCCTCCTCGGCGGCGCTCACCACCGACTGCATCGCCTGGGTCAGCGTCAGCTCCTGCTGGATCCGTGACCCAAGGGTGCGGCGCCAGGCTTGACGGGTCTGGGGCGTCGCTCGCCACGCCGGCAGCGCAGGAGTTGGCGAGCCGACCGGATCGGGCAGCCGGAAGAAGTCAGGGCCAAGGACCAGGCCCTTCTTCTGCTCCTCGCCGCGCCAGGCAGCCGCTCGACCAAGCTTTCGCACCTGGACGAGGATGGCGTGGACGTCGGCCCACTCCGAGTCCAGCACGGTGCCGGCGACGGCCAGCTGGCGGACCCGAATCAGGTGCAGGAAGGCCTGGATGGTGAGCCGTTTGGCGCGCAGCTGGGTGTCGATCGCGTGACCGCGCTTGCGCTCTTCGGCCATCGCCAACAGCTCGGCGACCGGCCCGAGGGCAGCGGCGATCTTGTCGAACCCGGCCTGCTGGGTCTTCTGCGACTTGCGCGCGGCGTCCAGCGCCGTCAGGTGAGCCGCCAGGTCATCCTTGCGGGCTTTCCATAAGTCGAAGGCAGCGTTGCCCGGGCTCGGCGTGCGCAGGTCTTGGGTACCCAGCATGTCCGGATCGATCACCGGCACCGGCGCGTCCAGCTCCGAGCGCGCGTCGTCGTCTTGTTGTTGCCACCCGGCGCGCAGGTGCTCCTTCTGCCAGATGAGCAGGTTGGGCTCCGGTAGGAGGCTGCCCGTCAAGGGCTTGAGGGTGGTCTCCTCCAGACCGAAGAAGATCTTGAGCGCTGCCTCGGTCAGGTCGGCCGGCTGGAACAGGAGCTCATCGAGCCGGTCGCGGCGGAACCGGGCCAGCGCGATCCCCAACCGGTTGGCCAGGGCGCCGCGGGCTGCGTCGTCGGCCATCCGCGCCAGCCGCATCTCGTCGAACGAGGTGCCCAGCTGGCGCAGCAAGGCGACGTAGGCCGCCTGGCGGTAGGCCGCTTCGGCGTCGGCCGGGACAGTACGACCGTGCGCGGCGAGGTAGCGGCGTAGCACCTCGATACACAGCCGGACCTGGCTGGCCGACTGGTTGGCCACCGCCCGGTTGTCGCTCGTCACCAGGTCGGTGAAGGGCTGCAGGTAGGTGTCGACCAGCAACTGCCGGCTGATCAAGGCGCCCCCCGCCGCGGTTCTGGCGCGGTGGGTGGCGAAGTCGAGCAGGTCATCCAGGTAGGCGGCGGGGCTGAAAACCGCGTCGGGATCCTTCGGCTCGAACGGCTCCGCCACGACGACACCACGTTGCAGGGTCGTGGGGTTGCCGGGCGCGGCCTTGTCCGTGGCGCGCACGGTGATCGTGTGGTTGCCGGCGACAGTCACCGGGACCTGCGCGCTCCAGGTCGACCAGTCGTTGCCGGGTTGGGGCGTGGCCGGGGTGAAGGTGGTCTGTCCATCGACGGACCATTCCACCAACGCGACCCCGCTCTGGGTGTCGGAGGCGGTGCCCCGCAGATCGAAGGTGGCCTTGCCGTCCACCAGCGGACGGGTCTCGCCCTCCGCCGGCACGGTGATGCCGAGCGCCGGCGCGGTGATGTCGCCCACCCGTACGGTGACGTTCTGCATCGGGCCGACGTTGCCGATGTTGTCCCGCGCCCGGAAGGCGACGGTGTGCACGCCAAGACCCGGCAAGGGCACCTGGGCCAACCAGTTCGTCGTCCCGGCGGCAGCGTTGATGGCTCCGCCCCCGAACTGCCATTCCACTGCCGCCACGCCGGACGCGTTGTCGGCTGCGGTGCCGGTGATCGCGGCGATGAACGGCGGCGCGGGGACGACCACGTCGGCCGGCGGGTTGATGGTGATGCCCGGCGGCGTCACGTCGACGACAGTGCTGCGCGATGCCGTCGCGGGAATCTTGCTCGGGAAAGCCTGCGCGAGCACCGTGAGCGGCCCATCCGGGCGGCCGCTGAGCGCCAAGGTCCAGCTGGTCCAGGGCGTTTCCGCCGGCCCGGTCGGTGTCGCAGCAACGGGAGCGGCACTACCAAGACTGACCGACACCCCGGTGATGCTCTCGTTCGCGTGCCGGACAAAGATCTCGGTCTCGTCACCCAGGGGACCCAAGATGTCCTTCAGCTGGTCGCAGCTCGTCGTGCCACTCAGCGCAAAGCTCGCGCCCACGACGGCAGCCACGGGGTTCAGGTTCACATCCGACTGAAAATAGAAGATCACCGTGGGCTTGGGTGGAACAGCCGAGACGTTGGCGTTCCTGATCCCACCCACCGTGGACTCGGTGAATGTAGTGAGCTCGGTTTCCATTTGTTTTATCTCCCCTGACTTTGCTCAGCTGTTCGGTGTGAGTTTTATACGTTTGCAACTGGATGGTTCACCAGGGGAACCATTCTGCTTTGAACGGATTCAAGGTGTACTCATCCGAAGTGAGCCGGATATACGCTGCGGCCGCACCCTCGCCGATGCCGGTACCGATGGGTTTGATGACACCGTTGTACACCGATTTCTCGACAGCCTTTTCGGCGGCAGCGAGCCCACCGATCACCGTGTGGTCACTGAAGCCCAGATAGTCGTCCAAAGCCTCGCCGGCGGCATTTGCCTGCTTCTTGACCTTGTCGTCATAGGCCATGATCGTGGCGGCCGCTGCGGCGAAAACCATTGCGGGGGGATAGCGCTTGAAGGCATAGCCGAGCCCGGTCGCAACACCGGCAGTGACGGCCGCCCGCCCCGGCTTTCCCTCGTGCAGATCCTTGATCACTTCCCCGGCGACCGAAGCAACGCCCGCGATACCGGCGACCTTGAGCGTGGTGTTGGCCAGGACGCGTGCGCGGGTCGGTGGCAGCCGAGGCAATGGCGGCAGTTCCGGACTCGCCGTCGACCCCGAATCGGCGCCGCTCGAGATCCACTTGCTTGCCCGACCGATCGGGCTGGTGTCCTTGGGGTTGAAGTTGGGATTCAGGGTGATCTTGAAGTTCAGCGTGCCCTCGGGTCGCACAAGCCGCACATCGAACGACTGCGTCTTCGCGTCGTACTTGTAACGCGCCCAGCCATCCTCCTTGCCGAAGATCCAATGCTCCTTGACGCCTTTCCTGGCGAACTCGTTCAAATCAGTTGTCGATGCGACAGAGGACGTATCTTTGCCGGTATGGGAGTGCCCCAAGGGGATGAGATCCCCAAAGGCAACCTCGGTCTTGGTGCCTTTCAGGATCATGAGCTTTCCACTTGCCGAGTCCCCAGCGAGTCCGTACTCGATTCTGTCTGCGACACCGAGCTTTTTCATTCGTTCCAGCCCGCCCTTCACCGTCGAGGCATACTCGACGAAGTTGGCCGGCTCGTTCTGCATGCCGTTGGGATCTTTGAAGACCAGCGGGTTGTCATGAAAGCTGCAGTAAGCGTTCAGGCCGTCCTTGATCCCGATCGGGTCGCAGCTGGTCCAGCGCCCGAGCCAGGGCGCGTAGTACCGCGCACCGTGATGGTTCAGCCCGGTCTCCTCGTCGCGTTCCTTGCCCGTGTACCAATAGCGCTTGAGGCTCACCTCGGCCGCACTACGCCCGGCCTGGTAGGACGTCGATCCGTACGGGTAGTACTCCTCGTAGCTGATGATCTGGCCGGCGCCGTCCAGCTCCAGCGCGGCCGAGCCGAGATGGTCGCCGAGCTGAAAACGGACCAGCTGTGCCGGCACCCCGGGTTCCTCCCCCTTGGTGCGCGTGTCCACGAGCGCGATGCGCTGTTGGCCGTCCATCACGTGCAAGCTTTCGCGTTCGAGCGAGACCGTTCCGGCGGCGTCGCGCCGGCGGAAGATCTCGAAGCCGGCCAGTATGATCCGTTCCTCGACGAGGTTCCCGGCATTCTTCTCGACCACCTTCCGAACCCGCTCACCTGCGGCGTCATAGACGTAGTAGGCCGTTCCGCCGCCACCGAGATCCACCCGTCGCAGCTGGTCGCGGAAGTCCCACTCCATGCCCGGAAGGTGCGCCATCGCCGTCAGGTTTCCGTGGGGGTCATAGCTGAACCGTTCGGGCAGCTTGCTGCCGACCACGACGCTGCTCAGCCGGTTGCTGCTCTTGCCGGGTTCGACCAGGCTGGCTTCGTCATAGCTGAAGCTGCGCGTCCAGCTGCCATTGACGGCGGTGTGCACGAGCTCCCGCAGGTTACCGACGGCGTCGTAGCCGTACTGTTCCGCGTACCGGCGCATGGCTTGGCCATCGCCTGGGTTCGGCAGGCGGAGTCGCCCGGCGTCGTTCCAGGTCGTTTCGGGCTGCGACACCTGGCCGGTGTGCTCGCGCCCTTCGGCGCCGCGCAAGCGATAGACGGCGTCGTAGGTGTAGTCGCCGGTCGGCGTGACCACCTGGTTCTTGAAGTACAGCGTCTGCTGCGCGTCGTCCTGGATATGGGTGATGTTGCCAGTGGGGTCGTAGACATAGCCGAGATCCTGCACAGGATCGGTGCCCCGAAACGTCCGGCACTGCGTCAGGCGCATGGTCAGCGGGTCGTACGTGTGTCGGGTCCGCAGGCCGTTGCCGTAGCCGACGGCCATCCGCCTGCCCTTGGCGTCGTAGTCGATCCCGGTCACGAAAGGCGTCGGCGCGGTGGCGCCATGCAGCTGCAGCTCCGTCTTCTCCAGCAGGCCGGCGGGGTTGAGCGGCGCTCGGACGACACTGCCGTCGGGCGACGTGACCGCGACGGGACGGTTCAGCGCGTCGTAGGCCGTGCGGGTGACGTATACCTGGGCATCGAGGGCCGGCTTGGTCGACCAGTCGAGCATCGTCTTGTAGTCGTGGGCGAGCTGCCGTCTGCTGGCGAGCAGGTTGCCCTTGAAGTCGTACGCCTCGTTGGTGACGACCCCCGCCTGGTCGAGATGCTGGAAGATCCTCCTCCGCAGGTTCAGGGCCTCAGGATGGGTTGCGCTCTCCCCGAACACGGTGCGGCCGACCAGCTGCTCACCGTTGTCGCCGTCAGTCAGGAACGAGTCGACCGGCCTGCGTAACGCGTCGTAGGTGGTGCGGAGGCGCTGGTCGCGGCTGTTCCAGGCAAAGACCGGCTGCCCGACGACGTCGTGGAGCAGCCAGCGCTCCCCCGCCTCCATGCTGGTCGAGCGGACCCGGGTCCCGAGCATGTCGAAGTCGTAGCGCATGACGACCCGGTCGTTGGCGTCGACGACCTCACGCTGGTTGTTCTCGATGTCGAGCACCACCCGCGTGGCGTAAACCTCGTCGATCGTTTGGCCGCCGCGCTCGAACCGGTTGTGGGCGATGGTGAGGAAGGGGCGCCCGAGAGCATCGGCGTGGGCGATCGAAGGGCTGGCCGCATGCACAGCGGTCTTCAGCGCGGCCGCTTGTTCGGCCGCGCCAAGATCTCCGCCCTGGCGCGCCGCGTACCACGTCGGCAGGTAGTCGGCCGTGTCGAGGCCGGCGAAGAGACCGCCGACGTCGAGATCGTCTTTCGGATTCTCGATCAGGACGGTGTCGTTGACGTCCCAGGTGGCTTGTTGCCAGGGGTCGAACACCACCTTCTCCCAGGTGTGATCGGGACGCAGCGTGGCCACGACCCGCTCGAGCGGGTCGTAGCACACGGTGGGGCTGACACCCACGCGCTGATCGAAGCGGAGTGCGTGGGTGTCGTCGAAGAATGGCTCGAACTGCCGGACCGGCTTGCCCTTGTTGTTGAAGATCGTCCATCCGCTGCCGACCCAGCGCGGGCTGACCACAGGCCCACCGTCGACCACGGGGCCGGGTTCGGCCGGGATCTTCTTCTGTACCTCCCGCCCGAAACCGTCGGAATAACTCAGGCTCAACTGCACCTTGAGGCCACCGGCGGGCATCGGGTCGCTGGCGTGGGTCTCACGGGTCAGCATCGAGGCGCAGACGGGCTGCCGCTCGCGCCGGAAGCGGTCCAGGTCGTAGACGATGCGGGTCGTGGCGCTGCCCAGCAACGGCGCGGCCTGGGTCAACGGATCGACCAGGAATCCCAGCCGTTGTTCGGGGCTGAGGTTCGCGGCGAAGCCGGTCAGAGAGTCGCCGAGCGCCTCGCTCGCCTTGCCCAGCACGGCGCTTCCGGCGACGAACCCGAGCGTGTCGAAGGCGACTTCGGCGCGGTTGCCGTTGGGGTCGGTCAGCCGGAACGGTTGCAGGACCCGGTAGTCCTGCTCGGCGAGCATGCGATTGCCCACCGCGTCGTTCGTCTCGAGGGCGAGCAGCACGTAGGGGTCGCTGCGGGTCGTCGCGAAGTTGCCGAAGGGATCGCGCGTGCGGTGCGCCGCGAAGAAGTGCCGCTGCGCAAAGGACAGCTCAGCGGCCGGCGCGTCGGTGTGACCGGGGGAATAGAACACCCGCCCCGAGGGAATCCACCAGGTGGTCGGGTCGTCACCGCGAACGAAGCCGCACCCGACCAAGGTCGGGTCGTCGACGCGATCGCCATAGATGCGGGTCAACAGGCCGGTGGTGAAGGCGAGCCGGTGGCTCTCCCCCGGCAACGCCAGCGACTCGAGCACGCCCAGCGGCAGCAGGTCGGTGAGGTCGTCCTTGCGGTAGAAGGTGCGCACCCGCTCGATCAGGCGCTTCTGCGGGACGGCCGGATCCGCCACCTCCTCGTAGCCGATGGCCGGTGCGCCGTCGATCCGCGCGAGGTCGTCGGCAACCCATTCGGCGTAGCTGAAGCGTTGGGCGCCGGGCGCAATCGGCGCGAAGCCGGTCAGCTCGTGGCTGAGCGTCTCAGCCGGTGCGGGGGCCCGGTAGGTGTCCGGACTCGCCGGGTCGTCGATCGCGTTGGTGAATCGGGCTTCGGTGTAGGTCACGAGCGTGCGTGTCTGCCGGTCGCGGTCGGCCTGGGTCGGCAAGCCCGAATCCGGGTGCCGACGTCCGTAGCCGATGCTCAAGGTTTTGAGCGGGTTGCCGAAGGCATCGACGGCCAGCGTCAGTGCGTGGCTGATCCGGGGATCGGCGGGGTTGCGCTCGTAGTGGTAGGCCAGGCTCTCCAGCTGGTGGCTGAAATACAGTGCGTGCTTGTTGGTGCTCCTGGGCTGAAGCTGCGCGACCCGGTAGCGACTTTCACTGACCTGGTAGGGGTGTTCGGCCTTGGCGCTCCCGTCGTGCGCGTACACCTCGGTGCGCAACTGGGCGCCCCGCAAGGCTCGATAGGCTTCGGCCGGCGTTTCGCCCGGGTCGACGTCCTGTTCGTCCAGCGGCACGGCGTGGCCGTCGTGCTGGTAGTACTCCTGCCGGAACCTCTCGGTCAGGTCGCGGTAGTCCAGGGGGCGGGTCCCCCGGTCGTCGAAGTAGACGCCGGTGTGGAACCAGGAGCGGGTCTCGACCGGTGGCACGTGATGCCCTCCGGCGCCGTTGGCGAACTGCGTGCCGTCGCCGTGCAGGTCCGGCCGCGAGGAGTCCTGAAGAGACTCGGCGTCAAACTGGTCGACCCGCCCGAAACCGCAGAACTCGCGTTCCCGCCCGTCATAGTGTCCGTGGTGGTATTTGTAGGTGCAGACCCGTCTCGTCTTGCTGACGTGGTCGATGGTTTCCACGGTGTCCACGACCTGGACGGGAAACGGCAGCGGCGTGATCCACGGCGCACCGTTGGCCATGTCTGCGAGAAAGTGTCGGGTGGAGGGGGCATAACTCACCCTGGTGGTGGCGCCCATGTTGTTGTCCATGCCGACGAGGACATACGGCTTGACGCCGCCGCAGAAGTCGAGCGCTTTGTAGTTTCCGTCCTGGGTGTCGACAAAGTCGCGACTGAAGACCAGGGTGGCCGTTCCGGTGCCGAATACATCCGCGAACTGCAGCGCGCTTGTATCGCTGGTGGCCGGTGTACCGCGAATGGTCTGCCGCTCACTCCAGCCGTTGCCGGACTGGTTGAACCAGAAATGGACGCGCTGAAAGTCGACATACACCAGATCGCTGCAGCCCGTCCCGTTCAGGTCGGCAAGGAATAGGCGTCGGGGATCGAAATCGATATCCAGCTGCGGCGCATTGGCCATGCTGACCCGGTTGCCGAAGCGGCCGTAGCCGAGGTTGGGCCAGTAGTCGATCCGGCCGTTGTGGACGGTGACGATGTCGCTCAGGCCATCCCCCGTCATGTCGGCCAGCCGGACACGTCCTGCCGGATCGTCGAAGAAAACGTCGGGGAACTGGTCCAGGTCGTGGCTGCGCGTAATGGACTGTGGCGGGCCGAACCCCTCCTCTCCCAGGCAGGGAAACCACAGGAACTGCTGGTCCCGGGTCATCAGTGCGTCGGATCGACCATTCCCGGTGAGATCCAGCATTCGGGTATTGGGATCCTGCGGCGCGAAACCAGGAGCCGTCTCGTACGGGGTGAAGCGCTTCCAGGCCCCTTCGGATGTGGTTTCGAAGAATCCTGCCAACCGAGGGGTATTGACGAGCAGATCCGCAATGCCGTTGCCCGCCATATCGCCGAAGCCGATCCCGGGTTGGTCGAGAGAAATGCCGGCCGGCATATCGGGCAGGGTGCGCGGACGGTCCAGCGTGGCATTGCCGAGGTTGCGCCAGTAACGAAAGCCATCCGGGCCGGTCTGAAGAATGTCCGGCAAACCGTCACCGAACAGATCCACCAGCGCCATGGTGGGGTCGTTCAAAGCCAGCGCGGGCAGGACGCCGCCCAGTGCCGTGAGCGACTGGTAGCGCTGCTCCTGGGGCCTGAACCCGGCGTAGGAGAACGCGACCGGGGGCATGCTGGCCCATCGGTACTGGCCCTGCCCGTCCTTGTCGTAGCCGGTGACCGTCGCTGCGCTGAGCAGCGACACCCGGGTGTCAGCGTCGGTGGTGTAGCTGAAGTCGGTGGAGCGGACCAGCGTCGGGCCGCCCATCTCGGCGAGGTGATGGAACATCAGGACGCGGCGGCAGCGGCGCAGCGTCCGGACCTCGAACCCGGCGCGGAAGTGGGAGAAACGGTCGGCCCGGACCGGCACCGGTCGACGCGTCGTCGACGCCTGCCGATCCCCGCCGAACAGCTCCTGCTGATCGGCCGGCGGTGGTTCTGGATGGGGCAGCACGGTCGGCAGGTCCCAGTCGCCGTAGTCGAACACGACCTCGAACGCGTAGCGTCGGCCGTTGCGGAGATGCCCGACCGCCGTGCCGTCGGGGTACGTGAGGGGGCGTTGCTGCGGGTCGAGCAGCGGCTCAGGCAGGTTGCCGTAGTAGAACCGGCGCGGGTAGCGGTTGCTCGCCACCCGATGCCGCTCGAAAATCTCGGGCAGGCGCCCGTCGGGGTCGCCGCCGCCGTACAGCGCGGGGTCGTCCGCGGCGTACTCGCACAGGCTGTGGTTTCCCGCCACGTCGAACGTCTCGTGCAGGAGCCACTCGTAGACGCGCCGGTCACCTGCGGGGTCGGCCAGCCGTGTCCCTGCGGTGTTGCCGAACAGGCTGGTGATGTTGTCCTTGGTGATGGTGCGCCAGTGGGTCTCGCCGGTGGTGGTGTGCACCCATCGCTCGATTCGGGCGAACAGCCCCTCGGTCCGGGGACGGTAGCGGAACACGGTATGTTCCCCGCGCACGAACGGGTCCTCCGGCACCCAGGTAATGCGACCGCTGTCCGGATCGACCACTTTCCTCAGGCATCGAACCAGGTCCTCGGAGCCCGACAGGACGAAGACATCGCCATCGTCGTAGCGCGGCAGTCCCTTCTCCGTCTTGCGGGTGATGCGCGGCAGCGCCAGCTGCCACCCTGGAGTGTCCCCGCTTTTGTGGACTCGAGATTAAGCCGTCAGTTCGTTAATGTCTCTGAATCCTAACTCATATTCCACGGGTGTCAAAT
>Ga0207931_1000420_pt1 | contig 15673 bp, 20 predicted proteins | sample NGESurdeep092012_2_FD_184478 | JGI IMG/M metagenome (GOLD analysis project Ga0207931, IMG submission 184478) | Arctic peat soil microbial communities from Barrow, Alaska - NGEE Surface sample 415-1 deep-092012 (SPAdes) | ecosystem: Environmental > Terrestrial > Soil > Wetlands > Peat ...
ATGCTTGTCGACGGAGCACAACTGGTCGCTCACCGGAAGGTTGACATGAAAGAATGGGGGATTGATTACCTGGCCTTTTCTGCTCATAAGCTGTATGCTCCTTTCGGCACCGGGGTGCTTCTGGCCGGAAAAGGTATGCTTGATTTCAGCTCCGCAGAGTTGGATCTTATACGGTCATCCGGTGAAGAAAATGCAGGTGGCATAGCTGCACTGGGCAAGGCCATAGTACTGTTGCGGCGGATAGGTATGGACCTGATAATAAAGGACGAACAGGCTCTGACTGCACATGCGCTTCGCGGACTGGCACAGATACCCGGACTGACCATATACGGCATCAGGGACCCGAACTCGCCACGGTTTGCTCAGAAGGTCGGCGTCATTCCGTTTACACTTAAGGGCATGTTGTCGACACGGGTAGCCAGAGAGCTGGCTGAGCAGGGTGGTATAGGCATACGATGCGGCTGTCACTGCGCTCATATACTGGTCAAGCATCTTGTCGGTGTTCCTCCCGGGCTGGAATGGATCCAACGCGTGATAGCGATCCTCATCCCCCGGTTAAGCTTTCCCGGTCTGGCACGGGTGAGCATCGGCATAGGCAACAGCGAATCTGATATTGACATCCTGGTCCAGACCCTGGGCAGAATTGTCTGGAAATCCAGCGATTCAGCCATCCGGTCAAAAAAGGATATGCGGCGAGAGATAGATGATTTCGCGAAGGCTGTAGCCAGGAGAGTGTATTCTGTCTAAAGTCTAAAGCCTTTTGATCAAATCGCTCCCTCGCTCAGTCGCAAAGTCGCCACCTCGCAGAATCTCCTGATCTCCCCATCGTACACTGACCTGTCTGCGTGTCACAATATGTATCTCACCCTGATCTTAATACTCTTCTGCTGGCCCTTGGCAAGGGTGAATTTGAACAAGTCGAATTTTGGTTTCTTGACCCCTGTAAAGTAATAATCTGAGAATCCAAAACCTTCTTTTGGCATCTTTACGAAATTATATTTCATTTTTGCATCACCGTCCTCGTCATCCAGCAGACAAAGGCCATAGACTCCGGGCTCAAGGCTGAACTTAACTTTCATCCCGCCATCCGGACTGACACTCTTTTTAAAGGTCTTACTCACGAATGCTTGCTCTTTCTGATAGCTTTCACTGTCTTTGAAGACGCCGATGACAATCTGTCCCTTATTCGACCTGATCCCTGTAATGTTAACCTCCACATTCTGCGCATTCAGGGTCATTGCTGGCAGAAGTAAAAATAAAAGGAGCTTCAAAGAGAGAATTTGCTTTTTCATTGTTTGGATTTTTAGTTTACTAGCCCGTCCAGCCAGTGTATGATATTCAGAAGTAGCTGATAATTCTTATTTGCTTCCGGGGAGTTCATCCCTGCCGGGTACCTCTGCGGTCCTGCGAGCTGAGCTGTGAACATGGCTGCTTCACCTGAAACAACAACTCTGCCCTTGCCATACTTTTTGAAGGCAGCCTGCGACCAGCCTCCGATGTTGACGATCGGCGTGTCATGGCTGAAAACCCACGCAGTGTCAGGGAGCAGCATTACGTAACTGTCATCGAAGGAGAGGATGGATGAGGCATCATCAGGTATTGTGAAAGCCTGTCCGGTAAATGAGACAATTGTGTTTACCTTCTCCGATGGATTACGTCCGTCAGTGATAATATTACTACCCAGCGTACCGGTGGCACGTTTGAAAGCAATCGCTCCCGGTCTGGCCGTATCGGCCGCGAACCCGTCAGTGAAGCCAAAACCGAACACTGCTGCCAGCGGGGCTGCTCCGCCGCCCATTGGCATATGATCTGCTATCAGAAAGAGCGATCCTCCGTTATTCACCCATTGCCTTACTGTTTCGATTTCTTCCGGGGTGAATGCAGGCAGTACCGGTTTATACCATCTTGTGACATTTGCTTCATTCAGCGCATTGGATATAACCAGTATCCGTGCTTTCTCAAGCTTGCCTGCCTCAAACGCCCCGCTGTAGCCTTCAACCCTGTATCCGTCCCTTTCAAGTAACCTGGCAAACGGAAGGTACCTGTCGTTCCTGGTGTGGAAGTTATGATGACCCTCATCAATGAATACGACAGGACCAATGCCGGCAGCGTAGGCCGGATTTTCAATGGTTGGATTATAACTTGTGTCAGGTACCTGCTGTCCGGTCATACCTGTTGATGCAATTATCATAATGCATGCTATCAGGATAAATATTCTTTTCACGGTCTTCTCCTTTATTGATATTCTGTTCCGGATAATAATTCAAAGTTACATAAAGTATTCAAATCTGAGGGTCTGAAGTCTGAGGGTCTGAAGTCTGAGGGTCGGTTCTGACTTCTATTGTTCGATTGTTCAAATGTCCTATTGTTCAAATCGCTCGATCGCAGAATCTCCCGTAACGGTATTCAATTTGCTCTTTGATATAAAAAAAGACATTTAAACATTACAAAAAGTAACTAATACTTGCATAATTGTAATCTATGTATTACATTTGTATAACTAATCAATAGACAAGGCTATGAAAACAAAACTGCTTTTACCAAATCATTTTAAGACGCCAGGGTGGATCATTCTGATTCCGTCGGCTCTTCTGGGACTATTCATAATTATCTCCGATTATGAATTTAAGTTCCTCGATATGAAGGTATTTACTATTTATTCCGGATCAGGAGTTTTTCAGGATCCAGTGTTGTTTGGAATGATCAAGGCTAATCTGACAGGTACTTTGGTTGGTGTTCTGTTTCTGATCGGGGCGATATTTGTCGCATTCTCGAAGGAAAAGAGCGAGGATGAGTTCATCGCCAAGGTCAGGCTCGAATCGCTGCTCTGGGCGACATATATCAGCTATGGTGTTCTTATATTCTGTTTCCTGTTCTTTTATGAGTTTGAGTTTCTGTATGTTATGATATTCAATATGTTTACCATTCTCATATTTTTCATTATCCGCTTTTACTATATTCTTTACAGGGCTAAAAAATCGTTAAGTCATGAAAAATAATCTGAAGGTCGAGAGAGCCATAAAGGATATAACCCAGGAGGAGCTGGCCAGACAGATAGGGGTTACCAGGCAGGCCATCAATTCTGTCGAGCTGGGTAAATATGTTCCGTCAACCATCCTGGCGCTGAAACTCTCCAGGTATTTTAATAAGACTGTCAACGAGATTTTCTCCCTCGAAGAGGATGATTAAGTCCGGAGATACTCTACAGGTTCTGAATAATCAGGAGTTTTCTGTGCTATTTTTGAAACCGGTTAGAGCATCATATGACGAATCATGAAAAAGATCATTCATCTGTCGGATTTGCATGTCGGACACGAAGACTGTGGTGAGAAGTTTAAAGCTATCATTGATAACATCACATTTCTGAAACAGCCTGCAAAAAACTATATTATCCTGATTACCGGAGATATTGTAGAAAACGCCAATCACAGCGGTTATATCGATGAAGCTGTTGACGACCTTGAACAGCTGAGAGAACGAGGATACAAAGTATTGATTGTTCCGGGTAACCACGACTACGGTACCGGTTTAGTGGGAGACCATAAATTTGTTGATATATTTAAAATGAGATACTTCGGATCGAAGAGAATTTCTTATCCCAAACTGGACATCATTGATGATATTGCCTTTATCGGGCTCGATTCAACAGCCGAGGAGCTTCATAGGATAGATCGGTTCTTTTCCGAGGGTGAATTGGGAGAAACACAGTTAAGGCGTTTAAAAAGGATACTGAATAAGCCGGAGATTGCCAGCCTGAAGAAGGTCGTTTACCTGCACCATCACCCGTTTGATTTCAAGTATGGGATGCAGTTGAAAGACACGAACGACCTAAAGAAGGTTATTGAGAATAAGATCGACATGCTCTTGTTCGGTCATTATCATGCTGATCGAGTCACTGCCGGAAAGATATTTCACGGCGCCTGGGGCATCCCGCGATGTTATAATGCAGGTTCCTCAACCCATAAGAACGGTGATATAGGGTTTCAGAGAGTTATCGATCTGTCCAGATCTGATCCCCGGTTCGATTACGACGGTAATTTCATATAAAGAGGTCTGATGTCTGAAGGTCTGATGTCTGAAGGTCGGTGGACTGTGCCCTCTACTGGTTTATGCTTCAACTTATAAAAAGACTCTTCCCTGAATATTCAGGATCACATGTCACGTTTACTTTTAATTTTCTCAGCCCTGCTTCATCACCCGGACTGGGAATATGAGTAAGATGTACCTCGCAATTGCGCAGGCTGTTCAGGTTTTCCAGGGCCATTTTCGCTGCAGGATTGGATAATGCACTTATACCAAGCACAATCAATATTTCTCCCACATCGAGACTGACCATCTTCCCGTTCAATATGTCTTTTTTCAGATAAGTGACAGAATCAATAAGGTTTTTGGGAAGGAGATGCATATTATCAGGCAGTCCGGCAAGGTGTTTGGCGGCATTTAAGATCAGGCTTGAAGATGCATGCATCAGGGGTGAATTTTTGCCCGTGATGATTGTCCCGTCATGCAATTCAATAGACGCTCCGCTAAAGAAACCCGCATTGCCTTTCCCGCATTGTTCAGCCTCTTTTGCAGCTTCCCTTGCCGGCAATACCACTTTCCGGTCTTCAATTTTTGCACCCACTTTGTTCATTATCTGAACAGCCCTGTCGAGAGAGTCCATTTCTACCAGGCCCATTGCATATTCCACGGCACACCTGAAGTATCTCCTGATGATCTCCTGGTGTGATGCCTCGGTGATCACACTGTCATTGACAATACCTGAGCTTGCACGGTTCACTCCCATATCAGTCGGGGACTGGTACATAGACTCCCCGCCGGTTATTTTTTCAATGATCCTTTTCAGCAAATGAAACGCCTCTATATCGCGGTTATAATTCACGATTTTTACACCGTAAGCCTTCAGGTGATCTTCATCGAACATGACTTCGTCTTTCAGATCGACCGTGGCCGCTTCGTATGCGATATTTACCTTATGATCGATAGGCAGGTCCCATATCGGGAATGTTTCAAATTTTGCATATCCGGCTTTGACTCCCTTTTTATATTCATGGTAAAGATTGCACAGACAGGTAGCAAGCTTACCGCTGCCCGGTCCCGGTCCTGTAACAATTACTATAGGATGGGTGGTCCTGATATATTCGTTCGCCCCGTATCCCTGATCACTTACTATCAGGTCAACATCAGTTGGATATCCTTTTATGGGATAATGCAAATACACCTTGACACCCCTTAATTCCAGCTTGTTTTTAAAAGCCTTTGCAGGCGATTGATTCTGATAACGGGTGATTACCACAGCCTTCACATCGATGCCCCATTCCCTGAAGTCATCTATAGTTTTTAATGCATCGACATCATAAGTAATTCCGAAGTCAGCCCTGATTTTCTTCCTTTCAATATCTCCGGCATGAATGCACATGATCACATCAATCTTGTCTTTTAATATCTGCAGGAGCCTCATCTTGACATTAGGGTCAAATCCCGGCAGCACCCTTGCCGCATGGAAATCAAATAAGAGCTTACCCCCGAACTCCAGGTAAAGTTTATTGTTAAACCGGCTCACCCTTTCAAGGATAGCAGATGTCTGCTCCCTGAGGTATTTCTCATTATCAAAACCGATGTGATTTGTTTCTATCATTTGGCCCCCTTTGGAATATCCTGGAAAGTATTACTATCAGGACTTCAATATTAAATAAATTTTCAGTTCATGGAATTTCCGGAGGTATAAAAAAAAGAACTCCCCGTCGAAAATGATGGAGAGTCCCGTTAGAAAAGGTTGTCGGTTATCAGTTGTCTGTTGTCAGTTATTTTTTAATCGCAAATCGCGAATCGCAAATCGCAAATTCACAGAATTCTTAATTCTTAATTCTTAATTCTTAATTCTTAATTGCCTCCTCCTATGCCAGCTTTGCAGAGAGAGTTATCTCTACAGCCTTAAGTGCCCGTGAAACAGGACAATTGACTTTTGCAGCTTTAGCCAGCTCGAGGAACTTCTCCTCCGTTATCCCGAGAACTTTCCCTGTCAGGTCGAGATGAATGCCGGTAATTTCAAAATGATCTGTTATTTTTTCAAGATTGACAGCAGCTTCCACTTTGAGCTCGGTTGGAACGAATCCTGCACCGGTCAGTCCGTAGCTCAGTGCCATGGCAAAGCATCCGCTGTGGGCGGCAGCTATCAGCTCTTCCGGATTGGTTCCGTCCTTGCCATCTTCGTTCTTAAATCGTGATGTGGATGAATATGGAGTATTGTTCAGCACTCCGCTGGTGGAGGTGAGGCTTCCTTTGCCTTCCGTCCCGTTTCCATGCCAAATGGCTGTTGATCTGCGTTTCATGATTTTTATGTTTTTGTTTAAAATTAGTTATACAACCTCATTAACCACCAAGGATATGAATTTGTTCAAAAATACTTCTATTGAAGATTATACACATATAAATAAAGCTTTAATAAAAGCTCTTTCCTCTGCACTCTGCGCTCTATGTTCTCCGCTCTGTGCTCCCTACCCCATGCTACATGCCCCATGCCCCAAACTCCCTGGCCCCTCAATTTCGAGCTTATTATATCTTAACTTTGCATATAACCACAATTTCAGTTTTATCAGTTTTATCAGTTTTATCTATGAAGGCAGTCACAGTTAAAGAGCTAAACCAGGAATTGACTTATCGTACGCCTAAAGAACTGCGCGAGCTCTGCCTTCGCCTGTCAAGGTTCAAAAAAGAGAACAAGGAGCTGTTGACTTATCTTTTGTTTGAATCATACGACGAACCCTCATACATAGAGAGTGTAAAGAGAGAGATAGATGAGCAGTTTGATCAGATAAACAAGAAGAACTATTACTTCATCAAAAAAAGTGTAAGGAAGATTTTAAAAAATACCAGGAAGTACATCAGGTATTCACAGAAGAAACAGACAGAGGTTGATCTGCTTATTTATTTTTGTGCAAAGCTGAAAAGGCTCTCCCCCTCCATACAAAAGAATACTGCGCTTATGAATCTTTATAGAAGACAGATAGATACGATTACTAAGAAAGTTTCTGTTTTACATGAAGATCTGCAGTACGACTATGGTAATGAACTGAGCGAACTTAGCAAGTAAGATCACACGAGTGGAGACAGCCTTCGGAGCCGACTCCCAAAAAAATCTTAAGCCCTTTTCTGGCTAATCAATTTGTATTCGCTGATTAAAAGTCCTGGCGAAAGATTCAGTTTTTTTGTAAGATTGCGGATCATCTCAACAGTAAGTTTACGCTTGCGGTTAAGAACCTCCGAAACCCTGTTTTTACCGCCTATTGCATCGACCAGATCGATCTGTCTGAGTTGCATTTCTTCCATTCTGATCCTTATAGCTTCAATTGGATCTGGTGCATCAATATGATAGTGTTTCTTTTCGTATTCGTCTATCATTAATCCAAGAATATCTGCCTCGTCGCTTTCAGGCGTACCGATCATAGAATCAAAGATTTCCTCAAGCTTCTTGAGAGCCTTCTGGTAATCTGCTTCTGTTTTAATCAGTTTAATATTCATAGTTTCTCTTTTTAAATCGTGTTTGCATCAATTTTTTCATATTCAGCATGAGAACCAATAAACCTGATAAAAATCCATTGTTTCTCGAAGTTGAATTTTGCAACTAACCTGTAAGTATTGCCTTTAATGTTAAAAACAATCCTGCTGTCTTTTAAAATACTTGCATTTGCATAGGTCTTCCTGACGTCATTTGGTGTTTTCCAATCTGAACTCATTGCAGTGTCATACCATGTCTTCAAGTACTGTTCTGAATCGGAGTGTTTTTCCCAAAACTGTCTTAGAGTACTTTTTGCAAATATTCTCTCCATCCGTTCTTATGCTCAGGACACGAATATAATATTTAATTCCCAATATGGGAACTAATCGACAACCTTTTTTTTTGAGGTCTCAATTTGCGTCCTCAAAGCCAAAGGACAGGCCTGAGAGAATTTCCGGACCTATTGCCTTATGATACATTCTTCAACTTAAAACATTAACTTTAAACCATCCGGGTTACCGGCTGAAATGCAGAAATGAAATAACTAATTTTAAATAACCTGACTTTGAAAAAACGAAACACTATTGTTGCCCTGCTGGCATCTGCAGCAATACTAATTACTTTTGCCTGCTCATCCGCGCCAACTGATCTGTCAAAAGCGAACATTATCCCCAAACCTGTTTCAATTACACCGTCTGGAGGATCATTCACACTTACACACCGTTCGGACATTTACGTTAAGAGTGAATCGCCTGAAATACTTCAGATCGGCCAGTATCTGGCTGACAGGCTGAATCCTCCCACCGGCTTTGGCCTGGAAGTAAAGAAGACTAAGAAAGACCTTGTCCGGGGGAAAATTCTTTTGACACTGTCAAATAACGATCCGTCACTGGGCGACGAAGGCTACGAGTTGGTGATTACTGATAAATCCGTTAGACTGACTGCCAATAAGCCGGCAGGATTGTTTTACGGTGTTCAGACCCTTAGACAACTTTTGCCCGCAAAGGTCGAGATGACTACACTCCAGAAAGGTCCCTGGGAGATAGCCACGGGAACGATCCGCGACTATCCCTCATATAGCTATCGCGGCGCCATGCGCGACGTAGCACGCCATTTCTTCGGAGTGGATGATATTAAGATCTTCATCGACCAGATGGCAGCATATAAAATGAATATGCTTCACATGCACCTGTCAGACGACCAGGGCTGGAGGATCGAAATAAAATCGTGGCCCAACCTCACTGCCCACGGCGGTCGTACCGAAGTAGGAGGGGGAGAAGGCGGCTTTTATACTCAGGAGCAATATTCCGACATCGTCAGATATGCTCAGGAGAGGTTCATTACCGTCATTCCCGAGATCGACATGCCTGGCCATACCAATGCCGCCCTGGCTTCGTATCCCGAACTGAACGCCAAAGGCAGCGACACCTCATTATACATAGGCACCGATGTAGGTTTCAGTTCGCTGGCGACACATAAGGAGATTACCTACAAATTCGTCGGTGATGTTGTCCGTGAACTGGCTGCCCTGACTCCCGGTCCCTGGTTTCACATCGGGGGCGACGAGTCACACTCGACCAGTCTTGAAGATTATATACCTTTTGTCAACAGGGTTCAGGATACGGTGGCTGCTTACGGCAAAAAGGTAATTGGATGGGATGAGATTGCCCTGGCGACCCTGAAGCCAAATACTGCGGTTCAGTACTGGGCTAAAGCAGAAAATGCCGTCAAAGGCGTGGTGCAAGGGGCTAAGGTACTGTTCTCACCTTCCATATATGCCTATATCGACATGCAGTATGATTCGACCAGCATCTATGGTTATAACTGGGCTGCCTATATTGAGGTCGATGACGGTTACAACTGGGATCCTGCAAGCCTCGTTCCTGGGATAAAGAAGGAAAATATCATCGGGATTGAAGCGCCTCTATGGTCCGAAACCATTTCAACCCGTGCCGAGGCTGAATACCTTCTTTTCCCGCGCCTGCCGGGCTATGCTGAAATCGGATGGACACCGAAAGAATTGCGTAGCTGGGATGATTATAAGGTCCGCCTGGCAAATCATGGTGAACGGATGAAAGCTATGGGTATCAGTTTCTACCCTTCAAAACGGGTAGAGTGGGTTAAGTAGTATAAAATAGCGCCTGCCGGCATGGGTTGATACTATCGGATTCCCGTATCGATATCAATATTAAGAACTGTCGTGTTCAGAGAGGTAATGGTCACTTCAACAGGCAGATTGCTGCCGCCGATGCTAATAACTTTGGTCCCGAGTTTAACCAGGTAATTTCCCGGGCTCAGCTCTGTTTCATACGAGCCGTCCAAAGCAGGATTTATCTGTGTAATTTTCCTCCTTCCGTTTGCTGTCCAGATGCTGACAGGGTAGGCTTTATAAGTCTCGGCAGTCGGCAGACAGTCCGCAACGGGAGGATCTGTTTCAACAGGGCAGATTGGTCCGATGGAAACTACACCTTCAAGGAATCCGGTTTCATGATTAATAAGTTGCTCACAGCCTGAAAAAAACAAACCGAGCATAAAAGCTATGCCAGGGAAAACTATATATCTGCGTCTGATCATGTTCCTGGATGTTGTTGTAAATCGCACAATAACTATGCCAAATACGCTGAAATTGTACACCCATTTTATCAGCGCCCGGCCCTGTCTGCTCAAAGAATTTATAATATTTGTATAAATTGCATTAGGTTTATGACTGACATCAACCTGAAGGCATCACTCTGGTCCGTAATAAGTAAATAAAATGAATATCAGAATCATACCTGTTTCTTTATGCTTTATGTTGCTCCTTTCCGGAGCAGGCCTGGCACAAAACAAATCTGAATCAAAAAACGTCTGGAAATTAGTCTGGCAGGACGAGTTTGATGGGAAGCGCCTTGATACTAATAAATGGAATGTCCTTATACGGGAGAACAGCAAACACAATGAACTTCAGTATTATGTCCCTGATGAGGTTTACGTTGAAAATGGCCTGCTTCGCATAAGGAGTCGTGCCCGTAAATACGGATCCAAAGAATACACAAGCGGAAGGCTCGATACAAAAGGTAAATTCGCTCCGCTGTACGGCCGTTTTGAAATCCGGGCTAAGCTTCCGGGAGGAAAAGGCCTCTGGCCTGCTCACTGGCTATATCCGCTGAATCGCGACTGGCAAATGGAAAAGGCTATGGAGGATGCTGTCGCTAATGGGAAAGAACGATTGATCCCTGAGGAACGGCCCTGGTACAGCGAGATCGATATTATGGAATTCCTGGGGCATGAGCCTGAAATCCTGTATGGAACCCTTCATTACTGTTTATTTGATGGTACAAGGAAATCCAGCTCCGGGACATTGAGTGACACGGTTGACTATACTGAAGATTTTCATATATATGCTTTGGAATGGGAACCTGATTCCATACGCTGGTATATAGACGGACATCTGTTTCACTCTACCACTGATGGCATCCCGCATAAACCTCATTATCTTATTCTTAACACAGCTGTAGGAGGGAGTTGGCCCGGCAATCCTGATTCAACAACAATATTTCCTCAATTCCACGATATAGATTACGTCCGGATATTTCAAAAGAAACCTTACTTTGAATAGTACTCTGAAGAACTCATCCGCCAATTTATCATAGATTAGATTCTTACACTGGTAATAAAACCTGATAACATGAAAAAGAGAAACGAAGTTATTTCTGTACTGATACCACTGGTAATAACACTTAGCCTCTACCTGGTTTTCTACACAAGAATTGAATGTAAACCAAATCATGCCGGATTCTGGCTTATCTTTGCTTTGGGCGCATCAATAGGGGTAGCCATAGCCAGGTTTTCACAACGGGCTTTCACGAAAAAGGACTGAAAAAAACAGGCCTTGATATTAACTTGTAATCTGTGATTTTTTCATTCTGATCTTTCAAAAACTCCATGAACCAGAGGACGAAGTAATGAACACTACGACGGTTTCTAAGCGGGTCCTGATTATCATGGCATGGGTTGCCATGCTGGTCGTTTCTGACCTGCCTGATATTATTATCACATGGATGGGAAGCTCGATTCCTGAATGGATGTTCTGGGCAAAAGCAGGTTTCATGGCTCTTTTCCTCGGACTGACATTTCTCTGGAGATCCATCCGTTCCCTATGGCAATATGCACTTGTGTTGCTTGTCCTCTTCCTTATGCTGGGGCTGAATTCTCAAGTGCGCAGCACGGCTTTATTCAATGAGAATTTCAACTACCCAGGTGTCTCCTATTTCACTGGTTACGCGGCTATAATGACTCTGGACATTCTCGTAGCCCTTGCAGTGATAGCTGTCCTGTGGCTGATGAAACGTGATCGTAAGGCCTTTTTCCTTGTCAGGGGGCAGATGGATGCGCCGATCGAGCCTGTCCGCTGGCTGGGAATTAAGCCGGGTGAATCATGGAAAGTCTTTGGCTGGATTTTCACTGGTGTAGCTGGTATTGCCGTTCTTATCCCGACCATGCTCGGCATATCACCGACATGGAACACTATCTTGCGAGCTTTGCCGCTTATGCCCGCAGCTGTGCTCTTCGCAGCGGTCAATGCCTTTACCGAGGAGGTTTATTTCCGTGCCAGCTTACTATCGACCCTGCACGATGTTGTTGGCAAAACCCACACTTTGCTGATCACTCTCGTTTTTTTCGGGCTGGCACACTGGTTGTATGGTTCGCCCCCGGGGATAATCGGTTTCCTGATGACAGGATTCCTTGCCTGGTTGCTGGGTAAAAGCATGCTGGAAACAAAAGGATTTCTGTGGCCCTGGATCATTCATTTTGTGCCTGACGTAGTGATCTTTATCTCCTACGCGCTGCTCTTCGTACAAACCTGACAAGTGTGAGCGCACAACCCGGTGATCCCTGTAAATATTCCGAAAAGTTATTCTGTCAGGAATAATAGATTCTTTCACGCCGCTCTTTGATAAGATTTTGAAATGAACTTTTCATATCATCCGGCAGGAAACTTATGTTTATAAATTCATCCCATTTATCTGCTGAATTCTTGAATCTGTTGAATATGTTTTCAATAGCCCTGGCGTCAACTTCAAATCTATTTATCGCTTCAAGAAAGTCTTTTTTTCTAAGTTTCTTTTTCTTGCCATTTAAAGTCAGAGCCAATTCTTCTTCATCTCCTTTTACAACAAGACTCGAAGCAATCATATCATATGCCGGACTTAACACATAACCCATTCCCGGATTGTCTATCAGCGAGAAATTTTTAAGATGCATATCTGCATTACCTGTCAGGAAAGAAAAAAGTAACTGTTCAAAGAAATTGACGATATCCAGACCTGGATTTACTGAATATCTGGCAATTGCCATGGCTATTTGTTCATAAGATCCTTTATATTTATGCTCGGTCAGTTTATCAGTAAGCTGGCACATATCTTCCATATGTATTTTTTTTTCATTCTTCCTGTCTATTCGTCTTGTAATGTATGACAGTGTCCCTGAACTTAGACGGATGAGAGAATGTGGAACTACTTCAATGCCAGATATTTTAGCTAAATGCATTGTGATGTCCTCGAGCTCAGGAAGATATCTGTATTGTTTAGTGGGTGGCTTTAAAATAAATCCTCCCCGGAGACCCAGAATAGTAAACCTTTGTGGTACATCTTTTTTTGATACCTTCTCGAGATTCAAGGATAATTTTGCTTGCACACCTGTAACAGTTGATTGAGATCTTATCACTTTTTCTGCCAGTTGCAGCATCTGATCCTCAGAATAAGGTAACTGAGGTGGCACAGGAGTCCCGAACATTTTCCTGGAACACCCGCTATGAAAATCTGTCATTTCATCAGATAACTCATTATAGCAATATAAACATCTACTCATATCTGATTTAAATTAAAAAATATCTTCTTCAATACTGACTGCACCAATACAATCCCTGCAACAGGCAAGTAATAAACCCATTCGATCACGGGCATCCAGTTTCCAATTCTTTTCTGCAATTTCAAGCAACCAGCCTTCCGGTATCAAGCCATCAAAGAAAGCGAACATGGTCTTGCTTAAAAAAGGTTCCTCTCTGATGGGAAGAGTTAAACTAACCGGTTGTGCATTTGGATTACTCAGATATCCCTTTTCGTACTGAAACAAATAACCATTTTCATTTTCTATTAATACGCCGGCAAGTTCACTGTTCATAAATACTTTTGCTCTTCTCATTCTCTGATAAGTTTATTCCGTTGAATCGGTTGTGGACCAAGTTCCTGGCCGAAAAGTTTTAATACCTGGTTTACTTTATCCATTCTTAATGTAGTTTTGCCTTGCTCAAGATCACGGATAAATCGCAATCCGACGCCTGCTTTCTCAGCCAATTGCTCTTGGGTCAGACTTAATTGCTTTCTTTTATTTTTAAGAAAATCGGACAATGCCGTTGGTACCTGTTCCATTGTATTATACCTTTTCGGGTATAAAGATAGTAATTTATAATAAGTTTATACCTTTTCGGGTATAAAAGTTGTGTTTTTGCATAAAATTATACCCGAAAGGGTATATTAACATGAATAATGCAGTATATTATATCGGACAGGGCATAGTAAAAGCATGAAGACATGACTACAGGTATTTGTATATCTGGCTATTGCAAATATTGAGAAAAAAGTGTAGAGAGGTGGGCGTGGAGCATAGAGATCAGCAATTAGAATTTTTTGAGGTCTCTATTTGAGTCCTCAAAGCTAAAGGACAGGCCTAAGAGAATTTCCGGAAAGAGCGAGTTTTTTATTGTTTGCTGCACAATAGCCCTTTTAAAAGATTGGCCTAAGATTTTTTGGGGAAGAGAGACAGTGACGGAGGTCAGCTGAAGCGCGAGGCTCGTGGAGCATTACTGTTTGAGCCCCGACACGGTTTCAATTCTGTAGCAATTTTGGAATTATGATCCGTTGTTGGGGAGAGTTGTAATGCGCAGAGCTGACCGGAGGAATTGTCGACCCCAAAAAATCTTAAGCCTTGATTTTCTTTGCTTACTTTCTTGCATCAAGGCAAGAAAGTAAGAATAAACACCTTGATTTTTCTTTGCTTACTTTCTTTGCATCAAGGCAAAGAAAGTAAGATTAATTAACCTTGACTTCTGATCAATCCTGATGTAACTTTGTTTTATGAAAACAGAGTTGTAGTGCGCGGGGCTTACCGGAGTAACTGTCGACCCCCAAAAAAAACCTAATTTTGGTATAGATCTTGTGGCGAGGTAAATACAATATCCGGATTCACTAAAAGAAAGAGTAATGGGGAAAATTGCCTCTGCTTTTCTATCACTGATCTTCATCAGCCTCCTTTTGGCAAGCTGCGAAAGGGAGGATCACCATGTCACAGCCAGTGTCATTGATCATTCCGACTGCAAGGGACTGAAATCAGGATCAGGCGAAGAAGCTACCCCCGATACACTTTCATGCATAAGCTATTCTTACGACAGCTTATCAAAAACATTGTCACTCACTCATATTAACGCCGGATTTAATTGTTGTCCAGGTAAACTGACCTGTGATATTGACATTGCTGGAGACACGTTGGTAATATACGAATATGAGTCTGCTGCCGGTTGCAACTGCGACTGCCTGTACGACCTGGAGATATCCGTCGAAAGGCTGGAAAGTAAGCGATATACATTTAAGATTGTCGAACCCTTTGGCGGCGATCAGCAGAAACTCATCTTTGAGGCAGACCTGCCGAATGAGCCTGCCGGGTCATTTTGTGCTATCAGAAAGCAATATCCCTGGGGTATGGGTTTTTGACCCGACTCGCCCCCTTGCTCCCTCGCAGAGTCGCTCCCTCGTTCCTCTCCGCTCTACGCTCTCCGCTCTCTGCCTCTCACCCCATGCCCCATGCCCCATGCTCCCTGCTCTATCCCGGGTTAAGCCATGAGCCGGGATTAGTTTATAACATTCTTTCATGGCAAATACTTCTTTATTACTAGCGGCGTTTTACCTATTGGACAGCCTCGATTATAATGTCGAAGAAAAAATCTTTACCTATCTTTAAGCCTATTTCGGGCCCTGCTACCCTGCACACTTTATTGTTCCAGAAAATTAACATGCCATGGCAAAGAATATTACAGTTAAAATCCTTGTACTCGTCATCCTGATCTTCCTCGGCATCGCAGGGTGCAACGGCTCGAAGAGCCGCGACGGCGGCACCGCCAAATCGCACTCTGACCAGAAG
>Ga0207931_1000421_pt1 | contig 15647 bp, 17 predicted proteins | sample NGESurdeep092012_2_FD_184478 | JGI IMG/M metagenome (GOLD analysis project Ga0207931, IMG submission 184478) | Arctic peat soil microbial communities from Barrow, Alaska - NGEE Surface sample 415-1 deep-092012 (SPAdes) | ecosystem: Environmental > Terrestrial > Soil > Wetlands > Peat ...
GGTTAAAACGTCGACATCGGTCGAATATCCCTCTTTCGTCTTCCTGCCCCTGGGAAGACCCAGCTTTTCGAAGAGAACCACCTGGAGTTGTTTCGGTGAATTAACGTTGAATTTTCCCCCTGCCAACTGGTAGATCTTTTCCTCGGTAAGGGTCATCAGTTGCTCAATTTCTGCGGACATCTCCTTTAGCAGCTTTATATCCAAGAGGACGCCTTTTTTCTCCATCGCCGCAAGAACGGAAATGAGGGGCATCTCTACCTGATAGTAGAGGTCTTCGAAGCCCTCCTGTACAATCTTTTCGGAGAGGGCTGCAGAAAGCCCGAGAAGGGCATCGGCGCGCCGGCAGGCGTAATACATCATTTTCTCGACGGGAATAACACTAAAAGAAATAGCCTTAGCCCCGCTGCCGACTAACTCCTTTGCGGTTGCGATCTGTTTATTTAAGTGATCCCTGACCACATCAGCCAGCTCAAAACTATGCTTGGCAGGATTCAGGATATAGGAGGCCACCATTGTATCGCACCCGAGACCTTTCAGCTCCATGCCTTTACGGGCCAGGATAATCAGGGCGTTCTTCATGTCGTGCCCGTGTTTCTTGATTCCCTGTTCGGAAAGAAACGACGCCAGGCCTTTCAGTGCATCATCACCCTTGAGCTGGCGCGGCCCACCCATGTAGTCGTGGGCAATGGGGATGTAGAAGGCTTCTGCCGGGGCCAGGCAGATCGAGATGCCTGTAATATCGGCGCGCATGGCTCCATCAGAATCCATGACAATATCAAAGGCAAATTCTTTTACATTCCTGAGTTGTTCAATCAGGGCCGTGAATTCATCGTCCGTGAGAATAAGGCGATAGTGCCCTTCCACAGCTTCTTCCTTGATTTTCAGTTCCTGAAGAAGTGATGAGAATTCAAACTCCTTGAACAATGTCTTTAATGCCTCATTGTCAGGCCCCGAATAGCGGCTGCTATCAAGATCGATATCAAAATCCGCATCCGTTCTGATGGTGGCGAGCGCTCGACTCATTCTGGCCTGTTCGGCGAACTCCCGTAAATTTTCCCGGGTCTTCACATTTCGTACCTTGTCGATGTTTGCCAGAACGCCTTCTACAGACCCGAATTCTTCAATCAGGCGCTGGGCGTTTTTCGGTCCTATGCCCGGGACCCCCGGAATATTGTCTGATTGATCACCGGCGAGGCCAAGTATTTCCACCACCTTTTCCGGGCCGACCCCGAAGCGTTTTTTGACGGCTTCTACATCGTAGGTTACATCCTTCATGGTATCGATCATTATGATATCGTCGGAAATGAGCTGCATCATGTCCTTGTCCCCGGATACGATGACCGTCTTTATCCCTTTTTCTGCATATTTAATAGCCAGAGTTCCGATGATGTCGTCCGCCTCTATCCCCTGCTGTTCCAGAACAGGTATGGAAAAGCCGCGAACGATGTCCTTGATGAATGGTATCTGGGGTATCAGGGAATCCGGCGTGGCCTTTCGTGTGGCCTTGTATGCTTCGAAAGCATCATGGCGGAAGGTGGGGCCCTTGACGTCAAAGGCAATGGCGATATATTCGGGTTTCCAGTCTTTCAGGAGCTTCAAGAGCATCGTGGTAAAACCATAGATGGAGTTGGTGGGAAACCCTTTGGAATTGGACAGTTCTCTGATAGCGTAAAAGGCGCGATAGACGTAATTGCTGCCGTCGATTAAAAACAGGGTCGGTTTTTCAGTTGCTTCGGTCATTATGTGCTTTCTTCCATTTTCATTTAAACTTCCCCTCCCCCGGTGGGAGGGGATTGAGGGGAGGGGGCTGTACCCATAGTGTACTCACAATTCAAAACTGGCATCGATCTTAAAAGTCCGTGAAGCGGCCATACTGATTATGTCTTCAATGCCTGCCCTGTTACATATTTCAGCCAGGGATTTTTTCAATGTCTCCTTATCGGGTGCAATGAAAGTAAACCACACATTATACTCATGGTTTCTCCGGTAATTGTGGGTGACACCGGCATAGGAGTTGACAACCTCAACGAAGGCTTTCAATTTATCTTCCGGCACCCGGGCAGCGCAGAGAGTGCTCACAAAGCCCATCTTTTTAGAATCAAAGACCGCTCCAATCCGTCGGATGATTCCTTCCTGTTTTAGCCTGGAAATTCGCTCCAGCACTTCATCCTCACTAATCCCCACCTTTTCGGCTACCGCATTAAAAGGCTCCGCCACTAAAGGGAAGTCCTTCTGAATGATATTTAAAATCTTTTTGTCGATGCCGTCCATATGAAAATGGTTTTTCAAAAAATTATATGGGTTAAATTAAAATATTTCACTTACGAGTCCGCACTTCTTATGGTTGTCAATTCTTCACAATTACTGATAGAAATACGGTAAAAGATGCAGTTGGACTTGACCTGACGATCCAGAGTCCCAGGTGCTTCAGGATGTATTTGATAGAGTCCTGATTTTCGATGGTGCTTATAATCCGTATGCTTCTGTGTCATTCCAAACAGACCAAGGGATCATTCAAATAAATTTTCTTGAATAACCTTGACCATTTTTACCGTTGTTCCTTTGAGCGTCCATCGGATTCGATGATACAGGGTAGAGGATCATGGGTTCAGCGCTCAATATTTCATTGCTCCCGCAAACTTTAAATTGGGCAGGAAAAACCCTGCAATGATAACTCCACTGATGATCACGGCCCAGATAATGTACTTTAGCATCTTCCGGGAATCTATCTTTGTTTCAATCTGCATGCTCGAAAAAATAAAACCAAGAACAAGAAACACAATAATGACGATAGCACCATGCGTTGTCCAATGATGCCCAAGTGCCGCCTTCATAGCACTCATGACAGAGTCATTCTTCTCCTTAATGATCAGGATAATGGCATTCAGCAGGCTCGTTACGACCAGTGACAGACCAAAACCGGCGGTATATTTTTCCAACGGTGTATTCTCCATAGCTATTACCTCCCCATAAGTCCCATGGTTACGCCTTTGCTGATGATCCCACCGGCGCCTTCCATGAAAAACCCTAATAAAACTATCAGTGCGGCAATCCCGAGAACCAGATTGCGGTTATGCTTCTCCGCGAGAGGAACGTTTCTATAGACGGCGATCGGCAGGTATATACCAAGTAGCAATATCAAAAAAAAGATATGCTCCTTGACTTCCATGAAATAATTGTGGGCCCACGGCCATTGCCCCGCTTTTATGATATCCCTGTCATGGCCGTAGTGAACCACATACCAGTATCCTCCGATAAGATAGGCAAGGAAAATCAGTACGGCAATTGCTAAGCTTAATTTTTTTATCCTCTCAATATTCCCCTCATTAACATTCAAGACATCCACGAATAATGCAACGGCACACATGATGCCCAGAACACCCAATGCTACATGACTCATCATAACGCCCTGGATAAACATAATCTCCCTCCCTTCTATAAAACTTCATACTGAATACTTTTAAGTAAATATTTAACTTCATAAATCTACGTTACCTGTTTCTTAAATAATTTACTTCGGACCGAAGGTAAATTGATATGCAATGTAAAAGTTGTAGTAGTTCGGACCGTAGATATCCTGGCCCGCAGAGAGCATTATATGGTGGTTATCCGTCAGGTTTATGATAGCTCCGATGGTGTAGCCCTTGCTCTCGTCGATATCGGCTTTGCTTGCAGTTTTATAGTACAGTTCCGCTCCGATAGTCAGTTTTTTGTTAATCTCCCGCTGTAACAGCCAGCCGAAATACCACCAGTCCCTGTTCCCTTCGCCGGATGTGAACCAGTAGCCTCCTCCTCCATAGGTCGTCCATGGCCCCCAGCTCTTCTGGAACCAGAGGGGTAGGAAAAATTGGGCTTTGCCATTTCCTAAACCTCTTGTAAGATCACCAGTCGGAATTTCGACAATCGGGAATATTCCCACTTGAGGGAAGTCCTTTGTTTCTTGAATAAAACGATACTTGATGCCAACCTCCGTGTCTCCATAACCGTAGTGCGATGCCTCTCCTTCCGGCTTTACATATTGGAAGGGAGCTATTAAATGGACCTGGACATTCGGTACGAGGCCGTAGTTAACCTCGATGTGGGGTAGTGTGGCAGAGTTCTGGTCTCGATCATGGCTATATTGTGACGCGAGATATATCTCCCAATGCTTGTATTCTACCGGTTCCGGGTCATCGGTTTTAAAAGGCGGACCGGCGAATGCAGTCCTTGGCACGATGGCAAGAACAAGCCAAAGTGCTGCAACAGTGAATATGCTAATCCTTCTCACTAGATTTCTCCTTTCCGATTGTGAAAGCTTATCGTTATTGGGGACATCCACTAATTTTTTTGGCATCCCTTAGATTATAACAGATTCTTAAACTCTTCTGTCGTTACCTTGATGTCCTTGAGTATTTTACGGAGTAATCCTCTTCCGATATCCTGGCCGGCATGAATGGGAACAGTAGTTCGTCGTCCGTCGGGATGCACATAGCGGCGATGACTCGTTGCTGTGAGTGGCCGGTGGCTGAATCCTAACCGTTCAAGGACAGACATAAGTTGTTTCGCGGTGAGCATGAGCATGGGAAGGATATGGCCCATTCGTCATCCTTGCTTTAGACTGCAATTTCGAGGGTCTTTATACCTATCACTTCCGGATATCGGGGAGGGATGAACTGACCATCCTCACGCATTTCTTGAACGCACATGGCAATTACTTCGCGGATGTTCTCCAAGGCTTCTTCAAAAGTTCTTCCCTGGGTGTGGCAGCCGGGCAAGGCGGGAACATCGGTAACATAAAACCCGTCTTCATCCTGTTCAATAATCACCTGAAAACGGTAGGTTTCCATAATATTTTCCTTTCGATGTATTTGTCTTTTCTGGTAGTTATTATATGCCTTATCTATGGCCAGTCAATAAATTTGTTATATTGAAGAATTATGGTTCAGGTTTTCGGTTCATAGATACAAAACGGCTCCTCTGCGAGGTAGTCCCCAGTGATTTCATATGCCCGTGCGCGGCACCCGCCGCATACTTTGATGAATTCACAGCGGCCGCATTTGCCTTTGTATTGATTCAGATCACGCAGGTCTTGAAATATCGGTGAGTTGTTCCAGATGTCCTCTAATCCTTTCTCTTTGATCCGGCCGCAGTCGACCTCGAGATATCCGCAGGGCTGTACCTGTCCGGTATGAGAGATAAAGCAGAAGGAACTCCCCCCCAGACAACCCCGCGTCATGGCATGCAATGGACTTTCTGTCTCTCTTTCCCCTGATCCCTGATCCCTGCCCCCTGTTCGTTTGCTCTTTTGGTGGAAAATCCGGTAATAATGAGGGGCGCAGGTGGCCTTGAGCTGAATCGGGCAATGGAGGCCTTCCTCGTAGAACCAGTTCAGCGTTTTTTCATAGTCCCCGGGTGATATTGCCTGTTCGGACATCTCTTTCCCCCGTCCGGTGGGGACGAGGAGGAAGATATGGTGGGCAGCAGCCCCCAGCCCGATGGCCAGATCCATGATGCCCTGGATCTGATCCAGATTTGCTTTCGTGATCGTTGTGTTGATCTGGAATTCCATTCCTGCTGTTTTCATCGCCTCAATGCCGGCAAGTGCTCCGTCAAAGGCTCCGGCAACTTTACGGAAGGCATCATGGCTTTGCGCATCCTCACCGTCAATACTGATGCTGACCCGCTTGATACCAGCGTCAATCATCCTCCTGGCAGTCCCTTCGGTTACCAGTGTCCCGTTGGTTGCCAGGACAATGCGGAGTCCTTTCTTATCTCCATAAGAAGCAATTTCAAATATGTCTTCGCGCAGGAGCGGCTCCCCGCCGGTGAGGATGATTACCGGTTTGCTGAAGGCGGCTATTTCGTCTAAGAGGCTAAAAGCCTGGTCAGTTGTTAACTCATTTGGGTAGGTGCCGAATTGGGATGACGCCCGGCAATGAACACAGGCAAGGTTGCAGCTCCGGGTTACTTCCCAGGCAACCATGCGGAGGATATGGGGTAAAATGGGTAATTTTCGAGGTTTCATAAGTATTCGTTGGAAAAATCCCCCTCAATCCCCCTTTATAAAAGGGGGCTTTGAAGGAAGGTATTATTTTCATGCTCCGTGGCGTTACTACGGGACATGAGGACTTCCTGCCGAAGCAGAAGTTTCTCTATAGCTCAGGGGCTTTCGATGGAATAAGGCAGACAAAAATTAATAACTCCTTGCCGGAATTTCTAATCTGATGTTCTTCATTGCCCGGCATAAAGACAACATCACCGGATTTGATGAGGTTCCATTTACCATTTTCGTAAATTTCGCCTTCACCTGCATGAATGAATATTTCATGTTCCCAATCGTGCGCATGCTTCGGGGTATTTCCTCCAGCGGAAATCTCAAAGATTCGCATGCAAAAATTATCCGCACCGTCTTTTTTGCCGATAACAACGCGCCCTGCGACTCCTTTTACCTTGTCACTTTCAAAATGAGTGGCTTTGACGTCGGTATACTTTATAATCTTCATACTATCCTCCTCTTGAAGGAAAAATGCTGAACTATGTCCGAAGAAGCTTCGCCGCTTCCGGGGCAAAATAGGTAATGATGATGTCCGCACCGGCCCTCTTGATTGAGGTAAGTGATTCGATCATCGCCTTTTCTCCATCAAGCCAGCCAAGGTTTGCTGCTGCCTTGATCATGGCGAACTCACCGCTCACATTGTAGGCCGCAATGGGGAGGTCAAACTCCTCCCTTGCCCTGCGGATGATATCGAGATAGGGAAGGGCAGGTTTCACCATGATGATATCGGCCCCTTCTTCCACATCGAGGCTGATTTCCCGGATAGCCTCATCACCGTTTGCGGGGTCCATCTGATAAGACTTGCGGTCTCCGAATTTCGGGGCGCTCTCAGCGGCCTCGCGGAATGGCCCGTAGAAGGAGGACGCATACTTGGCCGAGTAGGCCATAATCGGGAGGTTTTCATACCCCGCTTCATCCAAGGCTTCCCGGATAGCACCGACCTGTCCATCCATCATGGCAGAGGGGGCGACCATGTCCACACCCGCCCTGGCGTGAGACGCCGCCGTTTCTGCTAAGACTTCAAGAGTGGTGTCATTGTCCACATCACCCTTCTCGATCATCCCGCAGTGCCCATGACTGGTGTATTCGCAGAGGCACACATCGGTAATGACCACAATCTCGGGAACTCTGTCTTTGATTCTTCTGACGGCCTGCTGAATAATGCCATCTTTCACGAAGGCTCCGGAAGCCACCTCGTCCTTTTTCTCCGGGATGCCGAAGAGGAGAACGGCAGGTATCCCCGCCTCTTTCGTTTTCTGAACTTCTTTCACTAAATGATCAAGGGACATTTGAAAATGTCCGGGCATCGAGTTGATCGGTTTTTTCACATCCTTCCCGGAAGTCACAAAGAGGGGATATACCAGATCATCAACGGACAGCTTTGTCTCCCGGATCATCCTCCTGAAATTTTCATTTTTTCTCAGCCGCCGCGGCCGATAAGCAGGAAAGTACATAGTTTCTTCCTTTCTTCGTAGGGCGGGTTTATGGAGCGTGACCCGCCATCATTTATGGTGCTTCTCTCCAAAATATCCTATTAATGTCTCCACCAGTCCCGGTATAGTATAGCGTTCCTGGATAATATCTACAGAAAGCCCGGCTTTTTTCACGGCTGCAGCGGTGACCGGTCCGATGCAGGCGATTTTGACATGAGGAGGTATACCATATTCCTGACCCATGATCTCCATAAAATTCGTTACCGTGGAGGGGCTGGTAAATGTGATCACGTCCACCTTTCCCTCGTTCATCAACGTTTCCAGTTCCGATTTATCTCTTCCTGAATTCGCGGTTCGATACGCGGTTACCACGTCGACCTTCGCTCCAAGTGTTGTGAGCCCCTCGGGAATGACATCTCTCGCCGTTTCCGCCCGGGGAAGCAGCACCTTTTTGCCCCTTATGTCGAATCCCCGGAATGCCTTGACCACGCCTTCGGAGATAAACTCCTCCGGCACGAGATCAACACGGATGCCGAGATTTTCTATCGTTGCCGCTGTTGCCGGTCCGATGGTGCATATCCGGATATCTTTCAGATCCCGTATGTCCCTGCCCAGATCTTTAAGACGTTTCAAAAAGAAGCTTACGCCGTTTGCGCTGGTAAAGATAATCCAATGGTATTGGGGGAGCCGGCCGATGGCCTGGTCCAGATCCTGATAATTTTCCGGAGGAACGATCTTTATGGTGGGAAAATGGATAACCCGTGCTCCGTGTGTATGAAGAAGGTCGGCGAATTCTTCGGCCTGCGCTTCAGGCCTCGTGATCACTATGCCCTTGCCGAAGAGCGGTTTTATCTCGAACCAGTTTAAATCGTTGCGGAGGTCTACCACGCCGCCAACCACCAGGATGGCGGGAGGTGAAAATTGCCTTTCTTCCGCCTTTCGCGCAATGTCACCAAGGGCGCCTGTCAGGGTCTCCTGATCTTCTGTCGTTCCCCATCTGATAAGGGCAGCCGGGGTATTGGCGTCTTTGCCATGCTGCATCAGGCTGGCGGCGATCTGGTGGAGATTCTTAACTCCCATGAGGAAGACGAGGGTTCCGATCCCGGCCAATGTTTCCCAGTCAATGTCGCTCTGTTCTTTTGTCGGGTCTTCATGGCCTGTTACAAAGGCTACAGTGGATGTATAACCACGGTGCGTCAGCGGGATTCCGGCATAAGCAGGAACGGAAATCGCGGAAGTGATGCCGGGCACTACCTCAAACGGGATGCCTGATTGTGCAAGTATTTCCGCTTCTTCCCCGCCGCGTCCGAAGATGAAGGGATCACCACCCTTGACCCTGGCGACAATATTTCCCTCTTGTGCTTCTTCAACAAGTCGCCGATTTATCTCATCCTGGGGAAGGGTGTGCGCTCCCCCCTTTTTCCCCGCATAGATCAGACGCGCCGATTCCTTCGCCTGGCGAATGATCTCTTCGCTTACCAGGTGATCGTAGATAACAACGTCCGCTTCCTTAAGGCATCTCAGGCCTTTGACGGTAATCAGTCCGGGATCGCCCGGGCCTGCTCCAATGATATAAACCTTACCTTGTTTCACCACAGAAAATCCCCTTTTTATAAACCTCATCGAGGATCGCCTTGCCACCTTTCGATAAGATCCTATCGGCAAGCAATGTTCCCAATGCCTCGGCATTGTCGCAATGTCCTCTGACTTCATCCCGTATCAAAACTCTGCCGTCGAGACTTCCCAGGAGGCCGCTTAATATAATATCACACTCCATCTTTCTCCCATAGCCTGCAATGGGCAACTGGCATCCACCGCCCAGCCTTTTCAGAAAGGCCCGTTCCGCACTCACCTCTATCCATGTCTGCGGATGATTGATGAAAGAAACGACATTGCGGGTATAATCGTCGTTCTTTCTTAATTCTATGCCGAGCGCCCCCTGTCCCACGGAGGGGAGCATAATCTCCACAGGTATGTACTGGGTTATCCGGTCTGTCCAACCCATGCGCCTCATCCCTGCCGCAGCCACGATGATGCCGTCGAGGGTATCCGATTGAATCTTCCTGATCCGCGTGTCCAGGTTACCCCGCAGGGGGATTAATTCAATGCCGGGAAACAAGTTACGGAGCTGGAATCCTCTCCTCAGAGAACCCGTTCCGATGCGGGCGCCCTGAGGCATATCCTCGATCTTTGTTTTGTCTTTCGAGATCAAGACGTCCCGCGGGTCTTCTCTTTCGGATGTGACGCCGATTTCCAGACCGTCGGGAAGTTCCACAGGGACATCCTTCATACTGTGAACGGCTATATCTATTTCATTACGGAGAAGGGCGTCCTCGATTTCCTTGACAAAAAGGCCCTTCCCTCCGATCTTTGCCAGGGAAACATCCTGCATGATATCTCCCTTTGTTTTAATCACGACGATGTCAACGGTCACGTCAGGCATTTGTTTTTTCAGCTTGTCCGCAACCCAGCGTGCCTGCGTGAGCGCAAGGGCGCTTCCCCGTGTCCCGATTTTGAGAGTACTTTTGATAGTTTTGTCTCCTAATACGTATGTTTAGAAAAACTATTTATGACGAACTTGTAAAAAAATCTCTATAACCCCCCTCTCCCTTGATGGGAGAGGGTTGGGGTGAGGGTGATAATTATGAAATTAATGCAATTCATGTCCCCCTCCCCTTAATCCCCTCCCACCAGGGGCGGGGAAAGGAGACTATTTAAAGAAGCCATCATTATTTATCGTCCAGCCCGAACAACCTCCTGATTACTGCAATATAAGGTCGCGCGCCATTATCCCGGCTCTCCTCCTTCAGGCCGGTGATCGGATCGTGGAGGACCTTGTTAATAATGGAACTAGCCAGTATTTCTATACTTTTTCTTTCTTCTTCCGTCAGATTCTGCATCCAGGAACCTGATTTTACAAGCTCCCCTCTGATGATGCCCTCCATTTTTTCCCGGAGGGAAACGATGGTCGGTACGACTTCGAGCGTGTTGAACCATTCCCGATACTTCGACACCTCTTCATCGATGACCGTTTCTGCTTTCTCGGCTTCCTTTTTTCGGCTTTTCAGGTTGCCGTCCACGATGTTTTGAAGGTCGTCGATATTGTACAGGTATACGTTATCGATTTCACCTGATGCAGGGTCGATATCCCTGGGTACGGCAATGTCGATCAGGAAGAGGAGACGGTTCTTGCGCCTTCGGAGGGCTGCTTCGATCATGGACGCATTGATCACATAACCCGGTGCTCCTGTGGAGCTGATTACAATATCAACGTCCCGGAGTTTTTCCGGGAGCATGTCAAACTCTATGGCTGCCCCATGAAAATCATTGGCCATCTGTACGGCACGAGCATACGTTCGATTGGCGATAAATATCCTTTCCACCCCGTTATTGATCAGGTGTTTTGCCGCCAGTTCCGACATCTCCCCGGCGCCGATGAGAAGGATGGTCTTTCCTTTAAGATTTCCCAATATCTTCTTCGCCAGTTCTACAGCGGCGAAACTGACCGATACCGCATTACTTGCAATGCCGGTCTCGGTTCTGACCCGTTTGGCTGTCCGGAATGCGTGATGGATGATCTTGTTCAGTATGACACCGGTTGCGTTATGCTCAACGGCCGTGCGGTATGCGTCCTTGACCTGCCCCAGGATCTGTGGTTCTCCCATGACTTGGGAGTCGATACTGGATGCCACCCGGAAAAGATGGCGGACCGCTTCGTGATCAAAGTACAGGTAAAGGCATCTGGCCATTTCTTCCATAGACAGGTTGCCATGCCGGAAGACAAAAGTTTTCAGGCTCGCTACAGCGTCTTCGATATCTACTGCATGTGCCAGCACCTCTACGCGGTTGCAGGTGGCAATGTAGAATGCCTCCTTTATCTGCGGAATTTTCATTATTTCTACGAGCGGCACGGTGTTATCCCCGCAGGCTATAGAAAGCCGCTCCCTGATTTCCAGGGGGGCAGTTTTGTGATTCATGCCGATAAGAATAATATTCATGGTTTCAAATGAAGCTGTGAGCAGTTACAAAGAAGAGATTGATGACGCCGAGTGAAACGAGGAGAATCGTAAAGACCAGGAGTGAAAAAAAGGCTGCCTTGCGTCCCTTCCAGCCTATGGCGAGTCTTTGATGTAGAAGCAGGGCATAGGCAACCCAGGCCGTCAATGTCCATACCTGCTTGGGATCCCATTGCCAGAGACTTCCCCATGCTGTCCTGGCCCATATCGAACCCACCAGGATACCCAGGGTCAGCAATGGGAAACCCCACATGAGACAGATGTGATTGATCCTGTCCAGATCGGTGAGGGAAGGGAGTATTCTGATGAAACTGCTCATCTTTTTATTCTTGATCAAACCTTCCTGGATCAGGTACATGGCGCCCGCGCAGGAAGCTAAAGCAAAAAGGGCTTCGCCTGTCACCGCAAGGACAACGTGAATCGGCACCAGGTTACTCTGGAGTACACCCGGCAGAGAAACGTGTCCTCCCATGCCTGCCGAAGATACAATCATGAGTAAAAAAGTTACGGGAGAGACAAAGGCTCCCAGTATCCTGGTCTTTGTTTTCAATTGGAAGGCGAGATAAATACCTGCCATTGCCCAGGCGAAAAAGGAAAGGGTTTCATGGATGCTGATTACGGGGGTCTGTCCGGTTTCAAGGTATCTGGATGCGAAAAACAGGGTGTGGAAGGCGAAGGCTGTGAAGAGAACCCACGTGGACACTTTGGCTGCCAAAACCCTTCTGATATAGAGGGAACCTAAGTATCCAAGGGCGCTTATGAAGTAAACAATGAGGGCCGCCTTTAAAAAAAGAATATCCATATTATTCATCGACCTCTATTTCCACGCCGGTAATATCATAAATGATCTTTTTTACCTGTCCCCAGTTTTTATCTTTTATGGAGTGAAGGATGTCTGAATATACGACCGATTCAAATAACCGCTTGTTCTCGTCGGAGGAATGTCCCTTCATCATTAATTTTTCTCTGAGGCTGCCCATCACTTTCAGCAGGGTTTGGTATTCCGGACCGTAGAGCTTCTCCAATTCATGCCTCAATTTTTTTGCCAGGGCAGGGCTTTTCCCGCCTGTGGATATGGCGATCAGAAGGTCTCCCTGCCGGAGGAGGGAAGGAAGGATAAAATCACATTTATCGGGATCATCCACGATATTGACCAAAATTCCCTTTTCTTTCCCATCCCGAGAGATTTTTTCGTTGACATCATCCCGGTCCGTGGCGCCGATTACCAGAAATGCATCATCGATAAAGGCCTCGTCGTAATCGGCGTCGATGTGATCAATCCTGCCCTCTTTTTTCATAGTTTCAAGAGCGGGCGTCAGCGTCTTACCAATGACGGCCACATGAGCGCAAAATTCGAGAAGCCGCCCCACTTTCCTCTCGGCGACATCGCCTCCACCCACGACGATGCACCTTTTGTTTGTGATATCAAGATATATCGGGTAGTATTTCACTGCGATTCCTTTGGTCGAGACGATAGTGGACTTATGAAAGTGGTGCAGGGTATCACGAAGGCTCTGAAAATTCAAGCTGCTTGAAATATCACCAAAAAGAGGATATAGAAAATTATATAAAGATTCATTTCAGGTCAAGGAGGGATAAGCATGCCGGAATTCAGTGAGAAAGCAGGAGGAAAGAAGCGAAAGTGGCTGAAGATCGAATTGTCGGTATCTCCTGATCTGGTCGATGCAGTATCAAACTTCTTGACGGAGATAGGAGTTCAGGGCGTGTTTCAGGAAGAACTGGAGCCTCAATCCCCCGGAGACTTTGAGGTGTCTGCAACGCGAGAGGTACTGAAGGCATATATACCCGTTGATATCCGGTTGGAACATCGTATCGCTTCTCTGAAAACATATTTGAATAGTCTCACCCAGCTCTTTCCCGGACTCGAAGAGCCGGGTTATGAAGCGGAAACGATTGAAGACCAGGACTGGGGAGAGGAGTGGAAAAAATACTTCAAACCCATTCGGGTCAGCAAAAATATCGTCATCAAGCCAACCTGGGAACGATATGCCCCCGCAGGCCGGGACATTGTCATTGACATAGATCCCGGGATGGCCTTCGGGACCGGCCAGCACCCCTCTACGAGGATGTGTCTGGAAGCCATTGAAGACATCATTCTGAAATACAGGACGATAAAAAAGTGGAGGGTGCTCGATGTAGGGACGGGTACAGGTATTTTGGGTATCTCCTGCGCGAAATTGGGTGCGGAAAGAGTCGTTTGTGTGGATATCGACAAGAAGGCCGCTGAAATTGCACGGGAGAATGTGATGATCAATCATGTGGAAGACAGGGTAGAAATTATCAATCGCGATGTAAACACCATCCGTGAACCATTTGATCTCATTGTAGCGAACCTCACTGCGAAAATCTTAATACGTCTCCGTACCCATTTAATGTCTTTGATTGAAAATGGCGGATATCTGGTGATTTCGGGGATTATTGATCAAAATAAAAGTGATATCGAGTCGCACTTCTTGACCGGTAAATTTACCCTCCACCACATCATCACGGAAAAGGAATGGGTTTGTTATGTCCTTCGAAAAGGGGGAAATGAGAGGTGACCGTACCGAGAATCTATTTTCCCGGAAATATAGGGAAGAATGATCACTGTAAGCTCGGGGAAGAAAGCCTCAGGTATGTGAAGTCCGTCCTCAGGATGAGGATGGGCGATCATCTGATTCTTTTTGATGGTACCGGATGGGAATACGAAACGGTTATTAAGCACTTCTTCGCTGATGGTATCAGTGTTGATATCTTAAAAAAGGACAGGATTCCAGATAAGGTTGTAAAAATTACCCTCTTCCAATCCCTTCCGAAGGCAAACAAAATGGATTTTATTATCCAGAAGGCAACGGAACTCGGTGTGGACAGGATCGTTCCTTTTCAGTCGGCACGATCAATCCCTCAACTAACAATGGACAAGGCACGCTTTAAGATGACGAGATGGCTCAATATCGCAACTGAGGCAGCCAGAAAGTGTGGGAGATCAGATATACCGGAAATTAAGGGGATCCTAACCTTTGAAGAGATGCTCATAGATGGAGACAGAGAGGAACTGAAGATTATTTTCTGGGAAGAAGAGTCTGAAAGGGGCATCAAACAGGTATTGCGTAATGAAAAATATGAAGGGGTGAAGGACATCTCTGTTATAATTGGCCCGGAGGGGGGATTTTCAAAAGAAGAGGTCGACAGAGCCGTGGAAAAGGGCTTTCTCTCGGTGAGTTTGGGTAAAAATATATTGAAGGTGGAGACGGCTGCCCTTACCATTGTTTCCATTATTCAGTATGAGAAGGGAATTTTTGGTGGAGAGAGAACAGGGGAGGTAAACTGAATAGTGGGGGATCGTTATGTCGGCTTCTGGCGAAGAGTGATGGCATTTTTTATTGACAAGATTATTCTCTTTGCCACATCTCTCTTCATTCTGTTTGTGGGTGTGCTGGCATTGAGCCTCGGCTTTCTTTCTCACTACAGTGATATTGTGCCGGAAAGAGTTGCGGAAGCAACCATTTCCTTCGTGTTTATCTATCTCCTTATGACTGTTTTTATAAGTATGCTTTATTTTACCTATTTTCACGGTACCACAGGACAGACATTCGGGAAGATGATTTTTGGTATTCGGGTGATTCAATCAACGGGGGAACAAATGACCCTCGGAGTCGGATTTCTCAGATGGGTAGGATATAGTATCTCGACGATAGTTTTCACCCTCGGGTTTGTCTGGATTGCGTTTGACGGGAAAAAGCAGGGCTGGCACGATAAGATTGCAGGGACAGTTGTTATCCGTGTAAAAAATACCGTCGATGGATTGTCATCTTCGCCCAAGGAAGAAATACATGAAGAAAAATGCCTTGACAAAGAAGGGGATATTTTATAGACGAGACATCCACATAAATATAACGGAAGGGTCGGTAGCTCAGTCGGTAGAGCACTGGACTGAAAATCCAGGTGTCGGCAGTTCAATTCTGCCCTGACCCACCATGAAAATCAAGGGGGTTGGCCGCATGTGAGGTTAATCCCTTTTTTATTTGCTTGACCGTAAAGAAAAGAAGAAATAGTTGTCTCATCTCCATTGACATGAATAATCCAATCGTATAAGATACGGCGTTTTCATGGAGAAAGTATGACAAAAAGGCGTCACAAATTGAATAAGGTAATAGATTCATC
>Ga0207931_1000425_pt1 | contig 15628 bp, 17 predicted proteins | sample NGESurdeep092012_2_FD_184478 | JGI IMG/M metagenome (GOLD analysis project Ga0207931, IMG submission 184478) | Arctic peat soil microbial communities from Barrow, Alaska - NGEE Surface sample 415-1 deep-092012 (SPAdes) | ecosystem: Environmental > Terrestrial > Soil > Wetlands > Peat ...
CCCCCACAATGGCATGTCCGCCCCAGAAATTCCTGGTCACATCCGCCATGTGCATCGAGCCGCCGCGGCCTTTCGAGATGCCGGTGGTTTTGCCCATCAGTTCCGCCATCACCTGGTTGGCTGGGATACCACAGTTAATCGCCACGCCATGGTCACGGTAGGCCGTGATGACCCGATCCTGCGGCTGGCGGGCAGCGATCAAACCGGTGCTGACGGCTTCCTGCCCAATGTAAAGGTGCATGAATCCACCGATTTTGCCGGCCTGGTACAATTCGGCCCCGCTCTCTTCCAGCCGGCGGATGAGCACCATCTGGTAATAAAGATCCAGAAATTTCGCTTTATCCATTCGATTCTCCAAACAATTCGTATCGGACTAATTATATCCAATATTTATCAGTTTTTTATAGGAAATGCAAGAGACGTTCGTAGGATGTGGTATATTCCCCTCATGCCTTTCGCCTCTGCCGCCACCTTGACTCTCGACCGACTTGCTGTTCCCTACCGCGTTTTCGTGCACCCGCAACCGCCTGAGTCACTCGAGCAGGCTGCCCGCGAACGTGGACAAGCCCCCGGGCAGATCATTCGCAGCATCCTGTTTAGATATAAGAAGGGAAATTTCTTCCTGACCCTGATGGCCGGACCTAGACAGATCTCCTGGAGCAAGTTGCGCAGCCACCTGGGTGTCTCGCGCATCTCGATGGCTACCGAAGACGAGGTTCTGGCCGTCACCGGTTACGCGGTCGGGACGGTTTCGCCGCTCGGCTTGCCGCGTCCCATCCGCATCCTGGCGGATGTGAGCGCCTTCAAACCCGAGGAAATTTCCCTCGGCTCCGGGGTGCGAGGGGCGGCAATTATCATGAAGTCTGCAGATTTTCAGCGGGCAATGGGGAAAATCGAAGTCGGACAATTTTGTTAGCCCGGCTCATTTCTGGTCACGCTTATAATTGAGGCAAGCCTTCCATTAATCCCGCAAGGAGATTTTTATGAGCGAAGAAGAGAAGAAACCCGAAGAGAAAAAGCCCGAAGAAAAGAAACCGGAGCCGAAAGACAACCTGGTGGAGACCAAGCACAGCGTGGTCATCGGCGGGAAGGAAATCAAGTACACCGTCACCGCCGGGACGGTGGTGATGAAAGAAGAGACGCCCGACCGCGAGAAGGAGGCCGAGAGCGAGAAACCCAAGGCGGCGTTCTTTTTCGTCGCCTACACCAAAGATGGTGTGGCGGACAAGACCAAACGCCCGCTGACCTTCTCTTTCAACGGCGGACCCGGCTCATCGTCGGTATGGCTGCATCTCGGTCTGCTCGGACCCCGGCGCGTGGTCATGGGCGACGCGGGCGAACTTCTGCCTCCGCCCTACGGCCTGACCGATAACGAGTTCTCCCTGCTCGACCAGACCGACCTGGTTTTCATTGACCCGGTCAGCACCGGCTATTCTCGTCCGGCGGAAGGCCAGAAAGCCAGGGAATTCCACGGCTTCAAGAAAGATATCGAAAGCGTAGGAGACTTCATCCGCCTTTATACCACCCGCTACGGACGCTGGTTCTCACCCAAATTCCTGGCTGGAGAAAGCTACGGCACCACGCGCTCCGCCGGGCTCTCCGGTTATCTCCAGGAACGCCACGGCCTGTACCTGAATGGCATCATGCTCATCTCTGCGGTGCTGGATTTCAGCACGCTGGAGTTCGAACCGGGCAACGACCTTCCATACGTCCTCTTCCTGCCCACCTACGCCGCCACTGCCTGCTACCACGGTAAAGTACGCACCCGCAGACCCATCAGGAAATTCCTAGCCGAGGTCGAGAAGTTCGCTGCCGGGGAATATGCGGCCGCCCTTGCCAAAGGCGCATCGCTCAGCAAACGCCAGCAGACTCTGATCGCCGGGAAATTGGCGCGCTACACCGGCCTGAGCCAGGAATATATCGAGCAGACCAACCTGCGCCCAGTCATCTTCCGCTTCTGCAAGCAACTCCTGCGCGACAAGCGCCGCACGGTGGGCCGCCTCGACAGCCGCTTCCTGGGCATGGACCGGGATGCAGCCGGCGAAGTCTGGGAGTCCGATCCAAGCATGGACGCCATCCTCGGTCCCTACACCGCCGCCCTGTACGATTACGTTCGCAACGAGCTCAAATACGAATCCGATCTACCTTACGAAGTCCTGAATGGTAAGGTATGGCCCTGGTCCTACGCCGACCACGAAAACCGCTACGTCAACGTAGCTGAGACTCTGCGTCATGCCATGTGCGTCAACCCGCACCTGAAAGTCCACGTGGCAAATGGCTATTACGATCTGGCCACACCTTACTTCGCCACCCGGTACACCTTTAACCGCCTCGGTCTGGAGAAGGAACTGCAGGGCCACATAACCATGAGTTACTACGAGGCCGGGCACATGATGTACGTCCACCCGTCGTCCATTATACAGCTGAAGGAAAATCTGGCCAAATTTATCCAGAGTGCCATCTCATAACCCCTTGGCAGACGCGCAAATCATTCCCAGAGGAGGATTCCTGCCTGCCCGGCTAAAAAAACATACGACTAATAAAGGGCATCTTTCATCTATCGTTTATTCAAACATGCCTTCGGTGATCTGTTTATCTCTGTGCTTCAGGCCTAGAATTCGCCGAACGTCGTGAAACCGGGCAGGCAACGGTGTGGGGTCCCATCTGAAAAACGATAGCTGGTTTCAGGTTAGGAGCTGAAGCAACGGTGGCATCTGGCCGACGGCTCTCAAATCCATCTTGCGTTTCCCAACGTTGTTTGCACAGATCTCATTTCCGGATCTGCGGCTTGTATTGCAGGTATTCCCACAGTGCATCCCGCTCGGAAATGGTCAGCCAGGTGGTTTTCTGGAACAAAATCCCCCTTTGACGTCGTTATTTTTATATTCGAGGTTTCACCACTTGGTGTACCAATGGTATGGATTATTGACAAATCCTTCCAAAGAGGATATATACACTTCATCACACCCAGGAAGCCAATAAAAAAAACTGGGCTTTGCCTTAGATCACTTTTCTTCCATCACCCATTCAAAAGGAGAACTCCATGCACACTCAATTCAAATCTCGATTTCGTATCATCCCGTACGGATTGGTGGCGCTGGGTATGTTTGTCCTGCTTGGCGCAGGCAGCCTGCCGACCGCCTATGCCCAGGGCGCCTTGGACGCAACCCCACCCGGCGATAATGTATTGCCCGCTGCCTTTACAAAGACATCACCGATGGACAATACAACCTTTTCTGCAGTCAGCGCCGTCACGTTGGAATGGGGAATCAGCACGAATGCTACAAATTACTATTTTTGCTTTGATCAGACCAACAACAATCGTTGCGATGGCTCATGGTATTGGAGCGATGACACTGACTTTACCATCAACAAAACCGGCGCGGACCTGAAACCTGGTTCAACGAATTACTGGCAGGTCATGGCCTGTTCTTCTGGTAATCCCAAACCCAGTGGTTGCATAGAAGCCAATAATGGGGTTTGGTGGTCTTTCAAAATGAAATATGCTGTCTTTTTTCCATTGGTCCTCAGGATGGTTGGATCCGGGAATTAAGCGAAAATTGGGACGGGTGGCTTCACAGAAAAAAGTCGCAACCTGGTGGTTGTGACTTTTTTCTTAGCCAGCCGTTCTTGCCAATATGTTCCTTATTTGTCTTCGGCAATTTTCTTACCACTGTATTTCAGCGCCGAGTGTGCTGCGGCGAGTCTCGCAATTGGGACACGGAAGGGCGAGCAGGAAACATAGTTGTTGCCGATCATGTGGCACCACTCGATGGAGTCAGGGTCGCCGCCATGTTCACCGCAGATGCCCACTTCCAACCCGGGGCGGGTTTTGCGGCCATCGTTAATCGCCATCTGCATCAGCTTGCCCACTCCTTCCCGGTCCAAGGTCTGGAACGGGTTCCTGGGCAGGATACCCGCGGCCACGTAGGTCACCAGGAAATTGCGCTCGGCGTCGTCGCGCGAGTAACCAAAGGTCATCTGGGTCAGGTCATTGGTACCAAAGGAGAAGAATTCAGCCAGCTTGGCGATCTCCCCGGCAGTGACTGCCGCGCGCGGGATTTCGATCATCGTACCGAACTTATAATGGAAATCCACCTTCTTCTCTTCTGTGACAGCCTTGGCAATACGAACAAGACGCGGCTGGATCCATTCCAGTTCCTTTACTGTGCCTGTCAGTGGGATCATGACCTCAGGCCTCACCACAATGCCGCGCTTGGTGCAGTCCGCGGCAGCTTCGAAAATGGCGCGTACCTGCATCTCAACGATTTCGGGCATGGCGATGCTCAAGCGGACACCACGCAGGCCCATCATTGGATTTGATTCATGCAAACTCCTGATAGAGGCCAGCAGGTCTTCTTTTTCCTTCAGACCCTGGGTCTCGCCCTTGACGCGCATGGTCACAACTTCTTCGAAGAGTTTCTCTTCGTCGGGCATGAACTCGTGCAGAGGCGGGTCAATCAGGCGGATGATGACCGGGTAACCGTTCATCGCTTCGAACAAGCCATCAAAATCCTTGCGCTGGGTCGGGAGCAGCTGGTTCAGATAGCCGGTGCGCTCTTCGCTGGTCTCGGCCAGGATCATTTTTTGTACGATCGGCAGGCGCTCGGTCTCGAAGAACATGTGCTCGGTACGGCACAAGCCGATGCCTTTGGCACCATACGAACGAGCGCGTTGAGCATCCTTGGGATAGTCCGCATTGGCCCATACCTGTAAGCCGGGGGCTTTGCGGCCATCCGGCAGGAGGCGGATGTCTTTTCGGGCTGCAACTTCATCCGCCCAGCCGAGCAGGGTCAGCAGGTCGGTCTGTTCTTCGATCTTGGCTTCTACGGTCGGGATCTTGCCAATGAAGACCTTTCCCGTGGTGCCATCGACTGAGATCCACTCACCTTCCTTGACGACTTTGCCATCCACTTCCATGCTGCGGTTCTCGAGGTCGATCTTGATCATTGAAGCGCCCACCACGCAGGGAATGCCGAATTGGCGGGCCACCACAGAGGCGTGCGAGGAGGCTCCGCCTTCGCTAGTCAGCACACCCTGGGAGGCAATCATGCCGTGCACATCATCCGGCTTGGTAAAGGGACGCACCATGATGACTTTTTGCTTTTCTTCCTTGGCCATACGCTCAGCGGTATCTGCGTCAAAATATACCTGGCCAACCGCTGCTCCCGGTGAAGCATTAACGCCTGTGACGTAGTAAGCGCCCGATTTTTCTGCGGTTTTCAACGCCACATCATCAAACTGTGGGTGGAGTAGCATATCTACAATATCTGGAGTAACGCGCTTAATGGCTTCTTCCTTGTTGATAAGGTTTTCATTTGCCATGTCCACCGCGATTTTAATAGCTGATTTGGCGGTGCGCTTGGCCTTACGGGTCTGGAGCATCCACAGTTTGCCATGTTCGATGGTGAACTCGACATCCTGCATGTCTTTGTAATGCTTCTCCAGCTTGGTAGTGATATCCATGAACTGATTGTAGGCTTCGGGCATCTTTGTGCCGAGTTGCTCGATCGGGTCTGCGTTGCGGATTCCGGCCACAACGTCTTCGCCCTGGGCATTGAGCAGGTACTCGCCCATCATTTTCTTGTCTCCGGTGGAGGGATTGCGGGTGAAAGCCACGCCCGTGCCTGAGTCGTCGCCCATGTTCCCAAAGACCATGGTCACGATATTGACCGCAGTGCCCAAGTCATCGGAGATGTTGGTAGCCTTACGGTAATCCACGGCTTTCTTTCCATTCCATGATTCGAATACGGCCTTGGTGGCCATTTCGAGCTGGATAAAAACATCCTGAGGAAATTCGACGCCTGCCTGCTGTTTATGCAGTGTTTTGTACTCGACCACCAAGGCTTTCCAATCCTCGGCAGTCATTTCGGTATCGAGCTCGTAGCCCTTCCTGTCCTTGTACTCGTCCATGGGATGTTCGAAGACTTCGTCATCGAGATTGAAGACGGTGGTGCCAAACATCTCGATCAAGCGGCGATAAGAATCATAAACGAAGCGGGGATTATTGGTCAGCTTGACCATGCCCTCCACAACTTTATCGTTCAGACCGATGTTTAGAATGGTGTTCATCATGCCTGGCATCGAGTCCTTGGCCCCGGAGCGGCAGGACACCAGCAAGGGATTCGACGGATCGCCGAATTTCTTCCCGGCCTGCTTCTCAACAACCTTGAGAGCTGCCAGCATCTGGTCCCACTGGCCTTCGGGGAATTGACCGGTTTTGCGGAATTCGTTGCACGCTTCAGTTGTGACGGTGAAACCGGGCGGCACCGGGACCCCGGCACGGGTCATATCGGCCAGGCCGGAACCTTTGCCACCGAGCAGGCCGCGGACGCCATCCCATGAACCAGCATACTTTTCAGCTTCCCCGACCTCTTCAAAAAGATAAACCCATTTCTTACTCTTAGCCATTTTGGCCTCCTGTGTATATTTGATGTCTACATTCGAATCCATTAACGAACGCAGCACAATTCAACCGGGTTATTGTACAAACACACAATCCGAGAGTTTACCACAAACTTTATCCTCCAACTGTTGCCAATCCCCGGTTCTCTAGGAATCACCGCAGTGATGGTGTAAATACTGCCTCAATGCGGCATTTTCCAGACAGGCATTTTGTAAAGCATTTGCAAAGCACAGACTGACCCAAATGAGTGATAATACATGCACTACTGGTGATGACTTGTATGAACCTAAAAGTGCTTGCAATTGATGATGATCATGCCTTGACCGAATTGCTTACCGTGCTGTTAAAAACGCATGGGTTCAATGTCCTGACAGCCAACTCCGGTGAAGACGGTGTCGAAATCACCCGGAAGGATTCTCCCGATGTGATCATCCTCGATCTTATGATGCCTGGCATGGACGGCTGGCAGGTGCTTAATGAAATACGAAAGTTCAGTACCGTGCCCATCGTGGTTTTCTCGGTCCTAGACAGCCCCGGCATGGTCGCCAAAGCCCTCGACGCTGGCGCGGACGATTACCTGGTCAAGCCCGTTCCCAGCGGGGTGCTGGTTGCACTCTTGAACAAACTGACCCGCCGCGCCGACATGAACAACGGCAATAAATTCAAACCGCAAACTGCTCCCTTCTCAGCCTAGGAGAATTTTCCAAAAATTCCGGCGCAGGCTCCCCAGCCTGCGCTTTTTATTTGTGTTAAAATCAGGTCGTTCCCTTTTGAAAACACACTTGCAATCACAAAAAATCTTTGGAGTTCTGCCATGCAAACCTGTTCCAAGTGCAACGCTTCTTCCCCCGATAATGCCATCACCTGCGTCAACTGCAGCACCAACTTGGGCGAATTCTCTGCAACTACAGTAGCGCTCAAGCGTATGCAAGCCAATCCGCGCATCAGCGCCATTCGCGTCACGGTGGCGCAGGATGCCTGCCCGCATTGTTATGAGTTGTTGAAAACCTATCCAAAAAACAAGGTGCCACACCTGCCTCACGAGGGCTGTTCGCACGAGAACGGCTGCCGGTGCTTCTATGAACCGGTGCTGGAAGAAACAGCAATTGTTGGAAAAGTTGCAGAGTAATCCCCACCAACCCTCCCCCATTTGAGATGGGAGAGGTGTTTTTTACAGCAAAGTTTTCAGCGCCTCAGCAGTGACCTGCGGCGCTTCCATCATTGGCATGTGACCCGCCCCTTCGATTTCAGTCAGATAGCCTCTCTTTACCACATCCCGTACGTCGCGGGCGCGTTCCTCGGGGATCAATTTATCAGCCAGACCGTGCACAAGTACTACCGGAAAATCAAATTCTGGTAAAAGCAGCGTAGAATCCTGGCGCTCAGCCATAGCGCGCAGCGCCTCGGCCAACCCTTCCGGGCGCTGCCTCAGCATGAGTTCTTCCAGCTTGGTTTGGAGAACAGGGTCCGCTGTCAGCTTGGTGGACATGCCTTCGGCCACATCCCTCACCCCATGAGCAAGGATATGTTCCGCTTCCTGGTAGCGCCCTTCTTTCTTTTCGGGGGCGTCAGGTAAAGCCTGAGAAGCGACCAGCCCCAGGCCGCGCAGGCGCGACGGATGGCAACGTGCGAAGGCCAGGGCAACATATCCACCCATTGAGTGACCGACAATGGCAGCTTTCTGAATACCCAACTGGTCAAGCAAACCAATCAGATCGGCTGCAAAATCATCCATCGAGTAGTGTGGAGTCGGAGTCCCGGACTCACCAAAACCGCGCAGGTCAGGCAGAATCAGATCAAAGTCATTTTCCAGCAGGGGCACGACCGGATTCCAGATGGTATGGTCGAGTGGATAGCCGTGGATCAGAACCAGCGGTATCCCATTTCCGCGGCGTTCGTAAGCAAGTTCAAAACCGTTCAAAGTTGTTTTCAACATTTCCAATTCACCTTTACTTTCTGTTTGCTGCCCAGGCGGGTGTAATACTGGATAAAACCATTCTCACAGCCAAACTCGTAAATCCGGCGGGTCACATCCACGTCAATTTTACAATATTCGGCCAGTTTGTCCAGCTCGCCGGCGCGCCACCACTCCACTGCTTGGACGCCGGAGGCAGACTTCGTATCGCCAAGAGTGGCACGCGCCACCGCGTCCAGACTGACGCGGAAACTGAGTGTGCGGAACAGGTCGTCCATAATGTCGAGGGTGGGTAAAAACTGAAGGCGTTCGTCCGGCGCGTAGGGACGGAGGACTTCATAATCGAAGCCTTTGACGTTGAAGCCGATCACCCGTCCGGCAGATTTCAACTCGGCGACGAGTGCCGGGACATCCATCTCCCAATAGACGGCGAAATCGTTCCGGACCGAAGACCAGGTAACCGCGCAGGAAACTTTCAGCGCGCCGATGTTTCTTCTTCCTCCCACGTCTTCAAAGAGATTCTGGGTTTCTAGGTCGAAAACGACAATGTTCATTGCTCAACCTTTCGGGTCTGCAAGATATGTCTGCATAGCCATCCAACTCCCATGACGTTTTGGCGAGATGGGAGGGAATTCCTGCAAAGAAATTATCTTTGCCTTGCCTTCATCGCTGCCTCGCAATTCTCCCCCAATGGCTTGAGCCTCGAACATCACATAAACCATCGGCCCAGGCCATTCTTCAAAGTTACGGCAGAATGACCAGCCTAAAGAGCGAACGATCTCGATATCAAGCCCGGTTTCTTCGTGAGTCTCCCGTATTGCCGCTTCTTCTGGAGACTCCCCATATTCCACTAACCCAGCTGGGAGAGCTACCGGAGCATCTGCCGGTACATCAGGGGGAAGTATGGCGACGATGCCGTTTCCACTTTTGACAACCGTAACGACAGCCACAACATTAGACAGCGTAACGATCCAGCCACATGCAGTGCAATGGACACGCGGGATATTATCGTCGAAAATGATTTCTCGAGTCAGTTCGGCTCTGCACATCGGACAGAATTGAAAGCGAAAGGCCGGGATTACGTTATCCGGATAGGTGAGATTGGCTGTTATTGAATTCGGCCTCCCAACATAAGTTAATTGTATCTACTCACAGGGTAGTCGCTGCACCCGAATATGCGGTGAAACAGGTGCAAAATCCCTGGAAACCGCCAGATGTATGGCGACTAGATATGGCGGCAAACCCTGAAATATACTGATTTGAGCCATATGTGCCGACCTTTCACAAAACCCGTGAGTAGATACAGTTAATTAGAGCTTCCCTGTTTTGATAAATACTCGCGCGCGCAGGATAGTGCTTTTTCCTGCGTAGACACTTTTCCAACCGCCTGGGCTTCGCGGAGGGCTTCGAGCAGTTCGCCAATTATTTTTCCGGACTGGAGATTAAATTCGCGCATCAGGTCGTCGCCATTGACTAGCGGAATCGGGGCGATGGACTCGGCAGGTTTTTCGAACCAGTTTTCCAGCATCAAGCGGACAACATCCAGCGCGGCAGCCCATGTTTCCTGCGGCATGGTCTGCTCGAAAGTGGCGCCCATATCAGCGAGTGTCAAAAGGCAGACATCCACCCCTGCCGGGCCGGTATCGCGGAAAAACCGGTAGACAGCGCGCCGCGATGGCGGTTTGCCTTCCCGCAGCAGCCGGTTGGTATGGAAAAGAATTCGCATATGGTTGCGAATGACCGTCTCCAGGCGGGTCACTTCATCGTTGCTCATTGCTAAAGCGCGCGCACGGCTTGCAGCGATTTCCGCGCCCTGCTGGTTGTGGTCCCAGAACCGCAACTGCCCTTCTTCGTCCGCTTTCTTCGTCTGGGGTTTTGCCACATCGTGATAGAGCGCCGCCAGAAAGAGCAGACTTCGCAGGGAACGGTCGGCGGTCAACGGGGTGGCGAATGTTTCGCCAACCTGTTGACGGTAGCGGCCAATCCGAAGCACCATCAGTCCGTTGAGCAGGTCTGAGGCCTTGTCGGGGTTATAGTCCGGTGCCAGCGCGGCGAACACCGACTCAAGATGGCTCACCGTCGCCAGTGTATGCTTCCAGACATCGTGGACGTGCGGAGCGGTCTGCTCAACACCTTTCAGAGCGGAGAGCTCCGGCAGGACCTTGTTCAGCGCGCCGAGCAGGTCGAGGGTAAGCAGACAGGCCGCAGGCTGCGCGCCATCGAGGAGGCGGAAGAGTTCATCACGTATCCGCTCCGGGGAAATATTTCCCAACAAGCCGACGGCTTCTTTCATCGCCTTGCGCGTCTCCGGCAGGATATGAAAACCAAAATTCGCTGCCAGCCGGACCCCGCGCAGGATGCGCACCGGGTCATCGGCAAAGGCAGATGGTGAGCAGGCGCGCAGGCGCTTCTCTTTCAAGTCCATCGCCCCGCTGAGAGGATCATGGATCGTATTGTCGCTGAGGTTGAGAGCGATCGCATTGAGGGTGAAATCGCGGCCGAGGATATCCGCTTCCAAATCCGGGCCGCGGAAGGCGGCAAAGTCCATCATTATGCGAGTCCCATCCTCGTTGGTCACAATAACGCGGCCGGTGTCACGTTCTGGGTCAAGCGGGTAGAAATCCGCTTTCAGGGTATTGGCAACGCGCCGGGCGATTTTAATGGCATCCCGCTCCAAGACAAAGTCCAGGTCATGGATACGACGGCCAAGCAGGGCGTCCCGCACCGCTCCGCCCGCCAGGTAAACTGTCAGGCCGTCTGGCAAAGCCGCACGGATGGAGTCCAAAATCGGAGGGAAAGTCAGCGGAAAATTGGTCGGCATAAAAATAATCTCGGGCGTTTCCTTATAACGAGACTGGGCTGCGCGCCGGGCTTGTTCGGGCGTGCCACCCTGGGCGATGACCCGGCCGCGCAAACGGGCAACCCAGCGGCCAGCATACGATTTTTCATCTTCTCCCGCCATTCTCTCTCCTGGTTGGATCAAGGCGTTTTCTTGTACTTCTTCATGTCAGCCGAGGCGATGAAGCGTAGGTGACGGTAGTGTTCGTCAATATCGATCCCGTAGCCGAAAACGTACTTGTCGGGTACGTCGAAGCCGACGTAGTCCACCTCCACCGGCACCTCGCGGCGGTATTTCTTATCGAGCAGCACGCAGACCTTCAGGTTCTTTGGTTCGCGCGTTTTCAGCATTTGCAAGACGTGTGCCAGCGTGCGCCCGCTGTCCACGATATCTTCAACGAGCAATACGTTCAGACCTTCGATGTTGGTCATCAGGTCGAGGTTGACGCGTACATTGCCGCTGGAGGTGTAATGCCCGACGCCGTAGGAGGAGAGCGACATGCAATCCAGGGTATGCGGGATGGTAAGGTGACGGGTCAGGTCGGCGGTAAAGGTCAGCTCGCCGCGCAACAGACAGACGACCAGTAGTTCCTGACCGGCGAAAGCGCGGCTGATCTGCGCGCCGAGTTTGGCAACGCGCCTCTCGATGGCCTTTTCGTCCACGAGCACTTCGTCAATAAACTCATGGTAATCTTGCATGGAGACTCCCATCAGACGGGCGGCTGGTATTTCTTAAGATCAACGACTGCAATGAAAGGCAAGTTGCGGTAGTACTCGTCCAGGTCGAGGCCGTAGCCAAAGACGAACTTGTTCGGGATGCTGAATCCGCGGTAGTGGATCGTGACGGGTGTCTCGCGACGCTCTTCTTTATCCAGCAGGGTGCAGACTTTGAGACTGCACGGTTGGCGGGTTTGCAGGAATTCCAGAACGTAAGCGATGGTATTGCCGCTATCCACTATATCTTCGACCAGTAAAACATCCTTGCCACGAATATCGGTTTTCAGGTCAAGAGAGAGACGGACGCTCCCGCCCGACTGGCGCACTCCTGCACCATAGGATGAAACTGCCATGAAGTCTAATTGATGCGGGACAGTGATGTGCCGCATCAGGTCCACCATAAAGACAATCCCGCCGCGCAGGATGCAGATGAGTAGGAGGTTTTTACTTTTATAATCGCGATTGATCTCCCCCGCCAGTTCTTTGATACGATTCTGGATGGCCTGTTCGTCAATCAGAATTTCAGCAAGGAATTCTTTATAATCCTGCATATTCGCTCCTGACGCGGGACTTCGCCCCCCTAACGGGGGACTTCGTGATGAGTGCGGCAGCGTGCTTCATACATCTCCGCCGCGCCGACGATGACCACCGGGTCGTCGTACCGCGCCGGTTTTCCGTTGACCAGACGCTGGGTACGGCTGGCCGGTTCGCCGCAAACCATGCAGATGGCCTGGATTTTATCCACATGCTCGGCACGTGCCATCAGCACCGGCATCGGACCGAAGGGTTCGCCGCGAAAGTCTGTATCCAGTCCCGCTACGATGACGCGGATCTTCTTTGCAGCCAGTTCTTCGACAACCTGGATGATTTCGTCGTCAAAAAACTGAGCCTCGTCAATAGCGACGACGTTGGATTCCTTGTCCAGCCGCTGACGGATATCCGCCGCCTTTTCGACCGGGATGGCGGCATAATCGCTCCCGGCATGGGAGGTAACTTTCTCGACAGCATAGCGCACATCTATGGCGGGCTTGAAAACCTGCACGTGCTGGCGGGCAATCGTCGCCCGGCGCAGGCGGCGGATAAGCTCGTCGGTCTTGCCGCTGAACATCGAACCGCAAATAACTTCAACTGAACCAGGTATATGTGATGTCATAATCTCCTCAGTTGCCCAAACCTCCATCCCCTCTCTCAGTAGTCCCGGTTCCAGCACGGGGCAATGGGAAAGGAGTGAGGGGGAAGGAAAAATAATCAAACAGGCAGATGCGAGCTGCATCTGCCTGTTAAGTTTACCTGATTATCGTCTTTCGACAAGCCCTACGCAGCGGGAGTTTCCGCATTTTCGGGAAGGGTATAGCCGAGAGCGCGCAGTTTCTTCTTTATGTCAATCAGCGACTTGCGGCCAAAGCCTTCGATCGCCAGCACGCTGGCTTCACCCTCGCCAAGTTTCGCCAGGAATTGACCAACTTCCTTGATACCAGCCTTTTCCAACGCCGCGACGGGACGGGCAGCCAATTCCAGTTCCGCAATGGGGCGCTTGGGAGATACCTTGGACTCAGCGCGGCTCTTCTTCTCATCAACATAAGTCTGGCGGACCTGTAGCTTCTTATAGAAGCGGTCCACCTGGCCTTCAATGTCCGCCATACGTCCCTGCTCGCCGGTGAAAAACGGATGGCAATTCGAGCAGGTTTCGACGCGGATTTCTTGCTTGGTCGAACCGGTTGTCCAGGTGGTGCCGCAAGAGGCGCAGCTCACTTTGGCATCCGGGTAGTAAGTCGGATGAATACCCTGTTTCATTTCAAAATCCTTTCGCCGGTTACTTTTCTTCCGCCGGCATCACGTTGACGCGCTTGCGCCCTTTGACGACATCGTAGATGACCAGCCCTTCAATCGTGGCGAAGATGGTATCATCCTTTCCTACATCCACGTTCAGACCGGGTTTGATATGTGTACCGCGCTGGCGAACGAGAATGTTGCCGGAAAGAACATGCTCGCCGGCATATTTCTTAACTCCCAGGCGCTGGCCATTTGAGTCTCTTCCATTGCGGACTGAGCCGCCACCTTTTTTGTGTGCCATAACAACCTCACTCTTTTGCTATTTCGCTGCAGGCTTTTTGGGAGCCGCTTTCCCTTTTGGGGACAATGTCCCCTTTGGGGATTTTTTAGGTTCGGCTTTGGAGGCAGTCGTCTTCCTGGTAGATGGTTTCGTCTTTGCCTTGGCGAGAGCCTTCGCTGCCGGTTTCTTTCCCTTCGGGGTCGCTGTCTTCTTCGGAGAGGATGCCCCCTTCGAGGACGGTGTCTCAGCCTTTGGTCCGGCCTTTATCGGCTTCTCTGCTTTCTCAGCCTTCGCCTTTGGAGCCGTTTTTTCGGCTTTGACTTCGACAGCCTTTTCCACCTTGACGGGTTCCTTCTTCACCAGCTCGGAACCGCCAATCTGTTCCACGAACAGGCGGGTGTAGTTCTGGCGGTGACCAATCTTAACCCGAATGCGCTTCTTGGGGCTGTAGTTGAAGATATTCACCTTCGGCCCTTTGAAATGCTCGACCACCGTGGTCCAAACCGGGATATTCTTGACGAGGGGTGTGCCGATGGTGATATTTTCCCCATCCGCCAGCAGCAGGACCTGTTCAAGCTTGACCTTCGCGCCGGATTCGACCGGCAGGCGGTCCACTTCGATAGTACCACCTTCGACGGCTCGAAATTGCTTGCCGCCGCTTTCCACAATTACGTACTTCATCTTTTTCTCCTGGTCTTCGCTTCACCACTGTCCCTGCGGTACGGATCCGGACTCTGAGCCTGTAACGACCTTCAGAACGAACCCCTACGCCGGTCAGCGGGGAAGCCGGGATACAAACTGACGCCCCAGCAACCTGCCGGGGCAGAACCGGACAATATTATACATGTGAGGCGCAACCATGTCAACAGCTGGAGTAAAGCACAACTGGAGTAAAGCAGAGAAAGATACGGGGGTGTTACCCGCAATATCCCCCATTTATCCGATCAACACAGCGATTCTCGGAGAATTGCAAGAAAACAGGCACAGATGTATATACCTTGTACCTCGCTAGTGCTCATTATTCCCTTGACATTGCATAGCAGCCATGATACGCTTGCGCCCATTGTGTGCTAGGCTCGCCGGAAGTGAGCCGGTCTGGGCATAATAAATTCTGTGCAGGAGAAAGAAAAATGTCAGAAGAACGTCATGTTGGTACCGTCAAGTGGTTCAATGCCACCAAGGGTTTCGGATTCATCGGCCGAGAGGATGGCGAGGATGTATTCGTGCACTTCTCGGCCCTCCAGATGGAAGGCTACAAGCGCCTGGAAGAGAACCAGAAGGTTGAGTTCTCCATTGAACAGGGGCCCAAAGGTCTGCAGGCATCCAACGTTGTACCCATCGAGTAACCGCATATTGCCACAGCACCGATGCCGGGTCTCGAAGGGGACCCGGTTTTTATTTACCTTACAATGTCGCAAAGTCTTAAAACTTGTTCATTCCACTAAATTAGAGTAAGATTATCGACTTATAAGCATTCAAACCTCTTTGAGTCACGAATCTCAGCGCCGCGAAGTTCTGGTTACCGGGCACGTTGTCCCCGAGTTATCACGTTGCGTTCAGTGTGGAATCTGTTCTTTTAACTGTCTCATCGGCATCGATGTACGCCGTCATGCCTGGCTGGGAGCGCATTGAAAGCTCCCACTGCCCGACCTGCGGAGAATGCTTACGGCGCTGTCCACGCGGAGTGCTGCGCCAGAAC
>Ga0207931_1000426_pt1 | contig 15606 bp, 12 predicted proteins | sample NGESurdeep092012_2_FD_184478 | JGI IMG/M metagenome (GOLD analysis project Ga0207931, IMG submission 184478) | Arctic peat soil microbial communities from Barrow, Alaska - NGEE Surface sample 415-1 deep-092012 (SPAdes) | ecosystem: Environmental > Terrestrial > Soil > Wetlands > Peat ...
TCTAGGCAAAAAGCGCCGATTGCGCACGCCTCCACCCAGCTGAAAGAAGCGCTTCGAGAACTGGCAATGACATAAAACAACGAGGCGAAAACGAGAAACACACTAATGTAGAACAGATTCCGACCTGTCCAAAGGACTGCGCCTCCATGGGCAAGGTTGCTGTAACTAGCGACTACGAGCGTTAAGAAAATAAACAGCAAGCTATAGTACGTCTTCCTAAGTCGGCTGAGTGTCATATGTTTTCTTGATCACCTGTTCCAGCGTGTCAACAACTACTTGCAAAGAATACCGCTCTTTGACCGTCTTATAGCCGTTCTCGCCCAACTCCTTTCGTAAATCAGGGTCTACGACAAGGCTTCCGATGTGTTTCGTCCATTCTTGGGAGCTTGAAGCAAGGAACCCATTGCGTCCGTGATCTATTACATATCTGTTTTCTCCGACCGCGCTACTGACTGTTGCTAATTTCATAGACATGTATTCTAATAACTTCATTGCGCACTTCCCCCTAGACCACTTATCATCGGTAAGAGGCATAACGCCGATATCAAAGTCCGAGATTTGTTCCGGAATCTCCTGAATAGGAGCCCAATGATCCAAACCAAAATCAACGTTAAATAGTTGATTGGTGAATTCCGCTCTGACTGCTTTCGATAGCGCGCTTACTATTCTAAACTTAATATCATATTTCTGAGCTAGGGCATTGAGCGGCTCTTTCAAGATCCTTAAATACGGAAGTTGGCCTCGCACCCCTCCACCGAGCCAGCCGATTGTTGTTGTACTACTATTGCTGCTACGTCTGATTGTTGGACTGAAGAGCTCCATGTCCGCTGGACTGGGCAGCAAGGTGACGTTTTTATTTAATTTGCGCGCAAATTCTTCGAGATAATGACTCCCGGCAGTCACTGCATCGCATATCGATAGAATCTGGTTGAGGTGGGAATAAGCAACAATCCTCCCGGGCAATCTTACGTGAAAAAGTGCGTCGTCATAGTCAAATATTATTCTGATCCCCGGGTGCAATTTTTTGATTCTTTTTATCGCGTTGAAGTCAACAAAATTGGAGCTTCGGTGCAGGACGAGGAAATTTGGATGCTCCCGCACAATTGTTCTCCAACAGTCGATCTGACTGAATAAGTCAGGTACTCCCGAGAATATACTACGCACGGAAAAACATTTGCTTTCGTAGCCGCGGCTATCAAGTTCCCGTGAAATCATGAGACAGCGGTGCAGTGTGCTCGTAGAATTCGCTGGGCCTAGAAAGGATACTGAGAGCTTTTTTTGGTTCCTCATTTACTGCAGCTTTCAGATTTCTTTTTTTACATCGGTCGGCTTCTACCTGAGTTAGTTACACCGTTTCTTCGACACGGCTGGTAGAGGAGGTATCGGTTTTTCTTTTTGAACGGGAAAATACTTTGCTATCTTTGTCATTTGACACACTAATCGTGTTTCATAAATGTTTTGCTGCGCCTCGACAAACTCGCAACGAGCAAATCTGCTCTACCACCTAGCTATCCCTGGCCAAAGCGAGTTATTTAGTTCACACGCTGGCGTCTGTGCAAATTTCCTCTTATCTTCTCTGGACTTTGAATCGCAAATATGGCGTGAGGCTTTGTCAGCGGTCAAATTAGTAGTTTACCCAAATCTACGGGTCGACTGTGCATGCCTTTTCAGTTGATAGAATAGCTTCTATGCAACGACGCCCGTGTGCAAATCTATCTCAATACATACTGTTTGTTCAAAAACGAATTTCGCACAATAGTCTATCTCCAACAAAGAGTCTCTGAATCCGCGCTACATGAATCATGCTCAAGGGCCCGCGTACTATTGACTGGACGCAGAATCACACGCGAACTGGATGGCATCGACAAAACCATTCACGGCATTGTCTAAGCTAAAGCGTGTGGTAAGTATTTCGTACGATTTCTTTCCCATCTTCTGCCTCAGTTCATCATCTTGCACGATACGAAGTATTGCTTCACGCAAGGCGTCCTCGTTTTGTGGCTCTACGATGAAGCCATTTTCTCCTTCAACGATCATATCGGACGCACATCCCGCCGCCGTGGTCGTTATAATTGGCAAACCGCACGCCATTGCCTCATTTAAGACCAAGGGGCATAGGTCGTAGAGTGTCGGCAATACAAAGAGATCTGCGATCGCGTAATATTTGATTTTTTCTTCATCGCTAATCCATCCTGTGAACGTGATGTGCGTCATGCTTTCGTTTGACACAAGTTGAATCAGCTCTGACTTCAATTCCCCGTCACCTATTACTACCAACGCCGTTATTTCGCGCTCGGACTTTAGTTTTGTGAACGCCCTCAAGAGGGACCTCACTCCTTTCCGTTCATTCAACTCGCCAACAAATAGCACGATCGTATTGTTGCCCAGGTGCAAATCGTCCTTAAGTTGTTCCTCTCGCTGTTTAAATGCAGATGATTTTGCAAAAAAGGCGTCATTATTTATAGTATTTGGAGCGATGAAGACCCTTTCTGGAGCCGCTCCACGTTTAATGTGAAAATCGCGCGAACGAGATCCGGGCACAATCAACGCGTCAGCGTTTCTAATGAAGAAACGGGTCAGCGGAGCAACGAACTTCGCTAACGATCCTTCTCCTCTTTCGAACATTTCTGACCACAAGATAACAGGCAGCTTCAACGCATTCGAAATAAAGAAGGAAAATTGTGTCGTAAAATCAGCGCTTCCGCCCAAGATTATGCAGTCATACCGATTCGTTGCTAAGCGGGTTAATATCGAAGGATTAATGTGGTAGGCGATGCCGGCTACCTCCAAAGCGATTCCCGGCAACACCGTATACGAATATGCATTTGACTCTAAAACGTCCCAGCGCCGGTTCTTGTGTGTTTTTGCACAGTAGTACACCTGTAAATCAATAGCGGGATGTCGAGCAAGCGCTTCAAAAAGCGGGACTCTATATGGCGCTATTATGTTATGGACCAAGGCGACTTTGTATTTGTTCACCGTCGAGCTCCAACTCTCATTCTGGCATTACCGTTGTTTCTAGGGCACGACTCGATATCGCAACTGAATCTGGAGAGGAAACCGGCGCTTCACAAGACGCTACGTTTGAATAGACTGCGCCGGCGCAGCGGCCTCATAGTACGCCTTTTCGTATTCTTCCACGACCTTGCTTAAGGCAAACTCTTGCTCAACGAACTCTGTTGCTTTTTGGGCGAGCTCACGTCGTTTCGTGTCATCATTAAGCATCCCAAGCAACGCCCGCGCTAACTGATTCGCGTCAAGTTCCACGACTAATCCGTATTCCTTGAATGAAGGGGCGATCCCGCATCGGTCTGTTAGAATTACAGGCGTGCCACAAGCACACGCCTCGAGTACCGTAACTGGAAATGTGTCATATACCGAAGGGAGGACGTAAACATCTGCATCTCGATATGCTTCGAGTTTTGCTCTGCCGTATAGCGGACCTGTCAAAATGACATTGTCGCCGAGGTTCAAGTCGGCGATTTTCTGCTCAAGGACTGACAAGAACCCGATGTCAGGACCAGCAAGCACTAATCGTGCGTGCGAAAACTCTGTCAAAACAACTGTAAATGCATCTACGAGCAAATCAAGACCTTTAACTTTGCTTATCCGTCCTAGATACAGAATGATCTTATCTTCTTGGTTAATTCCGTACTTTTGGCTGAACGCACCCGGCTGTGGCAGATTCTGATAATCTGCTGGGTCGATCGCATTGGGTATTATTCGAATCTTGCGCTCATCGACTCCCATTTGCTTAGCCTGCTTCGCTTCAGCTTCGTTCAAGGCTATCACCAAGCTCGCATCTCTGAGGATCTTGAACCCATAAGCGCGATCAAACGTCCTCCGCAAGCGTTGTCTGTCAGCCAAGGTGTTGTAGGTTAACGGGAGCCCGCCGTGCGCTTGTATGACAAAGGGAACATTCTTCTTCTTCGCGTAGTGACGAACAAGCGCTGCATTAGCGGTACGAAACTCGCTCAGATGAACAAGGTCGAAATCCCCTATGTGTTTATTCAGTGCTATTGCCATTGCTGGGGTAAGGGGCAGTTGCCTGCGAGCCAGCTGATTACTGAGATTGCGAAAATGGTATACTTTGACACCATCTGTCAACATGGGGTTATCGACAATCGTAAGACGAGATTTGGCATCGCTCGCGTCCGTAGTAAAAATGACGATCTCGTGTCCACGCTTCGACAGCTCTGTGGCTATACGAAGCGTGACGCCTTGTGGCCCCCCAATTTGATACGCCGGCGAATTTGAGAGTACTTGCAATACGCGCACTCGAATCACCTTTCCGTTCTCGTTCTCTGAATCGTGAGTCCCCCTCTGTCGATCTTATCGCGGAACTGACAGCGACCAGCGGAGATCATCGAAATGACATTGTACTTAAAGCAGAACTTCTTTGTCGATTGTCAGGCTGCGACTGATCTTTGACTCAGACGTGCAAAACCGCGAGGTACGGTCCACCTGGTTTGCGAAGGAGTTCACAAATCACTTTGTGTTTTGCCTGGCTTGGAAACCTGCTCAAGACCTATTGCACAACGCCGATGCTTCTAACCGTCTTCTTCCCTAATATTGGCTCCGGTCAGCCGCCGTCCGCTGAACAACTTCAGGAGTTCCCCCCCATTTGATTGGCTTCAGCTCAGCCAAAAGCAAGCGCAGTTCAGCAAAGATCGCCCCAAGTTGCGCCAGTGCGTGCACTGTTGGATAGGGTGGGGACAGTCTCGTAGCTGAGCACCAGACTGGATTTGGTGACAGGTCTTCGAATGGCTGAGGAAGCCAAGGAACATGAGAAGAGTTAAGTCGCCTGCCGAACCTCCGCCAATTGCCTAACGCGCATAAGGAGGTGGCAGCCTCAACAGTGGAAGGTGGAAACGTGAAGGATGAATATGACCTTGTTGTCGTTGGGGCCGGGCCGGGAGGATCCATAGCAGCACGCACGGCTGCTGAGGAATGCGATGTGCTGCTTATTGAGAAGCGCCAAGAGATCGGTTCCCCGGTGCGCTGCGCCGAGGGAGTTTCTAACAGCCAGTTCTTGGAATTCGCGCACCCCGACAAGAAGTGGATTTCTAGCTACATCCGTGGGTGGCGATATTTCGCTCCCGATGGCACAATGCTTGAGCTATCAGCAGAGGAGGGCGAGCTCGCATACATCCTTGAACGCAAGATTGTCGACCGCGAGCTTGCGAAAGAAGCGGCGCGGGCCGGTGCGGACGTTATGGTGCGCACCCGTGCTACAGGACTCATAATGGAAGACGGGTTCGTGAAGGGCGTCAAAATCAACAGACTTGGAGAGAATCTCGAGGTGCGCTCAAAGGTTGTGATAGGTGCCGATGGCGTGGAGTCGCAGGTCGGCCGGTGGGCTGGAATCGATACCGCGCTAAAGCTTAAAGACGTATTTAGCTGCGTTCAGTACCTAATGGCCGGTGTTGATGTGGCAGAAGATTTTTGTGAGATGCACGTCGGCTCGCGAGCCCGGGGAGGCTATGCTTGGGTTTTTCCCAAGGGTGAAAAGCTCGCAAACGTAGGGCTCGGCATGGTTGCGGGCATGCTTGACAGCAGGAGGCCTATAGATTATCTAGGCAAGTTTGTCTCGCATCGTTTCTCCGAGGGACAACAACTTGGACTAATGGTGGGAAGCTGCCCTAGCAGCGATGAGCTTGAAACCATAATACGTAATGGATTGATGCTGGTAGGTGACGCAGCGCACCATTGCGACCCGCTTACCGGCGGTGGTATTATTCACGCGATGGAAGGGGGAAAAATAGCAGGCGACGTCGCGAGAACAGCGGTACTACAACGAGACTCTTCGGTTCGCGTTCTTAAGGAATATGAAGATAGGTGGCGTGGATCACTTTTCGGCAAATTGCAGCACCGCCACTACAGAATGAAAGAGTCTGCGGTAACCTTGTCTGATAATGAGTGGAACAAGCTTATCCGGTTATTGAAGGGCATTAGACCCCAACAGATGCGCTTTGCAGTCGTCGCAATGCACTTGCTTGCAGCGAATCCGAAGGTTCTGTTTGTTGTACGCAATCTGGCGCGCTTAAACGATCGAACAGGCGTACTCGTACAAAAGGATTAAATGATTCGCGGCACGCAAATGTGTACGACGATCGAAAGACCCGTTGCACCTCGTTGTGATATTGCGAATAGTAGCGGGGCTTGGCCTGGGACGAGAAGATTTTTCGCTGAGGTCGCAGACTGTGCACAGATCAGCGTTTATTCATCTTCTAAAAAGCAGGTATGAGCCACAGCTGAGCAATGAAGCCGCACCCGATGACACCAACTTTTGCTTTTTCCACCCCGATCTGCTCCTATTGCTCATTCCTGACCGGACTACCCTGAGTATTGATTTTGGAGCGGACGCGAAACGTCGTGGGCGCCCTCCGCATCATTAGGAGCTCCTCTCTTTGATCTGATGCACTCGCACAACACCTGCTCAAAATCATCGACGACCGCGGCCCAGTCGTTGTTGCGAACAAATTGCCTTGCTGCTTCGCCGTGCGCTTTGATGCTGCCCTCGTCGATGAGTTCGATGGCTTTCCGCAACGAATCTTCCGGTCGGTCGATCCACAGCACGCCGTTATCGTCGCCAAACTCCCTCAGCAGGCCGTGCAGTCGAGTAGCGATGACCGGTTTTCCCATCGCCATGTATTCGTACATCTTAATCGGAACGATGTCGCGCATGATCGCGTTGTCGTGCGCGGGCAGCAAGCAAATGTCGGAAGCAGCTATGAACTCAGGGATTTTTTCATACGGCTGTTTGCCAGCAAACGCCACGTAGTCTTCGAGGCCGAGATCCGCGCGCGCGCGCTGCAGGTCCTCAAGCGCGTCACCGTCACCGACGACGAGCAGCTTAACGCCCAGGCCATCGCGCTTGCATTTCGCCATTTCTTTGAGCACCTCGTGCAGCCCTGAGAAATGATAGAGCCATCCCATAAAGAAGAGTACGGTGTCCCGCTCGCCAATGCCGTAGTGCTGTCGTACTGTGAAGCCATCGACGTTTAGCCCGAAGCGCTCCGTGTCGATACCGGCTCGTATGACGCGGGTCTTTTCCGGACGCGCCCCCATTCGTATCGCGTAGTCTCGCAACGCCTCATTGATGACGATCACGCTGTCCGCCTCTTTAAGAGTCCTGCGTTCGATAATCTTTCCGATTGGCCTAAGCGCGGGCCACGGGATCATCTCGGAGTTCGGCTCAAGCACGAGAACGACCAGTGGCGTGCCCGTCCTCTTCGACGCTTGGAGAGCCACGTAGTTGGTCAGGAGGTACATGCCAATGACAACGTCCGGGCGGAAGTCGCGCAGTTGTGCAGCGATTTCGCGGCGATACGTGACGAGCATCGACACATAGTCAAGGATGGGAACTCGCAAGATCCGAGGACGCGTGACGGTAATATTAGCGTCCGGCACGATTTTTGACACGTTATCAAAGACTTGTCTTTTCGAGAGAAGCCCGCCCGCCTCGCTATTTTGCCAAAGAAGATCATGGTCAATCACCGAAATATCGTGCCCTTTCAAGGTCAGCCGCTCGGCGACGTGATGCTGCTGGTGAACATTTCGGCTTATCCAGTCAGTGTCCTGGACGAGCAAAATTCTCATTCAAGAATCCTCCACTCATTACCTTGTGCTCCATCATGCACGAAAAAGCGGTATAAGGCCGCGTCCACAGTTGTGTGTCCCGCCCTTTGCTCCTGCACGCACAACACACGTTTCATTCCGATGACGTTCGTAGTCCACATATACTAATAATAATCTTCGCCGTTCCAGCGGCCATACTCGGCTGCTAAGTGATAGACGCAGTCAAACTGCCGGTCGTCAAAGAGCTTCTCGACCTGCCGGCAGTTTCCGCATATCGGCTCTGACGTGATCCTCTCTGCCAGAATGGCACAGGTCAGCGTTAACATCTGGTGACTACAATTTCGCATTTCCGTGGCTAAGTTTGTTCCGATAAACCCAGCTCCGCCCGTAATTGGTATATCGTGCGTATGCATCTTATACACCTTTCCCCCTCATCGTGCCACTTACACCTATCTTTCCGGCGCACCCCGACGCGATAACGACTGAGCTTCTTGATGAAGCTTCAAGCTTTCGTCCTTGTTTTCTGATCAATTGTCAGGGGCTTTTTTCCGCAGAGTTGTTGCGTTTACCGGTGAAGACTTTTTCTCCCTCCAATGCACCATAACTTAATTATTGTCAAAATATTTAAAAGTTATTAAAAATTATCAATAATAGAATTTATGTAAAAATTACATAAGAGTCAAGAGTTAATTTGACGACAGCACGAGCTTGTTGCGAAAGACTTGTGTTGCTTGGCAAAAAAAGCGAAAAAAAACACTAAGGCACATTTTCTTGCCAACACGGAATGCTTTAGCAAGATAGTTTCGTAAACCAGAGCAACTTAAGAGGCGGAGAAGTACCAGCTAGATCTGAGTCAATTAACCTGAAAAAGCTCGCTTTTTTGACGGACGACGTCGTTATCGAGAACAATTTCAGAATCTTTATATTGTGGTCAGCACCCTTATACTGTGAGGCAGGGAAGCTTAAGATATTGTCAAGAAAAGACAATATTGACAAAAATTACTGATATAGTATTTACTTATTTCGCAAAATTCATATAGTAATAAGCAAACGATAAGTGTTGCAGGGACACGTATGACACAGGAAAGCATTCATCGTTTGCACGACGAGCCTGAAACGCTACTCTTGGACTCACACGTCAAGTTGATTAACCCGGGCCGAGAAATTGTCACACGAGCCACAGAAGCCCTGCGCGAGGTAGGCATGTTTGGACTTCTCGTGATCCTCGCCGCAGCAGAGTCAGTAAAGAATAGGCAAGCGCAACAGCATGGTGACATCGAGGAGCTTCGCGTATATGGTGACTGGGTAGATTGATGGCGTGAGCGCCGATCCCGCGAAAGACGGAGCAGTTTGCCCCGTGTTTACAGCTTAGTGCGATTTGCCGTTCAGTTTGTCATAGGAATTATCGGGGTTATCGACTTTTGGTCATTTCGGTCCAAGCCATCGTGACGTTTTCCTCCTGTTCTGCCGTGATAGCTTAGGGCAAAGCCCGTGTCATTTTCTCTCCCCCTCAAGTGCTCTCGGCCGAGCAGTCGCCACACGTCACGTACAAACAAAACGCAACCAAGCTCCGTGAGCTAGCTGTTTAGCACAACTGCGCTTATTTTCTCAGCGCGGGTTGAGCATGAGACCCGCGTGACAGCGATCAATACGGCAAGGCCGGTTCCCCCAACAGAGTTAGTCGCTTGCGTTACCGGTTGCCCGGGATCTGGACGTACGAGTGTCACAAGCTCCGGCGAATGCGCCACCTCGCTGAATCTTAATACCCTCGTTGTGCTGCGCTTTTGCGAATATTTGCGATTTCAACTGCTTCAGGTCGCCACGCCATTGTTTCGCGCGCGCGGACGCCACGCGTTCCGGATGCAAAGTGCCGCGATTTTGGCCACGGGGTTGCCTAGTTAACGTTATAACACGGGGAGTGACATAGCGTGAATCACCATGGCTGATCCTGATAGGTCTCGTGTCGTCCGATACGTCGCGCTCGCTGCCCTTGTTCTCGTGGTGGTAGTACTCCTTGTTCCTATAGGGGATGGCCTGCGCGTTGCCGGCTTCTTCGGTGACAAGACGTACCTGCTCATCTTACAGGACAATGCTGAAATCCGCGGTACGGGGGGGTTAATGTCGGCTATGGGACTGGTAACTATGCATAACGGAAATATTGCGAGCGTGCAGTACTATTACCGTGATTCGCCGGAGCTGCAGGCGATCGTGCAACTCGACGGACCTGACAGCTTGACCAAGTTCTTCGGCATTAACCACACTCAGCTATACCAGTCAAACGTACAATACGATTTCGCTTCGTTCGCTCCTAAGATGCAGTCAGATTTCTACAACGTAACGGGACACAAGGTCGACGCCGTCATAGCCGTTGACTTCACGGCGGTTGAAGCCATTATGAACGTAATGGGCCCCATAACGGCATCAGGCCAGGTCATGACGAGCAGGAACGTGGCTGATCGCTTACACTACGATTCAGCAACCCGAAAGAGTGGGGGAGAGATGACCGAGCTTTTGTCGACGCTGACGTTCGACCTTGCCCAGCTCATCCGCGATTCGAGCGTTCCGCAGAAACTGGCGCTTTACACCACGTTACAAACGTTAGAAAGCGAAAAAAACGTGCTTATTTATCCCAACCAGGGATTCTGGTTACGAAGCGCAGGCGGCGAAAGCATGCCGCCCGCAGCGGACTTCATCTCCCAGGTCGACGACACGTTAAACACAGGAAAAGCAGATTTCGGCGTGACCCGAACGATCGACTACAACGTTCAACTCTTTTCGGACGGTTCGGCCATTTCCACGCTGACGCTCACATACACAAACGAGTGTTGGTGGGATTATGACGTGTTCTCCACCACGCTCGTTCCGCCTGGCGCTGAGCTCATCGCCGCGCAGAACGCCACGCACGCTTTCAAAGGTCCTCTGGTGACGAGCGGAGAGGGCTATACCGCTCTTTCGTCGCGGCTTCTTGTTTCTGCCAACACGACCGGAAGCGTGACGTACACGTACATAAAGCCGAACGTGGCCTCCGCAAGCGGGATAGGGCACAACTACGACTTGTACATTCAAAAACAAGCGGGCATAACCCGCTACATCCTGAATGCTAGCGTGCAACTCCCGCCCGGGGCGACGATGATCCACGCTGAAAACGTTGGATCGAACCAGGTGTTTGAAGGCGACGCGCACATGAACGTCGTGTACATGTAGACGGGAGCATCACTCGTGAATGCGAAACAAGGCGCGGCAATAGCAATCGTCATTCTTCTCATAGTTATCGCGCTCGCAGCGAGCGCAGATTCGTTTCTTACGGCTCCGCACGCCAACGACGTCACGTATAACGAGCCAGCTTCGGCGGCACATGCGTCGTTAGGCGAGACCGCGAGCGACGGGACGATCGCATTGCGGTTAAATGGTATCAGCGACGCTTCAAATCCTACGACGAGCAGCGCGTGGATCGAGTTTAACCTTGCACCCGGACCAAACGTCATATATAACTTCTCGTTGACTCCGCCTCCTGCGAGCCGCTATCTCGTCGCCAACGTCACCGTCACGAACGTGCGCCAGACGGAAATTCCCTTTGACTCCGGAGATTTCGTGTTGATCGCGCGCGACGGCACAGCCTACTATGCCAACTACGCCGTCTGCAACGCGGGCTGTAGCGCGCAAGCGCTTATAAACCGTGAGCTAAACGAAACCTTCACGAGCGATGTTTATGTGCTCTTTTCAGTCCCATCAGCTACACAACCAATAAAACTGGCGTACACTGGAGCTAACCCCCCCATTGTGACGTCGTCTAGCTGAAACGTATCACCACCGAATCGTCGGCGCGCGAACTGCTTCACACGCTTGACAGACAGGGAGTCGATTAACGCCTGCAAAAACCGCTAAGCGTTGAAATTGTTTACTGACCGTCGCACTCGCGCAGGATTCGTGGTGGTTCGTGGCAGGCATCGCCCGTAGGGTCCACTACGCGGGAAACCGGAGAGGTGTCAAAGAGCTCGTGGCGACTCTGACGGAAAAGAGGCCTCGATTCGTCAGCTCGGTGCGTTAGCCCGAGAGGACGCTAGAAGCACGGCGCTTTGACTAAGTGTGTCGCAGAAATGACTCACGACGGTGACCAAATGTACGGCCAGAGGCTTGCCGGGCCCGATCTTGGAGTTCATCAGCACTGCAGCAGTCAAGTCGCCGCTGCACGCGATATTTCACAGCCCGGCAACCTCCCGCTCAGCCGCTGATGCAGTAGATGGAGCATACGTCGGGTAAGCGGGTTCCTGCGAGGCAGTTCGCTTCATATACCATCAGAAATCGGTGCCCCCTTTAATATTCTCCAAGTTTTCAACAAACCACTCGTGAACGCACTTCAGCCCTTTATTGAACGTCGTTCGTGGTCGATAGCCGAGCAGTCTTTGTGCCTTGTCAATCGACGAGACGAGCCGCGTTTTTGCATCCCAATCCCGTCTCTGAATGTATACGACCCCGAGCGCGTTGCCCGTGAGCCGATTGACCTCGTGTGCCATGTCAATGACGCGCGTTTCCGTACCCGAGCCGATGTTGATTGCCTCACCGATCGCTTCCTCTTTCACTCCTGCCGCTAAAAGGCCGTTTATAATGTCACCCACGTACGTCCAGTCTCTCGTTTCGGTTCCATCCCCGGTAATCGGCAAGGCTTTTCCTGTCATGGCCCAATAGAAAAAGTTGGGGATGACATTGCGGTATTTACCGGGCACTTCGCCGGGACCGTAACTGTTAAAAAACCGTGTGTTGACGATTGGAAGCCCGTACAAATTGTGGTAGAAGTTCGTGTACAGTTCCCCCAGGAGCTTGGTGACTTGATAGGGGCTATGCAGGCTTATTGATACGTCATGTTCCTGATACGGTATCGTTGATTCCAATCCATAGACCCCACAACCTGAAGAGGCGTACACGAATCGAGAGACGTTAGTAAGATGGGCAAATTCAAGCGCTTTAAGGATTCCCATGCCGTTTACCATGAGGTCTGTTTCGGGATTGTCGACTGAGTTTTGATTGGCAAAGTGCGCGGCCAAGTGGAACACGATGTCGGGTCGATCCTTGAACACAAGCTTCAGCTTCTCGTCGTCAAGGATGTCTCCGTGTACGAAGTGTATCTTGGGGCCGACTGGAACGTTCCACTCGTATGAAGAGGAAAGGTCGTCGAGAATGACAATCTTCGCCGCATTTAAGTCGTTCAGTCTGAGGACAAGATTCCCGCCGATCGCTCCTGCGCCGCCCGTCACCAGTACCGTTTTTCCTTCGTAGCCGCCATCCACGTCGTCCATTCACTTACCTACCAATGGTACGATCGCATCCAGTCGACGGTCCGACTCACCTAACTGATAGTAGGATCGCATCCAGTCGACGGTCCGCCTGATGCCCTCTTCGGGCGGCACTTGAGGGTCGTGTTTCAGGTCAAATATCGCCTTCGAAAAATCCATGCGCTTAACCTTCGTCGTGAACGGCTCCGCCTCCTTGTAGGTAACCAACGAGTCATCTTTGCCAACTGCATTAAGCACGAGATCGGAGTACTCTTTGATATCCTTCTCCCAGCCAGGCCACCCGCCGACGTTGTACACCTCCCCGGGTTGGAAGTAGTCGCACACGTTGGCAAACGTCCTGCACGAGTCCTCAACGTAGTCGATGATTCTCTGGTGCCCCATGTACACCTCGTACGGCTGGTCGAACAGCGCGTGATAAATGAACTTCGGAATGAACCCCCTGTACGGCGTGTAATGCTCGTGAGGCCCATAGCAATTCACCGGCCTGACGCGTACGGTTTCGGTGTCGAACATCGCTGAAGAGTTCATGCACATCAATTCCCCCGCCCACTTTGTGATCGCGTAATCGTTCATCTGGTACGTCTCTTGAATAGGGCGCGTTTTCATGACGTCTTCGTTCATGACGCCTGTGTAATCACCGTACACTTCCGCGGACGAGAAGAAGATCAATCTAAAGCCCTTTTTCTCTTGCATTCGCAGTATATGTTTTGTTCCAACGACGTTCGTTGTCCACAGGTTTTCGTAGTAGTCTTCGCCATTCCAGCGGCCATACTCAGCTGCGAGGTGATACACATAATCAAATGTCGCGTTTTCAAAGAGCTTTTCCACTTGTCGGTAGCTCCGAACGTCAGTCCTGCGATACTCCGGTAGGTTTGTGTGACACAGGTCGGCCACAAAAACGGAGTGGCCGCGTTTTCGCAGTTCTTCTACTAGATTCGTGCCGATAAACCCTGCGCCGCCCGTCACCAAGATTGCCTGTGTCTCCATTTTAACCTCCTCTTCTACGTTTGCTGAATCGGATGAATCACCTTCAATCCGCTGCTTGTGGATCGGACCACCGTTCGTCTGATAGCTCAGAACTGTGGATCTGCTTCTGCTGACCATTAATTACGGCCCGGCCCTGTTGCACGAGCGCCACGTGTCGGCCGTCCGGCGTTCCAGCTCTGTCCGGCTGAGAGTTTGCCGCGGGGTTACTTGTCCTGGCCATCAGCCGCTTTCGACATAAGAATGAGCCTATTCTCAAACCATCCCTTAACGAAGAGAGCTTGGCCTGATCCGCTCGAGCGCGGTAGCGGATCGGGATCTCTGCTATACTCAGCCCTTTACGCACACACTCGGAATACATATCAGCTTCAATCTCAAAACCGCATGCTTCGAGCTCGAGACGTCTGATCGCATCGCGTCTATATCCCCACAGTCCTGTGCACACATCAGTAACGTTGACACGAAAAAGAGCTCGCGCAAGTAGCGTGAGCAGCGTATTCCCGAGGATATTAAGCCTCGTCATAGCTCCGGGCTCAAGGAATCCTTTCAACCGCGATCCGATGACGACGTCGTACGTCTGCAGGAGGCGCACCATCTCTATCGCCACGTCGATCGGGTACGTGTCGTCCCCGTCGACCATAATTACGTAGTCGGCGTCGACCACCCCAAAGGCGGCACGGACGGCGGCGCCCTTGCCTTTCCCCTCGTCAAAAATGATATGCGCGCCCTTTCTCGTGGCGATTTCCCGTGTGGCATCCGTGGAGTGCCCGTCGACCACGTACGGCGTCGTTTCAAAACCGTCCTTGAGCAAATCCGAAACGGGGATCCGTTCGATGACGTCCCCTATCGCCCGCTCTTCGTTTAAGGTCGGTATAACTATCGCCAGGCTCTCCATTGCCCCCCCAGCTCCAGTGTGCGCAACTTTTTTGAGCAGTCAAATCGTTTCCAAAGCGCGTTACTGATTGCCTCTTAAGCTAAGTGCGTCGACCAATGCACAAGACCACATTTTATCAACTCTCAAGAACACTCTTGTCTATTCCAAGCAACATTGTCTTTTATAGGCAATATTGTCTTCTATTCATACTATATAAATAAGCGTCACATCTGGACGTCACACCTCGGTCTCACGAGAGCCACCCGCAGATCGCAATCTTCACTACTTGCTGGAAACTACCAAACTCATCGTGACTCGCAAATCAAAAGCCGATCCACAACATATGCTCACGAATCCATTATCAGCGTGCTGAAAAGAGAATCCGGAGTGTAATTCTCCTTGCAGTGACGTTAGAAATAGGAGGTATCGCTGCGCAGTCGCACGATGTCCCTGTGCGTAAGTCACTTACAAACAAATGGTAGGGCCGGAGTTTGCTAAGTAGCCTTTAACGTTCTTGAGACAGGTGTGTGGGGCTGCTTCTCGTCACAAATGTTGCTTAAGATCCTGTGACGGGCACGCTGCCGAGCGTTAAACGAGCAAGGGAGCCCCTATCATTTGCTACTGCAAAGATCCGCCTACCAACTAAGCCTAACTGAGACGAAGGAAAAATGTGCAGACGTTTAACTCTGGTTGATCCGATGCTTCACTGTCTCTGCAAAGAGAGAGTTTTCGACCTTTTTTAGGCAGTCACGGAATCAAGCTCGATGATGCCAGTGCAAACGTTCGCTACGCGGCTGCCGCCGCCCTCGGAGCGCTTGGCCACAAGAACGCACCGGCAAAAGCACTCAGACGTTCGATACTCATTGGTTCCAGTGG
>Ga0207931_1000427_pt1 | contig 15566 bp, 15 predicted proteins | sample NGESurdeep092012_2_FD_184478 | JGI IMG/M metagenome (GOLD analysis project Ga0207931, IMG submission 184478) | Arctic peat soil microbial communities from Barrow, Alaska - NGEE Surface sample 415-1 deep-092012 (SPAdes) | ecosystem: Environmental > Terrestrial > Soil > Wetlands > Peat ...
TATTTTGGTCCAAAAATACGCGGCAAGATCTATGGCCTGCTGCAACTGGCCCAACCGCTCGGTTATCTACTGGGCATGATCCTGGCGTTGATGGTCGCCCCACTGCTGGAGGGGAAAATATTTCACCTGGAAGGCTGGCGTTCGATTTTCCTGATGACTGGTTCGCTTGGGATCGTCATGGCAGTCGTCATCTACTTCGGCATCAAGGATGTACCGCGCGGCCAGTCAGAACCGGAATTTGAGGGTATGGAAGAGATCGGCCAGGTGCGTTTCAACTGGGCTTCCCTGAAAGATGCTCTGAAAAAGAAGACCATGTGGTTCATTTTCCTGCAAGGCTTCGCCGGTGTGTTTCCGTGGAATGTGATCACTTTCTTCTTCTTTGGGTATCTCATGTTGGAGCGCGGCTACGACAACACTTCCGTCCTGCTGACGATGGGCCCGGTTGTTATTATCCTGGCGGCCGGTTACTTCGTCGGTGGGGCGCTGGGCGACTGGCTGTTCAAACGCACCCTCAAAGGGCGCATCCTTGTCTCAAGTGCGGGGGTTATCCTCGGCGCAATCTTCCTCTTCTTCGCCCTGAGAACCCCGGTCGCAGACAAAACCACCTTCTTCATCTTGATGAGCCTGACGGCCATTTTCATGCCATTCTCCTCGCCAAACGTTACCTCGACCGTCTTCGATATCACCCTGCCGGAAGTCCGCAGCTCGGCGCAAGCTGTTGAATATTTCGTCGAGAACAGCGGTGCGGCCCTGGCCCCCACGCTGGCAGGCGCCATTGCTCTTGCGGCACACAGCAAACAGGTCGCCATCATGACCGTTTGTATTTCGGCCTGGGTGCTGTGCTTCTTCCTGTACCTGGGAGCGTTGTTCTTCGTAGATGGCGACATTAAGTCCCTGCGTGCCCAATTAGCGACGCGGGCCGCACAAAAAAAAGCCGAGAAACTGGCGTAATCCACAGTAGGGGCACGAGATCTCGTACCCCTGCTTATAATTTATGAATATTTTCCAAATCGACCTCGCCAATCGGAAACAGGTTCGGGATTTTCTTGGCTTGCCATCCCGAATTTATCGGGATATTCCTCAGTGGGTCCCACCGTTGGAAGGGGACGAGCGCGCCCGTCTGGACCCGAAACGGTATCCGTTTTACAAACATTCCACGGCCGCCTTATTCCTGGCATACCGGGACGGCATCCCGGTGGGACGTCTGGCTGTGCTGGACAACCGCCTGTACAACGATCATAACAACGAAAAAACGGCTTTCTTTTACCTTTTCGAGTGCGAATCAGATCCTGTGTCTGCGAGCGGACTCTTCGAGTCAGCTTTTGGCTGGGCGCAGGCGCGCGGGCTGAACAAGATTCTCGGTCCGAAAGGGTTTACGGCGCTGGATGGATTGGGGTTGCTGGTCAAAGGCTTCGAACGGCGTCCGGCGCTGGGGTTGCCATACAATCCACCATTTTATCCAGGACTCATCGAGGCGCAGGGATTTGAGAAAGCCAACGAAATTGTCTCAGGATACCTGGGTGCGGACATCCAATTCCCGGAGCGCATCCACGAACTGGCGGCCCGCATCCGGGAACGGCGCGGACTGCGCATCGCCCGCTTCCGCACTCGCCGCGAGTTGCGAGCCGCGCTCAACCACCTAAAAGCCCTCTACAACGGCGCGCTAGAAGGGACCAGCGGTGGCACGCCCATCACTGACGAAGAAATAAAGACCCTGACCGACCAGATGCTCTGGTTCGCCGACCCGAACCTGATCAAGATTGTTATGAAGGATGAGAGGCCAGTCGGCTTCCTTTTGGCCTATCCCGATATTTCCGCGGCGCTGCAAAAGACGAAGGGACGGCTTTTTCCTTTCGGCTGGGTCACCATCCTGCGTGAACTGCGCACGACCGACTGGATCAACATCAACGGGGCCGGGATGATCGGGGAATACCGCGGCCTGGGAGGGATGGCCATTTTGTACAGCGAGCTGTTCAAGAGTGTGGTCGAGAATAAGCGTTACCGTCATGCCGAAGTGGTGCAGATCGGTCTGGAGAACGACAAGATGCAGCGCGAGATGGAGAATTTCGGTGTAGATTTTTATAAGATACACCGAACGTACCAAAAGAATCTTTCATAAGGTCACAGCGTTGCTGTGCCATTACCTGGAAATAGAAAAGGAGGAGTGAATGGTCAAAATTGTAGCAGATACCACATCCGGGCTGCCGCGCGAAATGCTCAAATTGCTCGGCATCCCGGTTATCCCCCAGATCGTTGTTTTCGGGGAGGAGTCTTACCGCGACGATACCGAACTTGACACGGCGGCTTTCCTGGCAAAGCTCAAATCATCCAAGGAACTCCCCAAAACCGCCGCGCCAGCTCCAGCGTTGTACAATCCGATTTTCGCCGAAGCCGAACAGCGCAGGGAGAGTGTGATCGTTATCGCCCCGTCGGCCAAGGTCAGCGGGACGGTGCGCGCCGCCACGGTCGCCGCGCAGGATTTCCCGGGCGCGGATGTGCGTGTGGTCGATTCGCTGACCATCGCCGGGAACCTGGCCAGCCTGGTGCTGATGGCGGACGCGTGGGCCAAGTCCGGCTTGGATGCGGATACCATCGTAAGTCGCCTCAACAATTGGATTGCGCGCGGCCGAATCTACTTCCTGGTAAATACGTTAGAATATCTTCAAAAGGGTGGCCGTATCGGCGGGGCGAAAGCCCTGATGGGTGAACTGCTCCAGGTCAAACCCATCCTGTGTTTGCGGGAGGGACAAGTGGAGCCTTTCGAACAGCAGCGGACGAAGAAGCGTGCGGTGGCGCGGCTGATCGAGATCGTCGAGGAACACTGTCCCAAAGGCCCCGAGTCTCATTTATGCGTGATGCAAGCCGATGCGATGGAAGAAGCCGAAGCGCTGGCAGCAGATCTGAGGTCCAGAATGAACCTGACTTCCATTCCAATCTACGAACTGCCTCCGGCGATTGTCGTCCATGGCGGGCCGGGTGTGTTGGGCATCGGGTTCTTTGTGGTGTAAATATCGCTATGGTATAATTTGCGGGCTATTGCGAAAATTCCCGTGAGTGTGGTTATAGGAGAGTACTTATATGTCTGGACACAGCCACTGGGCAACCATCCGCCGCAAGAAGGGCGCGGCAGACGCCAAGAAAGGTGCCATTTTCACCCGCCTGGCACGTGAAATCGTCATGGCGGCACGGGAAGGTGGCGGGGATGCGGATAGCAATTTCAGACTGGCGCTGGCGATTGAAAAAGCCCGTGCCGGGAACATGCCCAAGGAAAATATCGAGCGAGCCATCAAACGTGGTACTGGCGATGATAAAGACGGCGCCATATTTGAAGAAATAACCTATGAAGGCTTTGGGCCGCATGGTGTGGCATTCATGCTGGATTGTGTCACCGATAACCGCAACCGGGCCGTGGCGGAAATCCGTCACCTGCTCAGCCGCAGCGGTGGGAACATGGCCGAAGCCGGCGCTGTCGGCTGGCAGTTCAGCCGCAATTCGTATTTCTGGTTCCCGTCCAGCCAACTGAATTTTGACAAGGCATTCGAACTGGCCGTGGAAGCCGGTGCAGAAGATGTCCAGGAAGATGGTGAAAACATCGAAATTGTCGGCCCGGTGGAGGCTTTCAAGAAGATCAGCGATGCCCTGAAAAAGGCCGGCGTTACGCCCGACGATGCCGGGCTGCGCATGATCGCCAAGCAGGACATGGAACTGCCCGTTGACCAGACCCTTTCGGTGTTGCGCGTTATCGAATCACTGGAAGAACTGGACGATGTGGCCAACGTTTTCCATAACTTGAAGATTTCTAACGAGGCTTTGGCGGCGCTCGAGGCTGAGTAGTCCTGTCAGAGGGCTACCATGCCCGACGCAGCCATCTCTACAGGTTTGATATGAGTCTAGTACTGGGGATTGACCCGGGGACGGCGACGACCGGTTACGGTTTGGTGCGCGACCGGGCGGATGGCAGCCTGGAATCAGTCGCTTACGGTACCATCCAGACCCCGGCCGGCGTCGCAGCCCACCAACGTCTTTCGGTGCTCTTCCACCAGTTGAATGAGATTTTAGTTCTCCACCGTCCGGATTCGTGCGCGGTGGAGAAGTTGTTTTTCCAGCGCAATATTTCCACAGCCATTGCCGTTGGACAGGCAAGGGGCGTGTTGATGCTGGCGATCAGCGAGGCTGGATTGGATATGGCTGAATACACACCCAACGAGGTCAAACAGGCCGTGGCGGGGTATGGGAACGCCGGGAAGAAGCAGGTGCAGGAAATGGTGCGTGTGCTGCTGGCGCTGCCGGAAATCCCCAGTCCCGACGATGCTGCCGATGCCCTGGCGATTGCGATTACACACCTGAACACACAAAGATATGGTGAGCTATGATTGCAACTTTACGCGGTGAAATCACTCAAATCGAGGATAATGCCATCATCATTGAAACCGGCGGTGTGGGTCTGCGCGTTTTCGTCCCGAAACCGCTGCGCGAGCGGATGAAGGCCGGAGAAGCCATTTTCCTTTTTACCCATCTTGTCGTCCGCGAAGATGACTGGAAGCTTTTCGGTTTCGAATCCCAGGCGGACCGCGAACTGTTCACAACATTGCTCGGCGTGGACGGGGTTGGGCCGCGAACGGCGCTGGCGGTGCTCTCGACCCTGAACCTGGATACCGTCCAGCGGGCGGTCTTCAGCAACGAGCCGGATTTGTTGAGCCGCGTCCCGGGCATTGGCATAAGGACGGCCCAGAAAATGGTGCTCTACCTGCATGACCGGCTGAAACCGATCAGCGGATTGGAAAAAATTGCCTCCATGTCAGATACCGATTCTGAGGTCCTAGCGGCGCTGACGGCGCTGGGCTACTCGGTCGTCGAGGCGCAGACAGCCATCCAGTCCATCCCGAAGGATGCACCAGAGGATGTGGAGGAGCGCCTGCGGCTAGCCTTGCAACAGTTTACGGGGAAGTGAGTAATCAGAAACGAATAAATAATGAAGTAAGGAAACAAGTAGGCGGACAAACTCCGACCACTTGTTTTATAATGCAAACTATGAGACCTCCTGAGCGAATCGAAACTGAAAGACTAGTGCTCCGTGTCCCAGCGCTTACGGATGCAATTATCCTGTTTAATACTTACACTCATGACCCTGAGGTGACCCGTTATGTAATGTGGCGTCCACATACGAGCGTTGAACAAACATCGGAATTTCTGAAAGGTTGCCTTGCAGCCTGGGAAGGTGAAAGGCAGTTCCCCTACGTCATCACGCTCAAGTGGACAGACAATCCTATTGGAATGGTTGATTTTCACATTACTGGCTCTACCGCAGGAATTGGTTATGTGATCGGACGGACATATTGGGGTAGGGGGTATGTATCGGAAGGGGTCCGCGTCATTGTGGAATGGGCGCTAAACCAGCCATCAATTTATCGCGTCTGCGCCGACTGCGACGTGGAAAATACTGCTTCAGCCCGTGTAATGGAAAAGGTGGGGATGCAGCGTGAGGGGGTGTTGCGGCGCTATAACATACATCCAAATATCAGCGACGAACCAAGAGATTGTTATTTGTATGCGATAGTAAAATAGTTGGCAGTATAATCTGGGAGCATTTATCAATCTCATTCCATTTATTTATGTTCTCCTGTGGTTAATTCATGTCCCTCATCACCGCCAACAACCTCTCCAAATCCTTCGGTCCGGTGGACCTGTTCTCCGGTGTCTCGTTTGCCATCCCAAAGGGCTCGCGCCTGGCACTGGTTGGACCGAATGGCTGCGGCAAGACCACGCTCCTGCGCATCCTGGTCGGGCTGGATGAACCCTCGGGCGGGAAGATTTCGCGCGCCAAGGCCGTCCGCATCGGGTACCTGCCACAGGAGGCTGAGTTCGAGATGGAAGGCACCGTCTGGGATGCCTGTATCGCCGTTTTCACCGACATCATTAACCGGCAGGGGGAATTGGAAAAACTTGAAGCCGAGATGTCCGCCCCGGTAACGCGCGACCAGGCCCTGGTCCGGTACGGCCTGCTCCAGCACGAGTTCGAGCGGCGCGGGGGGTACACTTTCCACACCCGCATCAAACAGGTCCTGACCGGTCTCGGTTTTTCATCCGAAGATTTCCTCATGCCGCTTGACCACCTTTCTGGCGGACAACGCACACGCGCCTTCCTGGCCCGCCTATTGCTCTCCGAGTCTGACCTGCTGATGCTCGACGAGCCCACCAACCACCTGGATATCGCCGCGGTCGAATGGCTGGAAAGCTACCTGAGTCAGTGGGATGGCGCAGTGGTCCTTGTCTCGCACGACCGCTACTTCCTCGACCGGGTGGCCAATGGCATCCTGGAGATGGCCTTCGGCGCCACCGAGCACTATTCTGGCAATTACTCAGCCTACCTGCGTACTCGCGAAGAACGCTGGGAGCACCGCCGCGAAACGTTCGAGGCCGAAAAAGAAAAACTACTCAAAGACGTTGAATACATCAAGAAAAATATCTCCGGTCAAAACGTGAGCCAGGCCAAAGGCAAACTGCGCCGTCTGAGCCGCATTGTCCAGGCCATCGAGCAGGTCGGCATGGAGGCGGTGGTCAACCAGAAATGGGCCGAGACCGCCGAGGATGTAACCATCGGGACTTCACCCTTCGGCCCGGAGGAAGCGGAACGACGCGTGCGCGCGTTGCGCACCCCTGTGCGGACTCTGCCGCGCCTGCACCTCAACCTGCGCTCGGCGGTCCGTTCCGGCGAACTCGTTCTTCGGACTTCAGACCTGCGCGTCGGTTACCCCGGGCGTTTGCTTTTTGCCGCGCCGGAAATCGTCCTGCGACGCGGCGATTGCGCTGCCTTGATCGGACCCAATGGGGCTGGTAAGACCACCTTCCTGAAAACCGTGCTCGGCCGGTTGGAGCCGCTGGAAGGCGAAGTGAAGCTGGGAGCGTCGCTAAAAATTGGTTACTTTGCCCAGGCACACGAGGGACTGAATCCTGAGAACACGCTTGTCCAGGAAATCGACTTGGTCATGCCGAAATGGCTGCCCGGTCAGATCCGCGAATACCTGGGAAAATATCTCTTCTCCGGTGACGACGCCTTTAAGAAGGTATCGGTTCTCTCCGGTGGCGAGCGTGGACGGCTGGCGCTGGCAAAACTGGCTTTGCAGGATACCAACCTGCTGCTGCTTGACGAGCCCACCAACCACCTGGATATTCCCTCCCAGGAAGTGCTGGAAGCCGTCCTCGACGATTATAACGGTACGATTTTACTGGTCACGCACGACCGCTATCTGATTGACGCGCTGGGTACTCAAATCTGGGAAATCGAACCAGACGAGTCGCAATTGACCATTTTTGATGGAACCTACAGCCAGCGACGGGAAGAGCGTGAACGCCTGGCCGCGCTGCGCACTGCGGATGTAGTCCAGACTGTCACACCACGTGCATTACGCCGCTCAGCAGACCCGGCAACGAAAGAAGAACGCCGCAGGATTGGCCGTTTGCAGGAATTGGAAAATAAAATTGCCGCGCTAGAGGTCCAGATGGCCGAACTCGGACGGAAACTGGAAAATCCCCCCAAAGACACGGTGATTGTCCGCAAGTGGGGCAACCAGTACGCCGCCCTGCAAGTCGAGATGGACGCGTGGCTGGCAGAGTGGGAAGGGTTGCAAAGTTAGCAACTCCCAGCCTGACGATTTACGGCCAAGATGCCTCTAAGATGATCCAGAGAAATTGTAGGTAACCCACTTCTTAAAACTATGTTCTCATCTTCAACGATGGTTTCCACGTTGATTAAAAATAACGAAATGTAATCGCTATTGTTTCTGCCAGCGCGCCAGGAGCATCTTCAACTTCAACCGCACACGCCTGCCAGCATTGGCAACGGCCAGGCGGTCTGAGTGGTCTTTTGAACGTCATCACCCATCTGCACAAAATCGGCCCACCGTTCGGTCACATACCCGATCATTTCGTCGGGGTTATCCCAGTAGACATACAAGGGAAAGGTAAGTTCGCTCTCACGTTTGAATCTACCACGCCGGGATGTTTCTTCGATGGCCATGTTGGCGGCCTGGTCGTCGCCTAGGCCGGTGGGCATGTCTGTCAGGCAACCGGTTTCGAGGGGGCTATCACACCCAGCACAATCTCGACCGGCCAGCAGTCTGCCAGGGGACGCAGGTCCAACAGGGTACCGCCGGGCGCGAGGACCCGTTGGATTTCCTCCAGAGCATGGACCATGCCCTCACGCTGAAATCATTAGAAGGCCCAGGCCAGGATGGAAATGGCGAATTGTTCGTGGGGGAAAGGAAGGTCGAGTGAACAGGCGCGGACGAAGGAGATGGTCTGCCGGAGGTTGTCCGGGCGGGTCGTAACGGCTGCTTGCAGGGTCCCCATGTCCGGGTCGATGCCAGTGACACGGCCGGCGGAGGGGCGTATCTCCAGGTCAACCGCCAATCACCACAGCCGATCTCCAGCACATACCGACCGGCGAAAACGTCCGCCTTATACAGATGGAGTATTTTCGTTCACTCGAGATCTTTTTGGATGAGCATATGTCCCGCTTCTATTTCTTCGTTTTCTTTTTTACGGGAGGCTTTATCAACTCCGCCGGTTCCACATGGACAGTGATATCTGCAGGTGAAATGATGGCATGAATGGCTTTCTCGATCACCTCGGTGGCAGCGTGTGCCTCGTTCAGGGTGCAGTTGCCATCCATCGTGACGTGCATGTCGATGAATGTGTGTGCGCCGGAAAGGCGGATGCGGATAGCGTGCGCGTCCACTACACCATTTACGGAAGCGGCGACTTTCTCGACTTTGTCAGCCAGTCCCCTGGGGGCTGTATCCAGCAGGGCGGAAATCGTCCGCCAGCCGAGTTCCCCACTGATATAGAGGACGATGATGGCAACGATCAGGGCAGCGATGGCATCTGCCTTGTGCATCCAGTCCAGGCCGGGGACGTAGCGGGCAATTGTCAGTCCAATCAAGCCCACGATAACTACCGACGAAGACCAGATGTCGGTGCTGAAGTGGATGGCATCCGCTTCGAGGGCCTGGCTTTTATATTTGCGGGCAGCTTTATACAGAATGCGCGAACGGGTGTAATCAATGACGATGGAGGTGCCCATCACGATAAATGACCAGATGGAGGCTTCAACTTTAACGTTGACGAAGAACAAACGCTGGATGGCCTCATAGATGATCCATCCGGAAGTGGCTAGTAGGAGCAGGGTCTCGAAGAGAGCGGAAAGGTTCTCGATCTTGCCGTGGCCAAAGGGATGTTCTTTATCGGCGGGCTTGTCCGAGACCTGTACAGCGAAGAAGGTCATGGCTGCTGCAACCAGGTCCAGGCCGGAATGGGCGGCCTCGGCCAGGATACCGAGCGAGTTGGTCAGGAGGCCGACGATGAGTTTGAAGGTGGTCAAACCGATGGCGGCGATGACGGAACTGAGAGCTGCGGAGCGTTTATCTTTTCGGGCTTCTTGGTTTGTCATGATTCCCTTTCAAATAGGAGCGATTATAACGTAGGAAACGCGAGCCTGATGCAAGATGACAAATGTCATATTTTGTCCTCACAATCACCATCTTCGTGCTATGATGGTATTGGAGGTGCCATGCACAAGACAGTCAGACAAACCCTTTTCTGGACGCCGCGCGTCCTGGGCATCTTATTCACAGCTTTTATCACCCTGTTTTCATTGGATGTATTCGAGATGGGTGGTGGATTTTGGGCTACGCTCGGCGGCTTTCTCATCCACAATATCCCGACCTTTGTCCTGCTGGCTGCACTGATCAGCGGCTGGCACCGGGAATGGGTTGGGTCGGTTGGGTTTCTCGCCTCGGGACTGTGGTTCCTGCGCATGGCCAATCCGGGCGACTGGCTATTTGCGCTGGTCTTTGTTGGCATACCGCTGCTTGTGGGGGTTTTGTTTCTGGCAGGGTGGATATTTCAAAAACAAATCCGGGATCAGTAGGAAAGGAAGCCTTTGCATTACCGGTCGGCTGTAGATATCCAAACAAATCGCTCTGAAAAGAAACGTAAGCAGATGACGTGTGATCTGCTCCCGATAATGTCCTGGCAGTTGTCGGACAGCCAGGGTAATCCGGTTGGAACAATCCTGGATATGCTACTCAGGATTTGTGAATACGACATAAAGGGCTTTCAGTTTCGCTGGTTTTTAGTTCAATTAGCCGGAAAAGTTAAAAGCAGTTGTTCGTCCTACTTTTTCTTTACGGTGGATTTTGGCTTGGCCTGATTCTTGCGCGGTTTAGCAGTCTTCTTCTCGCTTTTTGCCTTCTTACTTTTTATTCGTTTCTTAACAACTATTATTTCTTCCACTTTCACAGCGAACATTTCATCGAACTTCTCATAAACAGACGGTACCCCCGCGCCGTTCAGGTATTCGTAAACAACCTGCCACTGTTCCCCATTGACAAACCGCCAATCCAAAAAGACGTGACACTGGTAACCGCCCAGTTCTACATACAAGCCTTTATTGGTCAGTTCCCGGCTGGAGCGGATGTATTCCAGACCGGTGACGTAATCCTTGAAAACGGTGTAGGCTTCATTCGGCAGGGAAAGCGCCTCGGAAAGCGTCTTCTGAATAAGTTTGCCACTGGCTTTGTCCATAGAAGCGGCGGAGTTCTTGATCCAGCCACGTGTCTCAGTATACTTATTGTGATAGACCACCAAACCGCATTCATTCCCGATGCGGTTGGAGTAGGCGAACACATCTTCGTTAACCGTTCCGCTTGCACCCGCAGGATGGGGGTCCAGAATGTAAAAGTCATACAGCCGGAAATCCTCCACGTTGGCAAAGAGTGCGCGCCGGTGGGTCAATGGGAAGATGCGCCATTCGTGGCCGCGCACCAGTCCATCGTCCACGGGCTCGTCCCATTTGGCGTGACGATATTCCATGCCGTATTTCTCGCGATAACCTTCGATCTGCCCGTGACCAATCATCGGCAGGCCGGGCAGGGTGACCATCAACGTACAGACACCGAAGTACTTGTCGGTGGTGCCGAACTGCTCGGCAGCGGTCTTTTCGTCGGGGTTGTTCATGAAATTAACATAGCGCTTGAGCACCTGCGGGTCGAACTCGAGCGTATTCTTGATCACCTGGCGATATTTAGCATTGTCCTCATCGCGTAGCATGTGCATGAAGGCCGAGTTGTATACACGGTGCATCCCGAGTGTGCGAACGAAATAGCCCTCCATCATCCAGAAAGCCTCAGCCAGCAGTAGCGTGTCCGGAACTTCCGCCGCGACCCGATCTACCACTTCGCGCCAGAACTCGTTCGGAATGGCCTCCTCAAACTGGACCCGGGTCATGCCGTGTTCGGAACGTGATGGAATTGCCCCGCCATGTCCCGGCTCAGGGAACCATAGGCGCTGGATGTGTTTCTTAGCGAGGGTCATAGCGGCGTCGAATCGGATGATAGGAAAATTGCGCGCCACGTGCAGGATGGTCTGGATGATGGCTTCGCGCACTTCAGGCTTAGAATAGTCCAGTTGAGCGGTGTCGTTCCAAGGCATGGAGGTGCCGTCGTTGCCATGGTAGATGTAGCGCGTGTCGCCGGTCCAGCGGTCAAAGCGTTTGAAGACAACTGCCGCGTCGGTTTTATCGTAATAGTGATCCTCAATTTGAATCCCCACACGACTGTCGTTCGACAGGTCCGCGCCGTTGAAGGAGTAGTTTGGGTAGGGCGAGTAGGGGAGGGAGAGAAACCAGTCGGGGTGTTCCACAACCCAGCGCGAATCGATGCCTATATGATTAGGAACCATGTCAGCAGAAAGGCGGATGCCGTGCTGCCAGGCGCGCCAACGAAGGTTTTGCAGCGCCTCCCAGCCGCCCAAATCGGTGGCGATCTGGTAATCCATCAGCGAATACGCCGAGGCCACTGCGTCGGCCTGGCCCATCATCTGTTTCATGCGCTGTGAGGCGATACTGCGCTCCCACAAGCCGATCAACCACAGGCCGGTAATGCCGCGCTGCTGGAGAAGCTCCAACTCTTCATCTGGAATTTGGTCCAAATGGATGATGGCGCGTTGGAATTTTTTCGAAAGCTGGTCTAGCCAGACGTAGGAATTCTTGGCAATCAAGACAAGGCGCGGCATCCAGTCCTTATCGGGGCTGAAACGCTCGTACTCGGTATAATCGTGGCCGGTAAAGGTCAGCACGGGGACGTTCCCGGCGAAACCTCCAGCGAAGTTGCCGCGGATCGCATTTTCCTTTACAAAGTCAATGCCACGCAGAATCTTCAGCACGAAACTCTCGCCCAAGATAACACCCCAACGGTTGAGCAGGAACTCCAATTGGGCAGACAGCGAGTGCGGTGCGAGGCGTGCCGGCGCCAGCAATACTTCGATCAACGACTCTCGATCCTCTGCTTTCGTTTCAGGGGTTCCGAAGCCAGGCGTTCCTTTAAAGAAATCTTTCAGCACCCGCACCGTTTGCTCGTAGGGACTGGACTGTTTGAGCGGTTCCTCGTCGAAGAGTTCTTTATACGGCTGGACAGCCGGATTCTGGTTCGTGATATGTAGAATGAGCATCTCTTCCAGCGTAGCAGCGCGGTTCGGTCGGCCGGCAGTTTCCAGATTGAGGTAGTGCTGGGCATCCATTTCGCGGCGAAAGACTGCCAAGGGGGGAAAGTCCTCGGTGAATTTTAGGAGAGCCGCGTCCGCGTCCAATCCGACAGCAGCCAGGGCACGACCCATGACGCCTGGGTTTTGCATCTCGTACTGGCGGACGAGGATGTGCAGGATTTCATCAATCAAACCCATGGCGTTAATATCGCTGGCCGGGACAACCCGACCGCGTACTTTTGTCATGCTCTCGGCGAAATACCGGGCCGCGGCGAAATCGGCCAGAACTACATTGCCATTTAAGGCGAATAATTGCTCATCAAATTGATATTTTTCTCGGGCCTTTCGTGAAACGTGGAATTCAAAACAATTGACCACAGGTAAGGAAAGATGGACAACTCTCATAATGCAAAATCCTCCGACGAATCGTTGAACCTACACGCCTCTTAATAATACCCGATAACCAGATTTCGAGCATACTTTTTTCCATTGTGTCCGCGGATTTAAGGTTTCATCACCCGCGAAAGCGACCCGGACGTGTTTGTCCACTACTCCGCCATTTATTAGTGACCAAAACCAAGCCAAAACTCCCGCCGGAATGGCGGGAGTTTTGATATTTGTCTAATCCATGACGAAGCAAAGTTGTTAGCGTTTTTTTGGTAGCACCCAGCCAACCAGTCCGTAAAGGATACCAAGCAAAAGCAGGGCGAATTTGAAAAAGGCACACACACCGACGAAGTGGGTCATCGGGGCGGTGACGACCCCATTCAGCAGTTGCTGGGCCTGCCCAATATTCTCCAGGGCGTCAAAGACGGCAGCGGTGAACACGCCATAAGCGGCCCATATTCCAATCCGGGACAGCCATCCGAAATAGCGGACAGTTGCCAGCAATGCCCCCAGAGCTACGGTCAGGGCATAGGATGGAATGAAGAGGTAGTCCAACCCAAGGCCAAAAGCAGCGAAGAAACTGGCGCGCCCTTCCCACGAAGACAGGATGGCCTGCGCCTTTTCCGGTGTCCAGGCGAACTGGTGCGAGACGATGCCGGCAGGGGCTGCGGAAGTGATCAGCGGAGTGTTGAGAAGCTGGAAAACGGCGAACAGAACCAGGGTCCAGGAGAGCAGCGCAAAGAAAACCGGTTTACGGGCGCGGTCGGAAATGAAAGCAAGTGGATGTTTCAAGCAATCACCTTCCGATATACCCGGTGGTTCTTGTATTCCACGCCGTTCAGGTTTTTCAGGTCGGCGCGCATTTGCTTGGTGGTTTCGGCCACCTGAGTCATTTCGACAAATTCGAACTGCTTGAAATCCAGCATGGTTTTACCCATTTCGTAATAGAGCAGGGCGTTGCCGCCGGTACCCTGGAATTCGGGCAGAACGCCCATGCCGTTGCCGGAGACAGTCTTGGTGCGTTTCATTTCGAGCAGGATATCCACGATGCCGAAGGGGAATAAGCGGCCTTTGGCGCGCTGGATGGCGGCGGAGACATCCGGGAAAGCGAACAGGAAACCGACGATGTCATCGCCGTGCATGATCAGTTTGATGAGACGATGATCGGCAACCATGAAGACGTTTTGCACGGCATAGTCAATATCACCCTGGGAGAAGGGATAGTATTCCCAGTTATTAATAAAAGTCCGGTTGTAAGTCTCCCCGATGCGTTGCGCCCAACTGACCAGTTCTTTCTTGCTCTTGAAGTGTTTGACCCACAAATTGCCGCGCTTCATTGCCCATTGGGCAATGCGCTCCACCCGCTCCGGAATTTTGAACGCCTCCGCTGGCAAATAGCAGGAGACAAAGTCCACCTCTTTCTCAAAATCCAGCGCCTCGACCAGTTTTTGGTAATAGGGGTAGTTATAGTTCATCATGGTCATCATCTGACGATGGTCTTGACCTTCAATTTGAATTCCGTAACCATCGAAGGGCGAGAGACCCTTGGGGCCGATGAGGGTGTCCAAGCCGCGCTCCCGTGCCCAGTCGGTGACAGTCTCAAAAAGCTTCCTGGCAACTTCGAGATCATCGATGGCGTCAAAGAAATAGAATTGTGCTTTTTTAGCCTTGTGATATTCGTTAAAAAGTTTGTTTACACCGGCGCAAATTCGGCCGACCACTTTGCCGTCCCGGACGGCCAGGAAGAAATCAGCGTCGGAATACTCAAAGAAGGGATGTTTCTTGCGGTTGAGCGGCAGATAAGCATCCATGAACAAAGGCGGGACCCACTGGGGGCAATCCTTGTAAAGATCGTAGTAAAACTCGACGAATCGCTTGACCTGAGACTTATTTTCAGTATTAATTTTTTCGATGGTGAGCATGAGGGACTCCTCGGAAACAGAATCAATGCTTACATAGTATATTACATAAAGCTAATCTGGGCATATGGGGGGCGCGGTGGGTTTTGAACCAACCGCTTTAAACGAGAAACGCGTTTACAGAAAATATGTGATAATAATGTTAACTACACAACAATTAGAACATCAAGGAGTTTCCAATGAGTAAATTTCGCACAGAAGAGTTTCGCGTAAACGGTGAGGACCTGCTTGCCAAAATCAAAGCCCTGATCCACGAAGGAAATATCCGCCGGATCATCATCAAGGACAAGGATAGCAAAATATTGATCGAGTTCCCGTTGACCTTCGGCGTGGTCGGCCTGGTACTGGCGCCCACGTTGGCGGCTGTGGGGGCGATTGCCGCTCTGGTTACAGAAGCGACCATTGTGGTGGAGAAAGACGCCTGACCACCTAATGTATGAAACGCGTTTCATATACTTAACCTGAGTTATGGATAAGCAAATTCTCCATTCAAAAAGCACCGTAGTGAGGGCTTCGGCCGTCCATCTCCCGGGAAAAAAGCGACTGATCCTAAAGGATACCCTGCCCCCTTCGGGGATGATATCGGCGGGGATGATATCGCAATGACACATGACACGGGGGCAGCGGTAGAGCGCCGATACAAGCCTTCGAATTAAAGTCACTTTTTTGGAAATTTCGCGGAACGAATACGGCTCCCCTGCATCCTTCACCCTGCCCCCT
>Ga0207931_1000428_pt1 | contig 15559 bp, 17 predicted proteins | sample NGESurdeep092012_2_FD_184478 | JGI IMG/M metagenome (GOLD analysis project Ga0207931, IMG submission 184478) | Arctic peat soil microbial communities from Barrow, Alaska - NGEE Surface sample 415-1 deep-092012 (SPAdes) | ecosystem: Environmental > Terrestrial > Soil > Wetlands > Peat ...
GGATGCGCCGGCGGTACGTGGGCGACAGCTCATGGTCTGCTCCTGCGCCGCCTCGGTATTGAAGGTACTCCTCGACCAAGCCACGCGTGATTTGCCGGCCCTTCCGCCAGGCCTCGAAGTCTGCAATGTCCGCCCGGTAGTTCCGGCGCGTATGCTCTGATGCCAGTCCGACAGCTCGTGCGATCCACCCGGCGATAACTTCGGGCGGGACCTGGGGGATCTCAAAGATGTGCGAGTAGTCCAAGGCCCCGCTCGAAGATAAACTCTCGTCAGTGGCCCGCGTGACAATCAAGCTATTCTTCAGCACGGCTTCCCTTCATCAGGCAGTCAATCTTCCTTCTCTTCAGATGCATCTGTGCTGCCAATCTGCTTCGAGTGTTTAGTTTCGAGCTTTTTTATGCTGTCGGATGTTGGCAAATCCTCCGGCATCGTACCGCCCAGCTCCTTGATCGTCTGGCGAACCTTAGCGCCCACGGCAAAATGGGTGGCGTTGGCTGCGGCCTTGCCCTGGACCTTGTCCCGGCGCAATTTCTCCTCAGCTTGAGTCGCTCTGAACAAATTAGCCGCCATCTCGGCGCTACCCATATGGTCAAGGATCTTCTGACTCTTCTTCAAGCCTTTCCGGCGATGAATTCCAGCCTGGTCCAGGCCGTTGTATAACCCCCGGTAACCGTGGTTTTGGAAAATGGCGTAGTCGATGGGCTCTGTGACGCCGGCGTCTTTGGCAGCATCAGCAAGTTTGGAATTATGCTGTCTCAGCTCATCCCGCAAGAGCAGGCGCCGATCGGCCTCGATGAGCTGCTGTTCGGCGAGCTCTTGTTTTCTGGTTTGAACAGCAAAATAGGTTTGGCCTAAGGCGACGATTTCCTTTCTTGGGTCGGCATTCTGGATGGCCAGATAGCAGGCGTAGCGAGACATGAGGATGGTCTTGACCGGCCGCTTCGCGCCTTTTCCGAGGGCGATCATATCGGTAACCTCACCGAAATGATCCTCAAGATTATGCCCGCTATTCTTGCAAGCTAATTTAGCTTTCTCGATCACGTCTTCAAAATTGCGATAGTCGGCATAACCCAATACAGCGGCGAAATCGCGGGACGACCAGAATTCATCCCCAGTCTGGGGGTTGATCTTTTTGATTTGCTCGAAAGGTGAAATATGACTCTGGGAATCGGTTGAAATTTTCTTGGCCATGGGTTGGTGTCTCCTTTTCTTAATTTTACCATATAACTTGTGAGAATGACAATTATCACAAGTTATAAAATCTAAAAAAGAAAATCCATCAACTTTATGGATCGCTAACTCAGGGATGACGCAGCACTACAGCCCAATTTGGCGGCCGCATTCTGCACCCGTTTAAATTATTGGGGACACATTTCCATAAGGGGAGGGGGTTCCGCCTTGCTGTTTAGCGCCAGCCCGACCTATCATGCTCAACTATGACATTTTTATGTCAATGCTACTTCGCACAATTTGCTTGGGTGAAGTAGTTATGTAAATTATTGGGGATAAACCCTGAAAACGAAGCAATAATGATGTCAATTCAACTTCGCATAAAACAAAAAAACTCTTGATAGATAAAAATCTTCTGATTCCCTCACCCAATCTTTACACAATCTTTATACAACCTTTGATATCCCTTGATGTGTCAGGTATATACTCCAACAGTAATCAAAACTATGCGGATGAATGAATCATCCAAAGGAGCAAAAAGAATGAATAAAATACTTCGAATCACATTGATCGTTATTGGGGTCCTGGTCATCGCAGGCGGTTTGGTTTTCACCGGCGCATGGATCGGTGATCACACCGCTGCTAAAACGGTCCTGGTTCAGCCGGCTGATCAGAATAATAATGATCGCACCGGTCGTGGTTATGGCATGATGCAAGGCAATGGTCGCGGCTCAGGCCAGGGCTACGGCATGATGGGAAACGGGCGCGGCTCCGGCATGATGAATGGTTACGGCTATAACAATGCCTCGGCCACACCCCTGACGGTTGACCAGGCCTACCAGGCAGCCGGGACATATCTATCAAAATTGAACAATCCGGACCTGAAGATCGCCGAAGTGATGGTTTTCGACAACAACGCTTATGTGCGGGTGATCGAGAGCAGCACTGGCATCGGAGCATTCGAACTGCTGGTGAACCCGTCCACGCTGGCGGTGACCCCCGAACCCGGTCCAAACATGATGTGGAACCTGAAGTATGGCGGGATGGTCAATATGATGGGCGGTAACGGTGGGATGATGGGCGGTTACTCTACCAGATCCACACCTGCCGATGTTACTGCAACCATGGCGGTATCCTCCGACCAGGCACTCCAGGCCGCCCAACAGTATCTGGATACGGCCCTGCCCGGCGCAAAGACGGCTGCAGACGCCGATCCATTTTATGGCTATTACACCATCGACATCCTGCGGGATGGCAAGATCATCGGGATGTTAAGCGTCAACGGTTTTAACAGCCAGGTCTTCATGCACACATGGCATGGGACGTTCATTGCAACGCAAGACTATTAATCCTTCCGGAGACAGGGACGGGTGAAACCCCGTCCCTTTTTTTTACGTTACAATACCCCCATGGCAAAGATCCTGGTCATTGACGACGAACCATCCATAGTCAACCTGGTTACGGCTTACTTGAAGCCTGAAGGTTATGAGGTGTATACCGCCGCAGATGGGAACGCCGGCTTGAAGGCAGCGCGGGCGTACAAGCCAGACCTGGTGGTGCTGGACCTGATGTTGCCTGGAAAGGATGGCATCGAGGTCCTTTCCGAGCTGAGGCGCGAGTCAAATGTCTACGTCATCCTGCTGACTGCAAAGACCGAGGAGACCGACAAGATCGTTGGGTTATCCGTGGGGGCCGATGATTACATGACCAAGCCATTCAGCCCGCGCGAACTGGTGGCCAGGATCAAGGCCGCTTTGCGGCGACTGCAGCTGGTACCCGGCGCAGGACCCGAAAGCAAGATACTTGCCTTCCGGCATGTGCGCATCGATACGGGAGCGCGGCAGGTTTCTCTGGACGGGCAGCCGGTTGAGCTGACCGCAATCGAATTCGATCTGCTGAAAACTCTGGCTGAAAATCGCGGGCGGGTGCTGTCCCGTGAACAGTTACTCGAGGCTGTCTGGGGCGGCACCTATTACGGAGAAATGCGGGTGGTGGATGTGCACCTGGGACATATCCGCCAGAAACTTGGCTCCGAACAAACGATTGCAACCGTACGAGGCGTAGGCTATCGCTTCGAGGATGAAACATTATGATCAATTTCTTCCGGCGTCATCTGAGCGTAAAATTATTCCTTTCCTACCTGGCGGTCATCCTGGTTGGGGCGATCGTGCTTGGCCTGGCAACTCGATTCACTGTCCCCCAAGCATTCAATAACCACATGGGATTGGGCTTGGGGTCGGGCACGGGACAGGGAATGATGCAGGGCAATGGCACCGGGAGGGTCATGATGTCTGACCTGTTCACCAGCTTCCAGGCCAGCTTCAACGAAGCCCTGCTCCTGGCGCTCCTGGCGGCAGGAGCTGTTGCGATCCTGGTTAGTCTGCTATTGAGCCGCGGCGTGGTGGCGCCCGTGCGTGTCCTGACGACTGCCAGCCAGCGCATTGCCGATGGGCACTACGCGGAACGGGTGAAGTCAACGGGGGCCGACGAGCTTGGGCAACTGGCGCATTCTTTCAACCAGATGGCCGAAAAGCTTGAACAGGTCGAATCCATGCGGCGGCAGTTGATTGGAGATGTCAGTCACGAGTTGCGCACCCCGCTCACAGCCATCAAGGGTTCGATGGAAGGGTTGATGGACGGCATCCTGCCGGCTACTGCTGACACATATCAACAGATCCACCAAGAGGCCGATCGACTGGCACGCCTGGTGGATGACCTGCAGGAATTAAGCCGGGTTGAAGCGGGGGCTTACCCGCTGGATATTCATCCCATGGCAGTCAGCCCGTTGGTGGAAACGATCATCAAACGGTTCGCAGCTCAAGCCCGGACTAAAGGGATCGAGCTTCGCCCGAACCTGCCGGCTGATCTGCCCCCGGTCCTGGCAGACCAGGATCGCATCACCCAGGTGTTGACCAACCTGGTGGGCAATGCTCTGCAATATACCCCCGAGGGAGGGCAGGTGACGATCCTGGCAGCACGGCATGGACATCAGGTTAACATTTCTGTGGTGGATACCGGGATCGGTATACCGGCAGACCACCTTACGAATATATTCACACGATTCTACCGGGTGGACAAATCCCGATCGCGTCAGGCAGGAGGGGGCTCGGGAATCGGGCTGACGATTGCCAGGCACATTGTGGAGGCGCATGGAGGGCGGATTTGGGTGGAGAGTGGCGGAGAAGGGAAAGGGAGCACGTTTACTTTCTCTCTCAAGGCTGCCAGCTAAGAATCCCGGCTGAGGCGGGTTTGGATCTATGTAAAGAACAACGCCAAACCGTATCTTCCTCTGAATTACTACGTTTTGAAGAGAGGCGACCGTTGTGGTCGCCTCTCTCTTTTTTGGATAAATTGATGAGCGGACATTTCGCTATTTATTTGAAGGCGCTCCACAATAAGCACAGACCTTATCGCCGGGATCCATGGATTGCCCACAGAAATTACAGGGATGGGCCTTGAGGGCTGTCCCGCAGCGGGGACACCAGACAAACTCGGGTTTGAGCGAAGTACCACAGGCGGGACAGGGCCGTTCGGAGAAAGTTGAAGGATGGACCGGAATTGACCCGGTCTGCCCGGCAGCCACGGCGACCAATGGGACGAGAAGCCTGGGAAGGCCACAACCACACATGAGAACCTCTTTCTACAACGGCTTGCCGCAATGCGGGCAGGTGGTCCAATCGCTCTGAGCAGGCTTGCCACAGTTGGAGCAGGTCCGGGCAGGGGTAGGGGAGGCTACAGGTGCGGGCCTGGAGAGACCTTTGAACAGGGCGATCACGCCCAGAACAACCAGCACCAGAAAGCCGAGCGGGATCAAGCGCATGAGTGTCATGCCAAGGAAACCGAGCGGATTCCAGAAGCCAAAGCCGCGCATCATCCCACCGCCGCCAAAACCGCCGGCCCAGGAGTAACGCGTTATGCAGAAGCCGGCAAAAAGCAGGACAACGGCGAGTCCCAAGACAAGTAGCACGGTCCAAACAGTTTTCGATTTCATACAACCACCTCCAAATGAATTATTGATCTGTACCAAGGATACCATCCGTGTGTGAAGATTCTGTAAAGGATGGATAAAATTACTATAAAGAGTAGTGCTTTCAGACGGGCGCGGCAAAACCCATGATGATTCTCCTTAATGGGCAGGAATGGAAACTGGGTTGAATTGAAGCGAATAAAGATAGGCGATGAGGTCCCAGGTCTGTTGATCGGTGAGGATCGGACCCCAGGAGGGCATGCCGGTGCCCATCCCGCCACGGAGGAGCTTACCCTGCAGGAGAGCCGGAGCCGCGCCGAGCATGGTGGAAGGGTTGGATAAATTGGCGGGGGTCTTGCCGGCCAGGGTTTTTATATCCGCAGAGAAAACCCCATTGCCTGAACCTGTTTCACCATGACAGGCAGCGCAATTCTGAGCGAAGAGGCGCTGGCCTTGTGACAGATCAGCGGGGGTGGTGTTGGATTGCCAGAGCCAGGCAACCAGATCCCAGAGGTCGGAATCCGTCAAAGAAGCCAGGGAGGAAACAGCCTTCAGATCCTGGAAGGCTTGTTCCGGGGAGTGGCTGCGGTAATAATCAGGCGACAGGACCCCGGCGGGGAGCAAGGCAGAGAACTGTGCGCCGTGGACGGCATCGGGAACGCGGGCGGGGGTGACCGGCGCGGGGTGAGGGGCATCAATATCGAGCTTGAGAGTCACGTATAAGGGCGGCGTGAGGGGCTGCGGAGATGCCAATGCGTCGCCGGTTACCTCGATTGTGCCGCGCATGCGCCAGTGGTTGGGGCCGCACCAGTGGGTGCAGTAATAGGTGTAGGTTCCGGGTTGATCGAAGGTCATGGTCATATCGGTCATTTGACCCGGGAGAACATCCACAGCCGGGACAGGGCTTTGACCGATGGCAAAACCGTGCATCACGTCGTCGGAGGTGAGGCGCAAGTGGAGGGGAACACCGACTTGCGCATGGATGACATTGGGCGACCAGCCCCCGGCCTCTGCCATCCGTCCGTGGATCTCGATGACTCCCTGTGACCGAATGCTTTGCACAGCAAAAGGGACTGCCAGCACAAGCAGCACACCGGAGATGATCAAGATCCTGCTGAGAAGTTCTGATCGTTTCATAAAAGCAATCCGAGCATTACCAGCGTGGCAGCAGTCGAAAAAACGATCACCGGCACGGGGGAGACCTTCACTTCAGAAGCGGCTTTGCGAGCCGTGCTGATCGTCCAGAGCAAACCGCCGACCAGGACCAGCGTCTGGAGAGGAAGCAGTATGTTCGTCAGAATGGGCTGCCAGGGAATAGCGGCAGAGGCGAACAGGTTCCAGCCCCAGCCGAACGGGTCAGAGAGAGAGGAGAGAATATAGGCAGCATTGGTCAACACAAAAGACAGGCTGAAGGCCACCCAGAACATGAGACCGAGCGGTATGATGGCGGTGGAAAGGGCGGTAAAGGACTTCTTGAGAGTGGTTGTGGCCTTCGTCAGCAGTTTCCCGAACCAGACCGCGCCAAGGAACAAAGCCGGCAGAAGGCCGAAGATGAAGGCGAGGAAGGCAACCGCGTAGCCGAACCAGGCGGTCGAGCCGACCGACCAGGCCGCCAGCTTGAGACTGCCCCAGGGACCGAGGAAGACCCCGGCATAGATCAGCGCGGCGCCCAGCATGATGAAGGCCTTGAAGGCCTCATCCATGCGCGTGGATGGCCTGGCCAGGTCGGACGAGAAGGGGCGGGTATTGACGGCGATGTTGTCGTAAGGGCAGGTGCGCAGGCATTCCATGCACAGGCCGCAATAGGTGTTCTTCGTCAGGCTTCCAGGGAAGACATCCCACGGGCAGCCATAGCCGGCCTGGGAACCGTGATAGCAGGGCTTGTCCTGGCAGGCAAGGCAAACCTGTTTGTCCTTGACCCGCAGTTCGAGGGGCGCAGCCTGGGCGTACAGGCCGATGAAGCCTCCCACCGGACAGATGTAGCGGCAAAAGGTGCGCCTTTCAAAGACGATGCTCATGCCGATGGCCAGGAAGAACATGGCGGCCAGGACGATGGCAGTCACTCTGGGGGTGGTCAGGATGATGCTGCTGAAGAGGGCTACCAGGGTGAAGGTGAGGTTCTGCAACCAGATGTTGCGCAGCCGGTTGGGCCAGCGCAGGTTGATGCGACGCGGCTTTTTCTGCGGCGGGTCCATGAGCGCCCCGCGCTGGAACCACTCCCCCGGCAGCGGGATCGGGCAGACCGCGCACCAGCCGCGTCCGAAGAAGGGAACAGCAACGAGGATCAGGACGGCCCACCAGGCGATCCAGACAAAGACGATCCCGAAGTTGTGGTTGCCGACCGGCGTGCCAAACAGGCCGGACAGGATGGCGAAGAGAAACCCGGCAAGCAGGACCACCCAGATCAGGAATTGCAGCCATCGGTTCTTGAGCAGGGATCTGACGAACGGGAAGCGGGTCAGTTCGAAACGCATCAGGAGGCCTCAACCCGGGGAATGGAAGGACGCAGGATCAGCATCGCAAGGGCGGCGAGGAGGGTCAGCGCGATGGCGCGCCAGAGCGAGGTGTCGGGTCCGACCTGGAGCTTGCCGACCATGAAGGGGTGGAGAGCGCCGCAGGTCACATTACAGCGGAAACGCCAGGTGCCGGAGCGGTCGGCGGTGAAGGTGAGGCTGGCGGTCTGACCGGGGTCGGCGGTCACCGAGACGCTGTAGCCGTCCAGGTAGAAGCCATGGACCACGTCGGTGCTGGCCAACTGGATGGTCACCGTGTCGCCAGGGTTGACCTGGAGTACAGCCGGGGCATAGGCGAACTGGCTGGCCTCCACCTGGAAAGTGCGGTGGATGGGAGCAGCCGCGCCGACTGGCAGAGGCGCGAAAATGATCGCCGCTCCTGCCAGGAGGAATAGCACCCCGAAGGACAATTGTTTCTTGGTCAAGGCATTGCCCTAAGGCATGTTGGACGGGCCGTACTTGCTGTAGGTGGTGTCCACGTAGGCCCGGATATCCGGGATACTTTTTCCCTCGCCTTTAAGACGGATCACATCCTGGGTGATATCCACGCAGAGCGAACAACCCAGGGCATGGGTATCGAATGTGATCTTCCCGTTGGCATCCACGCCCTGCACATAACAGGAGTAGTTGGAAGTATGGCCCATGGCTCCGCAGCCACAATAGCAGGGGATCTGCTTCATGGTGTCGGGATTGGCAGCGGCGAACTGGTAGGCCTGCTGGACCGAGACCGGTGCAGCTTGCACTTCGCTGGGCATCTGGCCGAGGGGCATCATGCCTGCTTGGGCTGTCGCCTGGCCTGAACAGGCCGGCAGGGCAGCCAGCAGCAGGATAGCCGCCAGGGATAAAAAGACCAGTTTATAGGTTTTTGAGATCATTGCTTATCCTTTATTTTAAGATTAATCTTCATCGAGAGGGTGTTCGACCTCTCCGGCCATGAAACCTTCCGGATCGGATTCGAAAGCGCGCAGGCAGGCGTGCGTGCAAAAGTAGATTGCCTCGCCTTTGAAAATGGCGCTTGGGTAACGCTCAGGATTCTTGATCTTCCCGCCACAGGCAGAGGGATATTTTTTGTCGCTCATCATGCTTTGCTGACCCATTTTCTATTTACTGCCAGCCGATACCATATCCAGCCAATAAGACCGCCGATCAGGGCACCCAACATGGCCGTCATCCAATGTTCCAGGTACAAATAGCAGATCAGGCCGATCCAGGTGATGATATAACCGAGGGTGCAACCGGCAGCCAGGCCAATGTCCACCGGCCAATCCTCGTTGCGTTTGAACTTGTTCTGCTGGGGAAAGTCGAATGTGGTATTCATATCCTCGGATCTCCTTTCAAATAGTTGCAGCCGGATTCTATGCCAGGGCTTCTTCCCCCATGAGCGTCATTCGGCGGATTTCCATATAGGCCATTTGGCGTATATAAAAACTGGAGCGGTGGGCACCCGGCCACACCGCTCCAGTCTTCTTAATTTACCTTTTGGGGTATTTCCTCATCCATTCCCACCCATCAATTAACTGGCCAGTTTATGCCCACGCAGTAATTGGGCATTGATGGCCACGATTACGGTACTGAGTGACATAAGCAAAGCTCCCACTGCCGGCGAGAGCAGAATGCCAATTGGTGCCAGCACACCGGCTGCCAACGGCAAGGCCACCACATTATATCCTGCCGCCCAGATCAGGTTCTGGACCATCTTGCGGTAGCTGGCCCGGCTCAGATCGAATATCTTGACCACATCCAGCGGGTTATTATTGACCAGGATGATCCCAGCCGATTCGATCGCCACATCCGTGCCGCTCCCGATGGCAATGCCCACATCCGCGCGGATCAGCGCAGGGGCATCGTTCACCCCGTCACCGACCATCGCTACATGCCTGCCCTGCTTTTGCAACTCAGCGACTTTCTGGTCCTTGTGTTCGGGGAGAACTTCCGCGAAATAGGTCTTGATGTCCAGCTCATCTGCCACAGCTTTGGCAACAGCCTGGCTGTCGCCGGTTAGCATGGCAACTTCTATGCCCATTTTGTGCAGCTTTTCGATTGCCAGCTTGCTTTCTGGACGGATCACATCTGCCAGGGCAAAGACCGCCACAACCTGCATCCCATTCGGTCCGTCCTGGACCAGGTCTACCACGCTCTGCCCTTTTTCGCTGGATTTTTGCTCAAACTGGAGAAGTTTATCGGGCAGCTTTACAGCGAGCATTTCCAATAAGCGCGGGCCGCCGACATACACGGCCTTGCCTTCCTTTTTGGCGCGTGCCCCGCGGCCCTGGATGGCTTCAAAGTCTGAAATAGCCGGCAACGATAGCTTGCGTTCTTCCGCCGACTTGCGGATGCCGCGAGCGATGGTGTGCTCAGAGTCGCTTTCGATGGCAGCCGCCAATGCGAGCGCGTCTTCCTGGCTCAAACCATCCACCGTCTCGATCCCAACCACGCCGAACTTCCCTTCGGTCAGCGTCCCGGTCTTGTCAAATATGACCAGGTTGATCAGCCGCGCTTTTTCAAGAGCCAGGCGATCCCGAACAAGGATACCGTTCCTGGCGCCCATTGCGGTGGTGATGGAGACCACCAGTGGAACCGCCAGGCCCAAAGCGTGCGGGCAGGCGATCACCAACACAGTGGCTACCCGTGCGATGACATCCACATTAAACCCTACCGCCAGGGTCCAGACAATTGCCGTGATGGCAGCCACACCCAATGCGATGTAAAACAACCAGCCGGCTGCTTTATCGGCCAGGATCTGGGTACTGGATTTACTTTGCTGGGCTTGATCGACCAGGTGCATGATGCCCGCCAGGGCTGTCTCGTCTCCAGTGGCAGTGACTTTTACCCGCAAGCTGCCATCTCCATTGATCGTGCCTGCGATCACCCTGGAACCAGTCTCTTTTTTAACCGGTTTCGATTCTCCGGTAATCATGGCTTCGTTGACATCCGAACTGCCTTCCTGAACTTCTCCATCGGCAGGCACACTCGCCCCGGGACGTACCAATACCGGGTCTCCGGTATGGAGATCCCTTGTAGAAATGATCTCGGTCTTCCCATCCGGGAGGCTGCGTTCGGCTGTGTCTGGCATTAATTTAGCCAGCTCATTCAAAGCGCCTGAAGCCTGGCGTATGCTGCGCATCTCGATCCAGTGACCGAGCAGCATGATGTCGATCAACGAGACCAACTCCCAGAAGAAGGTCATACTGGCAGGCAGGAACAAGGCTGCCAGACTGTACACGAGCGCCACGCAGATCGCCAGGGAGATCAGGGTCATCATGCCCGGCTTGCGGTTTTGCAGCTCGGGAACGGCCATCTTCAGGAAGGGAATGCCTCCATAGAAAAAGACGATTACTGCAAATACCGGGGTGATCCAGTCGCTGCCTGGAAAAACCGGCATGTGAAAACCGAACCAGGTTTGGATCGATTGGCTGAACAGGATCACCGGAATGGAGAGTACCAACGAGACCCAGAACTTCTGACGGAACATCTGCTCGTGGCCGCTGTGGTCCATGTGCGCCGCCTCGTGCCCGGCGTGTTCCGCCTGCATTGCATGCCCTTTGTGACCTTCATCAGCTGCGCCTTCGATTTCCCGATGTTGCATTCCGTCATGTTCCATGGGCCCATGGGCGTGATCAGGTTGGATTTTCGTGGGATCATCCTTGGAATGATGCTCCATGCCCGAATGGTCTCCTGCTGTTGGGTGCGTCTCCGCCCCGTGTTGTCCGTGTTCCTCGTTCATAATTGTTCGCCTCTATTGTGTTTTTGCATGCTTAAAGAACAACCTATAATACCAAGATCCAAGACACCAGAGTGAAGTGGTGAGGATCGTGCCCCCGATGACAACCATGCCTCCCAGGATAAACCCCAATACCGCCAGTCCGAAATAGAAGGACAAGGCTGAACCCGTCAGCAAGACAGTGGAAAGAATGTAGGAAAATCGTCGTGGCTTTGGCGTGGATGGAAGCGGCGGCGCATGGAATAGATGACGAACACCCAGGTTGTAAACCAGATCAAGAAGCATGCCTTTCGGGAATAGAGCTCCACTCAAGGCAACCAGTGCCATGGACCCAAGCCAGATGGGTGATTGCAGGACCAGTCCGATCACGATCAAAATTGTCCCTACTCCGGGCGAGAACCGCAGTGGCAATGCGTAGCGGGATTTAGCCTCATCATCAAGCTTTCCAAATCCCTGCTTATTCAGGTTATCCTTCGTAAAATCACTAAGTTTTGCCATTTTTAAAATCCTTTGCTTGTATGGAAAAAACTATAAGGAGGGTTTCCAAGCTTACGATTTGGGTGCAAAGGCGCTAAGCTGATGGTGACTTGGAATTGCCAACCTTTCGCACAAGCCAGATGACGCCTAATACTGCCAATACGATCAGACCGATGGGAATCAGCCATGTGAAGATGATCCCGATCCAACCAAGGGGAGATGGGGATGAAGCATATCCCCAATTATTCATCATGCCGCCAGGTCTTAGCATGCTGCCAGGTCCCGTCAAACTCCATCCATGATAGCCCCAGCCACCCATCATCATTCCTCCGCCAAACACGATCAGAAGAAGGATGATACTTCCTGTAATTCCAACAACCAGCCAGTTTATTTTTTTCATTTGATTTTCCTTATTTTCCTGATAAATATGGGGGCTGTCCGCAGTGCGAATAGTTTTTCGGTCATTTTGCTCTGCCATATACTTTCAACATCTGATCAAACAGTAGAACCAGTATAAGATTGATGAGTCTCATAAGCGTCACAAGCATCCATGGGATGGCAGGTATGACCCTGCCATGGTTTGCCATCGTTCGAGTTCACTCGGCTCACGTTGAATAGACCGGCCTGCCTATGCTTAGCACAGAGCAGGCCGTGATGAGCGGATCATTATTTAGTTTTACTGGTATTTCTTATGTGAGGCTAGTGATGATGCTGACCGGGTCCCTGTGGCTTGAGATATTTTTCCGGTTCCGTATCGAAGGCCCGTTTGCAGCCGAGGGAGCAAAAGTAATAGGTCTGGCCCTTGTACTCGGATTTGCCGGCGGCGGTCTTGGGATTAACGTCCATGCCACATACAGGATCTTTTACCATAATGAAGTCCTTTCATGAGTGATGAGAATAACACAACTATACTCCTGATTTTTGAAAAAACCAGCGCCGTTTGGCGTAATGGAAAACAGGCATTTCGGCGCGTCTATGCCTCCTGATGCAAAACGTGGCCGCTTAGATATCCCAAATAGGCCGGCACCAGCGGTACCACGCACGGCGAAAGAAAAGAAAGCATTCCGGCCAGGATGGCGGTCAGGTAGGAGGGTACTCCGCTTCCGACCGCGAATACATCGATAAAGAGTTTATGCTGGAAGGCCCAGATGGCGATCAGCGACATCCAGTTCGTCACCAGCAGGATGCCGATGGAGATGATCAGAACTCCGCTGGCGATCTGGAAAGCCCTCCGGAACCGGGAGACTTTGCGCATCCAGCCGGTGGCTCGTTCCAGACCGAGGGCCAGGAGCAGGAATGGGATGCCCAGACCCAGCGAATAGCCGGAGGCCAGCCACATGGCCTGTCCGGCTGCGCCCTGGCTGACGCCCAGGGTCAGGATCGCGCCCAGGGTGGCACCGATACAGGGGGTCCAGCCGGCAGCGAAGAAAAGCCCCAGGAGGGCTGAGCTGGCATAAGTGCCGGTGCGGCCTTTGAACTGGGGGCGGGTGTCGTAGTAGAACCAGGGGATCCGGATGATATCCAGGGTGGCCAGGCCGAGCAGGATGACCAGCACCCCGCCGATGCGGGCGATGATGGATTTATAGGAGCCAAAGAGCTGGCCCAGGGCAGTGGTTGCGCCGCCCCAGCCAACGATAAAGACCAGCGAGAAGCTGAGAACAAAGATCAAGGCATGCGAGAAAACCTTGATGCGACTGAAGCTTTTTTCTTTTGACGGGTTACCGGTAATTTCCATTAAATTCAATCTCCTATCCAGTATGGTATGGAAGAGGCAATTCGATAATGAGATGGGTGCCTGAGTCCGGGGATGAGATGATCTCCAGGTGGGCTCCGATCAGCTCTGCACGTTCATAAAGACCCAGCAGACCAAAGTGCCCCTGGGGGGTGAATTCGGCGGGAGTCCTGGGCATAGCAAAGCCCTGCCCGTCATCGGTGATCTTGAGCGAAGCCTTGCCGGAATCGAACTCCATGCCAACGAGGATATGGCTGGCGCGGGCGTGCTGGACGGCATTATTGAGGGCTTCCTGGGCCATGCGGTAGAAGGCCAGTTCCACTTCGGCGGGCAGGCGACGCTCGCTGCCGGAAAAAGTGAAATCGACCGGCAGGCCGCTACTCTGGCCGGTTTCGCGCGCCAGCATCTCGAGGGCCGCCACCAGCCCAAGATCTTCGAGATAGATGGGGCGGAGGGCGCGGGTCGTCCGGCGCAAGTCGGCGATGGTCTGTTCGATCAACCCCTCCAATTCATCCAGATCAGGAGGCGGAGTTTCTTTTTTACGGGGCAGACGCGCCATTTGCACGCGCTGTTTGAGGGCGATCAGGGACTGGATGGTGTCATCATGGAGCTCACGGGCCAGGCGCAGCCGTTCGGCCTCCTGGGCCTGGGTGATCGCACCGATATAACTGTGGAGACTTTTCTGGGCAGCCTGAAGCTGGCGGGCCATGTGGGACAGTTCGTTCTGAAGGTCGCGGATCTCAGCGATGCCCCCGACAGGTTTCCCAATCTCCAAGAAATCGCCCCAAGCCAGCCGGGCGGCGCGGGACTCAAGCTGGCGCAAGGGACGGACGATCTGTTGAGCTCCGAACCAAAGGGCGAGCATTGCCAGTAAAAGCGCAGGCACCAACACCAGCGGGATGATCTGGGAGGTGCTGAGCGGGCTGGAGACCATCTGCCATGACTCTTCGGTGATGATGGCCCAGCCGACGCCGGCGATCGGGCTGAAGGCAACCACATGCTCATCGCGCCCCACCTTCATATAAACTGTGCCGCTTTGACCGTTGAAGGCTTGAGCGACCCCGGGATGATCGCGGGGAGCCGTTTCGAGGGTGGCCGGTCCGCTGTGATACACGATCTGGTAGGAGGGATCGATGATATAAACCGCGGTTGTGCCGCCCTGGGGGGGATAGATATCCTGAAGTGTTGGCTGGATGAGTGCCACAGGTGTGAAAGCACCGACCGCGATCCGGTCCGTCCCGGCCACGGGCGAGGAAACCAGTACCACCAGGCTGCCATCGGTGGGAGAGGAAGAGATCGGCGAAATCGCACCGGCAGGAAGCGGGTTGAGCACCGAAGTAAGCCCGGTTGTGCCGGCTAGGTTTTTCCAGAAGGCCTGATCCCCGCTGGCGGCCAAAAGGCTGCCAGATTGCTGGTAGAAAGCCGTGCCATAGTCGAAGGCGCCCCCCAGGTTCGTGGAATATGCCAAGAGCGCCTGCGGGCCTGCCTGAGGATCGGCACCGGCCAGAAGGGCCAGGCTGTGAACCGCAAAGAGGCGGTGGTTGATCTCGGAAGCGATGGCGGCGGCGGCACTGCGGGCGGAGCGTTCATCGCGCTCGCCAACCACGGAACGCATGGCATTCTGGTGGACCGAGAAACTTGCCAGGCTCACCACAACCAGGAGAACCGTCAGTGGCAGGATGATAACAGCCAGGGACTGGAGGGTGGAGCCGCGCCACAATGTTCTTTTCATACTGCTCTGAGGGTTACTCTACGGGGATCGTCCCGGCCGATTGCGAGATCCAACCCAGGGAAACGGCGCGCATGACCGCTTCGGTGCGGCTATCGGCCTGGAGTTTGTTGAAAATGTGGGCGAGGTGGCCCTGCACGGTGCGGTCGCTGATATCGAGCTGGACGGCGATGGCTTTGTTGGTGAAGCCTTTGGCGGCCAGTTGAAGGACTTCCATTTCCCTGCCGGTAAGGGGTTGAACGGCGGAAGA
>Ga0207931_1000429_pt1 | contig 15541 bp, 14 predicted proteins | sample NGESurdeep092012_2_FD_184478 | JGI IMG/M metagenome (GOLD analysis project Ga0207931, IMG submission 184478) | Arctic peat soil microbial communities from Barrow, Alaska - NGEE Surface sample 415-1 deep-092012 (SPAdes) | ecosystem: Environmental > Terrestrial > Soil > Wetlands > Peat ...
TCATCGGGCTCGGCGAAATCTGTGATAAGAAGGGCAAGGTCGCCCGTAATATCGTGAACTATAATTCTGAATTCAAAGAAACTGGTTTCCTTATCTCCTGCATCATCATCCCATTCAAATCGCACCAGCTTATTTTCCTTTAATGCTGCAAGGCGGGCTTTTAATTCTGTTTTGCCCCAGTGGAAGGTAAACAGGTTCCCAACTGCAAAAACGTCGTCAGCAAACCACTCGCCCAGTCCTTCAGGGGTACTCAGGCGTGAAAAGAGCACCTTTGGGGAGCAGTTAAGAGTATATTCCAGGTCGTACTTAATTCTCATAGAAACAAAGTGGTCTGATAGCTACTATTTTGCAATATAGCAATAATTATCAAAAGAAAAAACCGTATTGGAATTTTGGTATTTACTGTTTATATTTGCACCCGCAAAATGGGATTTGGCGAGATAGCTCAGTTGGTCCCGAAAAACAGCAAATCAAGGATTTGCGTTGTTTTTCGAGGATCCTCGAAAATCTAATTCCGCCAACGGCGGAAAAGATTTTCGGGATTAGAGCGCATGATTCGATAGTTCTTTACAGGTGTATAGTTTGGCGAGATAGCTCAGTTGGTTAGAGCGCATGATTCATAATCATGAGGTCCGGGGATCATTCCCCCGTCTCGCTACACTGAAAATCAACCACTTACATAATCAAATATGTAGGTGGTTTTGTTTTGTGCTAGGTTTATGCTAGGTTTTGATTGAGACTCTGGGGTTTTGATAGAAAACAATGACAAACAATGGCACTTGATAATTTTAATTCTGTCCAATCATATATTCACATCATAGATGTTTTTCATAGATAATATTCAATTTCCCTCTTAATGGTTCAGGGACATTACCCGCTGCGATAATGTAATCAATAGAGAAATTATTAAAATTCTTGTAATCTGAGTAAATTGCGATTAGAGTGTCCAATGGGTATAAAGTATTATGCTTTACATACTTTCTGGAAAAATGAACCTCATAACTGTTGGTCTTTTTTATAGTTGGTCGATCTAGCTTTGGCATCGTAGGATGAACAAGATCAGACATAAGGGGTCGTAGATTAATGTTACTAAAGCTTTCCAATAAAGTCGTTGGAGTTCTCGGTGGATTTGGTTCATCTGGAGGATTTTCCTTATCATCTTCATCAATTATATCAAAACCATCTGGGAAATAGCAATAAACATCTACCTCTTCAGCAGGTGTATTACCCTCATTTGTTAAAAATAGTTGTATTGTAACGGAAAGACGATCTCTAATATCAAAATCATAGAGTGTGGATAAATAACCTCTATAATTTGAATAGAATATATCTAATTGAGAATTATATTGATCTATCTGCTCCTTTGAAATTAAACTTAAACTTGCTAAGGGTGCAAATGGATTAAAAACTTTCCTATTCTCATCAAAAATTGTATGTGGAAATTTTTCCATAATTTCCTCCATTTTCTCTTGGATAAAAGTTGATTTATTAGTTTCTTTTTGATCAATCTTTATTTTGATGAAATCTTTTTCATTTTCAAATACTAAAACTGGTTTGGGAATTCTTGATTTTAGTAGTATATTTTCTTTGATAAGTGTTTTTAACTGTTTTTCACCTTTACTTTCTTTTATTGGCAATAAATATTCATCTGAAAGTTTTAATATACCAATACCAAGTTGCTTGGCTCTCAATCTTGGGCCGATATCATAAGTGCATAAAAAAATCTCTTCATCTTTATTCTGTAGTTGATACTGTATGATGCTTGCAATTAATTGACTATCTTGATCCCTTGGATCAAGGTCATTTGCCTTAAAAATGCTTCTATTAGGTTTTTTAATTAAAATTTTAAGTTCAACATTATTTTGAATTTCAGTCTTTTGATTCTCAGCGAATTCTTCAATTTTTTGCAATACTTTTCTAGCTCGTTTACTTCTATCATCGTTACCAACTTTATATTTATCAAGTTCCTCAATAACAACAGGAGCAATGACTATATTACACTTTTTGTCATCGCTTACCATTAACCAATTAATATCAACGAAGTATTTAAAATGTATGAATATATTTGTGTCTAAGAAGATTTTCATTTTTGTTATGTGATTTTTTAATCAATTTATTCAAAACTTAATATCCTTTATTTTAATTTCTTCTCCTTCAAAATACAAATCTTTTAAAACTACACCTTGTAGACTTCTTGAAACGATTCTAATAATATCCTTTTTACTATTTTTACGAATTTTAGGGCCAATTATCACTTCTGAATAAATGGCTAGTGGAATAGTCACAGCTCTGTTTCTAATATTAATCTTTGATAATCTATATTCTTTTTCATAACTCCATTTTTCTTCTTTTGAATAAATTTGACGCTGATGTTCAATGATTGAATCCTCCTGATATGGTATTAATACAGGCAATTCTGAATAATAAGAGACAGGGCCTCCTGAACCAAAATGCTGAGAGTCTCTAAATAACTCAAGGGATTTGAATCCAACACAGAATCCAGTATAATTATTAGCATATTTTATCCACATTTCCTTAGAGTCAAGGACTGGAGTTAAGCTTAAAATCCCAAATAACATGTTAAAATCATCCCAAAATTCTTTATTGAATGATGCAATGTGCTCTTTGTTTCGCAAAAGGCCTTTATCTAGCCATTGTTTTGCTTCCTTTTCTATTTTATCAGTTTCCCAATTTGGAAATTGTATTTTTAAGTCAGTTCGATACCAGTTCAATATTTGTTCATCAGTTAACAAATCAAACCTTCTTGGTATATGGCAATCATATGGATCAACAAAACTTCCTGGCGAAGCAAAATAAACTTCTCTTTCCCTTAATATTCTTTTATGTATTGGATTCTCCCAATCCCTGTACTTATAAAGAATTTTTGGTATATCCATTTCTTCAAAAGACTGAGGGCCAAGAAATTTTGCTTCTGAAAGTTGAGATGTGGGCATGATTTTAACAATCTTGAAGATGATATCTACCAAGTTAAGAAAAATGAATAATATAAGGGAATTAAAGTCAAAAAACGGTCAAATTGATCATTTCAAGCCAGTAAAAGCTGACCACCTTACAACGGGATTAAGTGACAACTTTTGACCAAAGAAAGGCTGTTTGAAATAAATAAGTGTCTGATTGGTATTAACTACCCAAAGTAATCTGAAAATTAATTGATATGGAAATAGTCACATCAACTTCAAGAATTTTTCAGTACCTTAATCGATTAGTAATCTAACCTTATTAATATGTTCAATAACAACCATTACTATATAATTAACCGAGAGGAACGCCATTTTGGATTTCTCTTTGGATCGGCAATCATCCATAATCAGGACTTCGCACAAAGGATTTTTGATCGATACAATTCCATGTTGGGCAGCGACCTTGACACTAATTCCTTTGACATCTACTTTGAGGTGGCTGCATTAAGAGATTATTGGCGAGATCTGGGTCGAAGTGATGAGTATAGTAATGAAACTCACACTAAAAGAAGAAATGTACTGAATGCGATACTTCAAGAAAAGGGCTATGATCCAGGTCTTATCGACCAACATAGGGTCTTCTGGACAAACGGCAATATCGGTAGTGGAAAACTGTGGTGCCCTAGTGAATGGAATATTACAGAGCTCCACCAGATTGAAAAATCAGTTAATGACTTAGTTTCAATAAGATAGTGCTTTAATGCAAAGCCAGATATTCTTATCGTCTCAAATACATCAAGCGTATTTATTGAAGTTAAGATCGAAAGTGGTGGAGGCAGGTCTAGCTCAGGGTATGATCAACTTGATATACAGGAAGAAATATCTCAATTCATGAAACTTCTTATCCCAAAGTTCAGCAGTCTTAACTTTTATAATTCAAGCCTAACTCTTAATGGTGAACTGAGAATAAAAGGATTAAGATGGAGTGAGGTAATTGATGATCTGAAATCTAACATGGACAATAAAATTGGATCCATATATGTCCACAAGTGTTTATCGGAACTGTTGAGATATTACCAATAAATGTTCAAAGAGATTAGTAATGGAATTCAATTCATTGATCAACTATGAAAGTATTATTAAGAAATGCAATATTAAAACAAAATCAACTTTTCACTGATCCTCATTGGGCCACCGAGTTGTTGCCCTTTGCACCTCCAGTACTATGGTTCGGAGACCTTAGATCCGATGTGCCCAAAATTGTCACAATTGGTGCAAATCCATCGAGGAGGGAATTTTTGCCATCAGCTAATGCCAATCAGAATGTCTATAACAACTACTTAGTTGGTCACAAGGCGAGATTTTATGTTTCTAACATACCATTTACTAATCTGCCAAATGTTTCAAACCAATTATTAGATCAGATAATTGTAAGTTACAATAACTATTACTCAGTTAATCCATACAGAACATGGTTTGGGAGTAATGCTGGTGGTAAAGTTGAAGCATTTATGAACGGGTTAGGTGTTAGTTTTTATAGTAATAATTACAATTACAGAGGAATCCACATAGATCTTTTCCCTTTTGCAACTATGAGCAATTACACAAGTATTATTAACCTTTGTAATAAATCATTATTTAATACTAACTGGGCACAAAATTTCTTATTGAGTCTTATGCAGCGAATCAAGCCAGAAAAGCTGATCATTTTTGGAATTTCAAATTACAGAAGTATTCTTAGAATATTCAACATACTGGATGTTGTGCCCCGTCAAATTAATGTTGGAACTAAGACTTGTGATGTTTATTATAATGTTATTGGGGGAAATCTACCAATAATTGGTCTCTTTATCAATCTTGGAAATCCGATTGGATGGTCAAGACAGGAATTAATTCAGTTAGGAAACTCCATTTAATAGATCAGATTATGCCATCAATTGTACAATTTATACATCCAGGGAAAGAACATGGACCTGATGAAAAAAATTCCAATTATAAAAATTGGAATCATAAAGAGCATAGAAGAAAATTTCTTCAATCGCAAGGTTTATATATCGCAGAAGGGATGTCAGAACCAAAACCTGAAAAACTTATTTTTTGGGGTGAATGGGAGCCCCCAACCAAAATTGAAAAATTAATTCCGAATGAGAATAAGTTTTATCCGCATTGGTTACATTCACGAATTGACAAGGATACTGTACCCGAGTTTTTTGGCGGACTTCAGAATACTGATCCTTATGTTTTTGATGGACCCTTCAGGTATTTTCTATGCCATCAATCAAAAGATATGAGTCCTACTTCTCTATCTAAGCTTGATAACGAATCATTGATTATGTTTGGCAGCAATTGTTTAGAGAATAAGAAAGAAGATATATGGAGCTTCCAAGTAGATACAATTTTTGTTGTTAAAAGAAGTAATAAATATGATGCTAGTTCTGATAACCTTGAACTTTTTAAGAAGGAGGCAACTGAAGAATATTATAACAAATCTTACCTAAGGGGGTTCCCAAATAGAATGTATTACTCCTTAGTTCTTCGCTTATATGAAGGTGTTACATACGAGGATAGAAAAGATTTTAGTGACATGTACTCCTTTGTTCCTTGCATGAAATACGATAAGAGTCAAGGATTCCCTAGGATCAAACTACGATCTGAAAATTTTAAAGCAGAATTTCAAGAACATAAGGATTGTAACCATGGAAAGAAGTTCAAGGAAAATACAACTTTTATTAGTAACAAACTGAATACTAATTTCAAAGAAACCAAAAATGTTGATAAAAGAATCATTTATAAAGTCTGGCAGAAAATTGTCGGAGAATCAAGGTCTAATGGATGTTTTGAAGGTGTTAATTTCATCAGATGACAAAATCAGAGTTCGATTTCATATTTCATATATAATATAACAAATTCCTGTTATTATATCTTGCTAGGTTTCTTGCTAGGTTATGGGGATAATAGGTATTAAATAATGGAATTATCAAGATTTTGTCTTTTTACATTAATCTTGATAATCAATGTGTTAAGGTTAGAATATTATATTTCGATAAGACTCTGGATCAGAAAAGTCCAAGTTCGAGCCTTGGCAAAGCAACCTGAAAATAAACCACTTATCATGGAAACTAGATAAGTGGTTTTTATTAGTTGCTAGGTTCTTGCTAGGTTTTTGAGGGATTTTATGACAATTTGTATAAAATTAAACAATGGTCGGTGGTAATTAATACATTTTCTAAAATTGGCAGGACCTAGTTTTGTTTAATTATAGCCTCTTTTACTGAATCGATATGCGCCTTTATATCAAAAGAAGGTATCATCTGATAAGCTTTTTCAAGCAATATCAAAGCTTCATTATATTTATGCTGCCTATAAAGGCCCCACCCTTTAGTATCCAAATAGGTACCATTATCCGGATTTAATTTAAGCGCAGTGTCAATTAATTCCAATCCCCTGCTTACATTTAAATCATTCTCTATCAGGGATGCAGCATAAAAAGATAAAATATTTGGATTCCCCGGCTCTAAAGAAATTGCCTTCTTGAAGTACTCTTCTGCTTTTACGTAGGAACCTGCATCAGAATAAAATACTGCTATTTTCAAATATTGATCACCGGTTTTAGATCTTTGATTGCTGTTAATTAAATTTTTTTCTGCTTTTTGCAGAAGTTCTTTTACTTTTTTGGATTGGCCCGTTTTATGATAAGCCTTTATGAGATAATGATAAAAAAAAATGTCATTTGGCGGTTGTGAGCCCCATTTTTTAAATATCTCCTGTGCCCTTTCAAATTCAGGTATTGATTCATCATATCTGCACAGATCCACATACTGATAACCCAGAGAGAGATAATAGGCCGGATTATTGTCCTCAATTTTCAGAAGTTGTCTTAGACATTTTATCTGCTCATCAGGAGTTTGAAACAGGCTCGCATATTGATAATCTAACATAATTTGCTTTATAAGGGGCATCTGATCCCTTTTTTTATATGCTCTTAAAAGCCATTTCGTTGCTTCATCATATTTTCCATAACTGACATTTGTCCAGCAAAGAGTTATAATCGCGGATACAAAATTGGAATCGATAGCCACTGCCTGTGAATCCAGCTTAATAGCTGTATTATAATCAAAACTATAAAGAGCTTCAAGAGCCAGAAGATGATAGCGATATGCATCAGGAGAATTGGTAAGATAGTGAAGCTTATATGGGTTGTTGGGATCTGATTGAAATGTCTTTTTATCTATTTTTGATAACATAAGGTAATTCCTTACCATCTCAGCAAGGGAATCAATGGTGTACATTATGTTTACAGAATCTCCCTCTACCTGGAATGGTCTGATAATCTCATCTTTTTTTGAATCGATCAATTGAGCATTTACACGTATTTTTCCTCCATTTTTATTGATATCTCCAAGCAGGAAGACATCTGCATCGAGTTTCTTTGAGATACTGCTTCCTGTAAAGGCTGTTATCGAAGAAGTATATGAAATATTCTCACTTTTAAGGTAGCTGCGTAATAACTCAAATGATCTTACATTAAACTCTTCAGGGTAAAATGAAAGGTGGGTTACAATACCTTCCTGACCTCCCAGCTTGAGATAGTTTAAAGAAGTATCGTTGCTCAGATTATGAAAAGGCATTACTACAATTGAAATCCTCTCTCCTGTTAATCTTTGTCCTTTTCTGGAAGCTTTTTCAAATATCGCAGGATACATTAGCCTTAATATAATTGCCAGTAAAGCTATAAGTCCAAAACCAACCATCCATAATCTGCTATCGGTTAAAAATGATCTCCTTTTCGGAATTACCTTTGTCCTATCTTGGCTGTAATCAATTAAGGGTTCAGCTATTGTTTCGGTTTCTTCTTCAGCTTTCAGGGCTAATTTATATTTCAGGACAGAAAGTATTTCAGATATGGCATTAGCTACTTTATTTATCTGATCCCTGTAGTAGGTATTGTTAATATTACCATAAGGGTGATCCTCATTCGCCCTTAGCGGGCGATTCACTCCGGCTGATTTATAAATAAAATCAATACTTCTTAATGAACCTCCCAGCTCATTTTCAAGAAGCAAAATATCTTCAGGATCAAGCTCATGAATCTTTACAGGCAATATTCTGCTTGCAAAATTCCCTCTGCTTAATTTAATATCCCTGCCAAATTTATCCTCTCTGGCCAGCTTGTTGAATGCACAAAATTCATGCTGCCAGGCATAACTTTTTTTATCACAGTAAGTTTTAGATATTATTGGAATAAAGATCAGGCATTTCAGCTTGTCTTCAAGAGATTTGTCTACAGAATGTGTTTCGAGTAAACCATCCTGTGGATTTATGTCGAAATAGACAGATACCTTTTCCTTGATTGTTGCCTCAAGCTCCAGGATCAGGTTATGAACAAAAGCTGTTACCCAGCCATCATATTTATTATCATTCTGACGATAGCTTATAAAAACATCATATTCATATTCCTGAATAAGACCTGCCATTTGATTTGATATCCTTGATAAAGTTAAGAATTACTTAAATGCAAGTCAATTAAATATTTTGATCCTAATTCTTTACGTAAATCTGTAATACTGTCTTCAAACTGGACAATTATTACATATACTGTTTAAAGACATCAAAGCTCATAACCAGCTCCGCAATCTCGGATATGTCGTTTTTTTTCCGCATGGTACAGAATTGTTTATCAGAAACCGGAAATGGGCTTATACATTTGTTGCAATAACCTTTTGCAATACATTGATTACACTTTCTTTGATTTGATATCTTTAGCTCATATGATTCAAATTTTTCAAATATTTCTGTGTATGATTGTCCTACTTTGCCAATTTTCCTGCCGAACCAGCATAATCTGACCTCTGATTTGTCATTAATAATTAATGTATTCCTTTTCTGACAATTTGAAATACCTTTTGTCCATTTACATAAATTGGCAAAATATGGGAAAGCTCTCCTGTTGATCAGGTAACCAAACAAATTCTTCTCTTTCCCGGCTTCACAAAAATAATCGTAGGCTGAGATCGCATCATCAATATCAGATTCCTTACAGAGGATTTTAATAAAATCTATCTCAGGATTGGTCAAGTTTGACCTGACAAAATTAAAATCGCAGATTGAGATGCCGCCTTCCTTATTTTCCAGATTGAGGAATGAGGAATTATATGAATTTAATAATAATAAGTTATTATCTCTCTCCAGGTAATAATTCTTAATATTGAGACTTGGGCTGGAATATCTTATGAATTTTTCATAGCTCCTCTTTGATTGGTTGAACAAGGCATCCTTATTTGAATAGATTTGAATGATAGTACCGTTAATTGCCAGAATCTTTTTTAACCAGTTAATAAAAATCCTGTCTATAGTATCCGAAAAAAGAATAATATTATTAAACCATCCGTCATTGTTATTCTTCTCAGGCACCAATGATAAGATCCTCAATGTATTATTATCATCGGTTTTTTGTGTACTGTGAATCTGGGATTTTGATGAAATATTTACCCTTTTGACTATTTCATTAGGATAAATTGTCCTGGCAAAGATTGGATTGTTATCAATAAATTCAACCTCATAGCCATATTTAGAATAAGTAGAAAAAAGAGGTGTTCCCTGATAAATACTCAAGAAATTATGTGTATAAAAATCTATGCTGATATTTCTATCAATTGTTTCTACTGTTTTGTTTGCTTCCTCAATAGTTTCATCAGGAAGCCCTACCATTATACTCGCAAAAATACTCATTATACCTATTTTCCTTGCGTATGCGGAAACTGCTCCCAGCTTCTCAATAAACAGGACTTCCTTATCTAATCCATCTGACGGGATATCCTCAGCTTTATGCACTTTCCCGATGATCCGTAAAGTTTTTGGGGTTGCACTTTCCAGTGAGAACCCGATTGCGACAAAACCCGCTTCCTTCATCAGATCCAGTAACTCTTCATCAACACAATCACACCTGGTTATACAGCTCAGGGGAATTTTGATCTTGTTCTCTATTATAGCCTTACAAATATCTTTTGCTCTTTGAGGGATCAATGAAAAGGCATCATCAAAGAAATTCAAAATTTTATGACCGGTAGAAAATTTTGATATATAATCTATCTCACTGATAACCCTGTCAAGAGAATGTGTAAAAAATCTTCTTTTTGATAAAACAGCACAATTGCAATATACGCAGTTCTGGTTGCATCCCCTTGCTGTTATCAGACCGATATTAAAAGCAGCAGGACCCGGTATGACACCGTTCAGATAAGGTGACGGATATTTATCGAGGTAATCTGCCACTTTGGAATTTCTGACCAGAATGTTACTATCAGGATTAATGTATATTTTATCCTCCTTCCTATATGAGATCCCTTTTATTTGTCCCAGATCGATTCTTCGTAGATCAAAATGGTTCTCAGACATCTGAACAATGAATTGCAGAAAAACCTCTTCACCTTCATTTCTGAAGCATACATCAATAAACGGATATTTGTCCAGGATAAATTCAGGATAGGTGGTAGCTGTAGGGCCGCCAAAAACAATTATGGTCTTTGGCGATATTTTCTTCAGCTGTTCTGCAATTAAAATGGAAGTTAAAAAATTTGTATTGAAGACGGTAAAGCCGATTATCCTGGCCTTGTACTTTAATATCTTCTTTATACAATTTTCAAGGTTAATAAAATCATTGTAAATAAATTGTTCAGCCGTATAGCCATTCAGTCTCAAAAAAGATATTATATAAGCACTCCCGCTATTATAAAAGAAATAATTACTTGCATTTTCACCGCCGGGAGAAAAAATAAAAAGTGAATCCAGCTGATTCCTGGAAATCATACTTATAAAAGCAGATAAATTTTACTACCTAATAAAACTTATTGTAACATCCATTTAATTAGGCTTCTATGGGGCTAACCCAATGCAACGAAAATTGCAATTGCAATAACTACAAGTTTTACTGATTCAGGTCTAAGATCAGTCATTTCATCGATTGTTTTCTTTGCAAAATCTTTCAAAGCTTCACCCCTGACTCCATTATCATATTGCTCTTGAACTTTTGCAAGTAGAACTTTGGTGTTTTTTTCACCTAATAGCTCTACAAAAATGTCCCTAATTGTCCTGTTTTTAATTTTCTTTTTGAACATAATACCTCTTTTTTAGTGATTGAGAACTACAATTAAAATTTTTACCGGGTGTAAATATTTAATATGATCAAAGGCCCTTAGTATTATGCAACAGAAAGATAGTAAATTTATTGATAATCAAGAGAGTTTAAGAACAAAGTTTTTATCTAACATAATAAAAAACTATTTAGTCGGTTGGTTGACTGGGAAAGCCGTGTCCCTGCCCATCCTTAGCCGGATCAAACTGACCACCAAAATCCGGAGTTAAATACTTGTTGTATAGTTATATATGTTAAGTGTTATCAGACCCTCTTTTGAAGTGGTCAAAGAAGGATGGATTTTACACTAGATTACAATATTTCGTTCCAAATATTTTTGTCCTTTAACAATTTTTCTCGTAGAAATTGAATTTGAGGCATCCCATTATCTAATACGAAGTCATGAAACTCTTGCAACGAGAAATTATCACCTTCTTGTTTTTGATAATCCTTCCGGAGCTTTAACATCATCAATTTGCCAAGTGAGTAATAAAGATAACCGGGGTCATATGTCCCACGTAATGCTTCCTGCCTGGAAGGCTTTTCGCCCTGGTACCAGTTATCCATAAAGAATTTCGTTGCATCATCCGTTAAGTGTTTTCAGACCTTCTTTTGAAGTGGTCAAAGAAGGACGGATTTTAAAGGAAATCAAACCCTTAGTACATAAACCAGTCGCTTTGACCACATTCCGCCGGGAAGATTTACATTTTTATATTTATCTATAGATCATGAGATTAACCCCGACTTTAAATGGTCAATTTGTACCGGCGAGAGGTGATCAGGGTTACCGGCTTTTGCATAATTCCACTTGTGAATGTGTTCAAAGAGTTTAGTATGACCTAATAATTTCAAATTTTTGCTGGACTCATTAAAATTTCATAACTTGATATTATATATTAAATTCAAAATGGAAAATGATACAAATAAAGCTATCGCAATCAGGTTTGTGAAAGCTATCAATGATCACGATGTTGATGAAATATTAAATCTAATGTCCGAGGATCATATCTTTATTGATGCTTTAGATAATAAATCTGTTGGTAAAAAAGGGATGAAAGAAGGGTGGAAAGGATATTATGAATTATTCCCGGATTATCAAATTGAAATTTCAGATATAACTGAAAATGTATCTTCAATTGGGCTATTTGGCTATTTAAGTGCTACTTATAAAAATTTAACAAATAAATTAAACAGCAATTTATGGAGAATTCCTGCCTCCTGGAAAGCAATTGTAGAAAATAATAAGATAAAACATTGGCAGGTATATTGTGACTATTCTAGTCTATTTAAGATAATAGAAAAAAATAAATAGGGTTCTTTTGCTTAACCTGATTTTGGTGAAATAGAGGACATGGTTTTATTTCTCAGGAATTTTGCATCAGGTGGTAGTAGGGGCGTTGCATGCAACGTCCCTACCATCGGTGCTCCGATAAATCGGTAAATAACGACGATACCATGTATATGGTTTGGCCCATTCCTTAGTCTAAAGGATATCCTTAAAATAGTCGGCAACCGATTCCCAGTCCACAGTCTCATCCGGTGCTTTTCCTAATTTCTGGTAAAGATTCCTGCGACTTTTTTTGTCATCAATGGCAATTCTCGCTGCAAAATAAAGAACGTCTTCAGCAACTTCTATTGGCACAACCACAACCCCGTCCCAATCACATCCGATAATATCACCCGGACGAACCATAACACCGCCACAGGCTACAGGGACATCCACATCCATTAATTCCACACGACCAGGTATTATGGTCCGGCCAATACCCCTGCAGGCAACAGGATTTTTCTGCAGAACAATCTCGTCAGTGTCTCTGGCATTACCATCTGTTACTATTCCGACAACTCCATCAGCCTGCATAGCCATTGAATTGTTTGAACCCCAGTAGCCACATTCACGGGCTCCGTTTGTGGATGTTACTATAACACAACCCGGTTTTGTTGTTAGTTTGGCATGTGAACCTCCTGATTTAAACCAGATATCGTGCTGCAGCAAAGCGTCCTTCCGGTCGATCACCGGCATCCGCCGATTAGTTGGAATAACACGCAATGTAACAGCCGGCCCCCAGAAACGCATTCCCATCCATAAGGGGCGGATTAACGGATCCATCAGTGTCAAATCGGCGCGACCAACAGCATCGAGCCCGTCTGTCACATCGGTAACCCTGAGATATTTGCCGAACCGCGCGGCGAGTGCGTAAGGATCCTTACCCTGTATTAATTCAGGCTTAGCCTGACTTGATGCTTGCGATATCCGGGAGGCAGAAGCAAGTGGTTGAGCTATTCCCATACCTATAGCAGCAGCAGCAGATAGTTTCAGGAAGTCACGACGGGATGAACCCATCGCATCGGTTCTGGTTTTTTTCATTTCCGTATGATTTTAAGTTTCTGAAAATTAAAGAGGTTTTTATAAAACAACGTTCAGTTATGCGGATCGTTGATATAAAGATACAAATTATAGTAAAATCCTTCATGGCTACGTAATACCCTGCATAAGCCATTGGCCTTGACAACATTCAGCCGGGAAGATTTACATTTTTATATTTATCTATAGATCACGAGATTAACTCCTGTTTTAAGTGGTCAATTTGTACCGGCAAGAGGTGGTCAGGGTCACCGGCTTTTCAGCTTGCAATCTTATTGTTAATTTATTAACAGCAAGATTTTAAGGAATTTATAACATAAACGGTGCTATTAAATAGAAAAAATTACTATACATTTACAATTATATGATATTATCAGTACAGATAACATGTATTTAATAACTCTTTATATGTGTTTTAGCATATTTACTACACATTACTTTTCTGAAAACAATTGCAGTGTTTAGACAAATCATATGTTTTGTAACTATTTATTAATTAAGATGTTTAATAAATGTCTAAGGAAAAATAAAATGCAGGTTTACAGTCTCTTTATTATTTGGACGGCTATAATCACAAGGGATCCCAGGCAAAGAGGTACTAATGACTTGAGTCAAAAAAATATGTCCGCTTTATTTATCTGAGTTTATTACTGTAGAGTAAAATAATTCGTCACTAATCATTGAAAGGAGAAAAATTATGTCACAGAAAATTTTGCAAGTCAATTTGAAGTTCAGCATTCCAAGAGCCGATCTGGAAGCGGCATGGCTCCCAGTCGCCCAACCGATTGCCGATGTGCCCGGTCTGCGCTGGAAGATCTGGTTGATGAACGAAACAGAACACACAGCGGGTGGTATCTACCTATTTGAAAGCGAAGCCGCTTTGCAGTCGTATATGGCTGGCCCGATAGTGGCAGCAATGATGGTCAGTCCTGTGCTCAGCAATATCGACGCTAAAGTGTTCGATATGCTGGAAAGCCACTCCTCGATCACCCGTGGTCCGGTGAAGTAGACGTTGATTCGAGCTGTCTGAGTGATGACCGGTGTGGTAGGCGACTACCCCACCGCCACCACTGCCGTACCTGAAACGCCCCTACCATCGGTGCTCCGATAAATCGGTAAATAACGACCATACCATAATCCCGTCCGGTATACCTTTTATGGATGATCCTTCACTTGATAATGAGAGAGCTTCTTATGCTATACCTGCCCATTCGATAAAAGATCCTGAACGTATGCATAATATGAATGCTTTTTTCTTCTGGGCTGCATGGGCTTGCATAACCGAAAGACCGGGATCAAACATCACCTATACGAATAACTGGCCGCCCGATCAGGTCATCGGAAATACACCATCAACCGGGATAGTACTATGGACAGGATTCAGTGTAATTATGCTTCTAATCGGAATAGGACTTCTGGCATATTATGCGTGGTAACAGCTCATTATGGAGTTGAAGGTAAAGGCTTCTATGATATAAGACTGGATAACATCCTGCCATATTCAGTTTCAAGGACATGGAGTTTTTGGAATGCTGGGAATCGGATTGATGCTGTTCGTACTTAAGGGACTGACAATTAAAAATGTTTGGAAGACTAAGTTTCTGAGTGTCGCATTCTGGTCGTTAAATGCAGGATTAATGTTAATGTTACTTATAAGCCTTCTTCCTGTCGGAGTTTTACAAACCATTGCAAGCATTAAGTTCGGGATGTGGTATGCACGTTCATTCGAATTTATGCAGGATCCGACACTACAAACATTACGATGGCTGAGGATCGTGGGCGATACTGTATTTTCCGCCGGATCTGTCGCTCTGGCTATTTTCGTGATCGGTTTAAAAACAGGATGGTCAATAGATAAGACCAAAAAACTATATCAGGATTAACCGTCCGGTTGCATAAGAAATTCTCTCAAAGCAGCTGCGTTGTTATATTTTTCCTCTTTGGATGAATATAGCAACGTCAAAGTGCCATGCTTAATTTCAAGTTGCTTTAATCTTTCCAACTCACCCTGTTTGCCGGCTAGCTCATTTTTGTACATCTGCTTGAATTTCTCCCATTTGAGGGGATCATGATTGTACCATTTACGTAGTTCGTTACTTGGCGATATCTCCTTTATCCATTCAT
>Ga0207931_1000430_pt1 | contig 15505 bp, 12 predicted proteins | sample NGESurdeep092012_2_FD_184478 | JGI IMG/M metagenome (GOLD analysis project Ga0207931, IMG submission 184478) | Arctic peat soil microbial communities from Barrow, Alaska - NGEE Surface sample 415-1 deep-092012 (SPAdes) | ecosystem: Environmental > Terrestrial > Soil > Wetlands > Peat ...
CAGAACTCGAGCTGTGGTGCACGGGACAAAGCGGGAGACCGAGTTCTTTGTAAAGTGTGCCACTCTGGGCAATCAATGACAGGAAATTCGCCGGGTTAATGACTTTATCCCGGATGGCTAAAATGACCTGCTGCTGGCGTGCTGCTCGATCCACGTCGCCGCCTGCCGTGTAGCGGTCGCGCGCATATCCGAGAGTTGATTTACCATCCAGACATTGGTACCCTGGTTCCAGGGTGACTGCATGTTCATAGGTCCGCCCAACCGTGATCTTTTCCGGTATGGTGAGGCACACCCCCCCAATGGTATCAACCATCTTCTCGAAGGTTGTGAACTCCACCTGGGCATAATACTGGATATTTATGCCCAGGAAATTTTCCACTGTCTTCATCGCCAATCCGGGACCGCCGCCAGGCAGGTGATATAACTCGCCAAAGAAATACGCATTATTTATTTTGCTGTAGCCAAACCCGGGAATATTGACCCACATGTCGCGCGGGACTGAAAGCATACCGGCCGTCTTGGTGACCGGATCAATCGTCAAAAGCAACATCGTATCCGTATGGGACGGGCCAGTGCGGTCAGCCGACCAATCGCCAAAGTCCAGCCCCATGACCAGGATGGTTATCCGGCTGGCGCCATCCCAGGGTGGCGGCATATCAACCTGGGGCGCACTGACGGTTGGTATGGCTTCACCGGGAACAGGTGTCCCCTCGGAGTTCGTCACCGTAGCCGTTGTCGGCCCAGCACAAGTGGAGGGCGTCATCCCCGGTAGAGCAGTCAGCTGCCAGCATGCCACAAAGCCGCGCAGAAAGATAAACAATCCCACCGCAATGACCAGTCCCACCCCCATCCAGATAAACTGGCCGATCGTCGGGGGTTTCAGCGTTCGTGTTTTGTTCAGGGAATCGAACTTCTTATCAACCATCTCACTTCATGGGCGGCGGTATGGGCAGGTCTTTCTCGGCCACTTTGACCCACTTATCTCCTTCTTCGATAAGCATCACCGGAATGTCCTCTACGATTGGGTACTTACGCCCGCAATCCTGGCAGATCAACCACGAATTCTCAACTATTTTGAGCAGACCGTCTTTTTCGCGGACACAAGCCGGGCAGCGCAGGATTTCGAGTAAATCTTTGTTTATCATATTATCCTCCAATTCAAGGAGCAACAGACGGCTATTTTACCATGCCTAATGCTGGCACAGGCCAAGCTGTGCAGCCCGGGCCTCCGGGTTATCCGTGCCGGGGCCATACTGACAAACAGCCTGCCATGGTTCGTAATGGGTCTGGATGGGGTCTGTAAATAGCACCTGGCCGCCGCGCGACACGACGCGCGTTACTGTGATATCGGCTCCATCGCCGGACCAGTCCACTTGTTTGATTTCCCCAGGCCCGAGGTCCGGATTCTCTACGAAAAGCGGATCCGGCGCTGGGACCACGTTCCGCAAGCCGAGATTCTGCACGTCAACAATACGGCCGTCATCGCCCGAATAGAACTTCCAGGTAAGCGAGTAATTATCTGGATTAAAATATGTTTCCATCAGCAGCCAGTATGGCCTGTCGTTCGTGAACTTCAAATCCACTAGCGGAAAATAGACAGTGGCATCCAGTCCGGCCAGTCTGGGATCAGTGCCGGTGGCAGTTTGTTCGTAATAGTAAACACGATATGCGTGCTCGTGCCGTTCGACAATCGGATAGCCGCCGTAGAGGGCTGTTCGGAATAGCGTGGTGCTCACCTGGCATACCCCGCCGCCAACACCGGTGATCGTTTTTCCGTTATAAATGATCAAGGCTTCTGCGTAACCGTTATCAAGGCTGATATCTCCCAATGCGTCGCCCATCGAGAAAGTCGTGTTCGGGGGGACAAGCAGACCGTAAAAACGGGAAGAAGATGCCTGGATATTTTGCAGGCGCGCCGCGCCCGATCCACGGAAATAGCTGGTATAAGACTTGACCAGGCTCGTAATGCCAAGCGAAGCGGCTGTCGCATCATCCCCGACCTCCGGTTGAGCCTGCGTCAATACCAGCGGGATGGTATGTTCCCCCTGTAAAAGCTTTTGTGTTACTGTATCACGTGTGGCTGCAATATCCAGCGTGCGACCTACTGTTGCCGATTGCCAAAGCACAAGTTGACCCGAGGGATCGTCAAAATAAAAACGGGCGTTCTGCGGGCTGCGGTTCACCAGCGGGGCGATCTGCCCCAGGAACTGTTCCAGCATCTGGGCATCGGCCGACACCTGGTATTGCCAGCCCGCATCGGTTTGCACGCGCCCCACCGTCAACATACCCGCCAGGTCAGACGGTTCGATCGTCCACGGGCCAGGATCGCCAGTCTGGGCATCGGCAACGCTTAGTGTAAGTGGGGCGCTCAAGACCTGGCGGAGAGTTTCAGCTTGCGTCGAGGCATCCAGCACCATCGGGGACTGCTCCTCGACGACCAGTTGCACTTCCCCATCCCGGAAGCCCGAGAGTTGTGTCAACAGGTTGGCAAGTGTGGCATCCACATTGAGTAATTGCCCGGTCTGGCCCTGTGTGTATACGACTTCCGTCCCGTTCAGGTGCAGGTCGGTCTCCATTACTGGCTGGTCGATCTGGGCGGCAATATTCTGGAGATAACCGTGGGCCACGCGCGCGTCGAACACGACGACAGGTTTCAGCTCCAGCCCGCCCTGCCAGGCATTGAGCTGACCGGCCAGGTCATTCAACACTCCGCCCTGGCGTCCAACGTTGTAAGCACTCTGGATGCTGGTCCCGGCATCGAAAACCATCCCCAGCTCGGTCGGCGTCGCCACCCACACCCGGTCACCGTAGCGAAAAACGACCCGACCGCTGGTCGGATAAGTTAGACGCTGGCTGAGAGCGGTTGTGGCCTGCGCTGGCGTCATGTTGGTAAGATCCACACCTGCCATGCTGATGCCGGGGAAAATCCGATCAGCAAAAAGCAGTTGGTAACCACCAGTGATCAGGCCAACAGCCAGTAAAAATAGAAGCAGGCCGCCGATCAGGGCAGCCAGAATTTGAAGTGGGACAGGGGAACGCTGGGGACGGGGAACGGAGACGAATGTCATTGCCTGTGATTATACACCGTGCGAAAGGAACCTTGTATCAAGACGCTTTGCGAGGCGATTTGTTCCCTTTCAGGAACGGGATGAACATGGGCGTGATAGCCATGTAATCCATATAATCCTGCCCGAACACACACCGCATTTTGCGCTCCTCGAAGTACGCACCGGTGATAACGTAGACCGTCAGGGCAATGTTGACCGCCAAAACGTTGACGGTCATCAACGGCATCAACCAGATGAAAGCCAGCCCGGCCGCGTATAGCGGGTGGCGCACGTAGTGGTATAACCCGCAGGTTGTCAGTTTGGAGGGTTTGTCACTCTCTCCAGGTTGGCGAAGGCCGAGGAATTCCCAGGCGTCCGTCTGGCGGAATCCGATGACCAGCGCGGCAACAGCCAGCAGTTCTCCCAGCACCATCAGTCCCGACCACGGCAGCGGGACGAGATACAGGCTGCGATCAGGCACAAGGAACATGACCGCCAGCACCGGCAGGAAGCTTACCCCGGCGAAAACATTATATGCCAGCCGGTAATAACGGTTCACGCGCGGGCCAAAAACCTGCCGCGCCAACTCTTTGACCTTCAGCGAAGCAAACAGGGAGTGGAGCAAACCCCACAGCAGTACCGCTAAAACAAGCCAAAGCATTTCTTCCCTTTCAACACGAGGCCGGACTTTATCCACCCCTACTGAAACGCCGGGATTTCAACTGTCTGCTCGCCAGACTTTACCTGATAATACGGCAGCCAGGCCACGCCGAACAGGTTGACATAAATATCCGTCTTCTTGGGCAGGACAGGGATCTCGGTGATGTTATTGACCACGTCACCCCATTTGGATCCGGCTTCGTCCAGGGCCTGCTGGCGAGTCTGCTCGAGTTGGGTCAATTGCTGCTTGTATTCCGCAATCACATCTACGGACTCGTTCACATCGCCCTTGGATTGTTCGGTCATGCGGTGTTTGCTCATCGCCGAAGAAATCCTGCGGCTGCGGTGTCCACCCAGCAGGCTGAAGACCGTCTCGGCACCAGACACCAACTCTTCGCGCTTGCGCTGTTCCAGTTCGGTCTGGTCTTGCTGCAATTCGCGCTGCTCTTTGTTCAGTTTCTCCTTCAACGCAGCAATCTGCCGGTCAAGTGCGGTGGTGGCTTTTGTCATTGCAGCCTCGCGGGCCGCACGGGCGGCGTCGGCGCAGGCCTTCATAAACTCTGCCTGCGAGACATCCGGTGTGGCATACAGCCCAAGCGTCTGGTTGGAACGCACGGTGATTTTGCTGGTGCGGTAGACCCAATCCGCGAAATCCCGCTGGAGAACGGCGATTTGCTTTGCATCCGAGAGCGGCGCCTCCAGGCTGGCAAAGCGCGCCTGCGGGTCGGGAGCCGGGTCCATGACGGCGGCATCCGGCACGCTGGCAACGAAATCATCCCAGCGGATGACGCCGCGTTTATCAAGCACAGTCACCAGCGCCGACTTGACCTGTTCGGTGTCCAGGTTATATTTCCGGTCCAGAAAGCGCACCTGTGCGCAGGCGATCAGCGCCGGGTAATAGAGCAGGCCTGCCGGGGTAGAGTCAGCCGGAAGAGATTCACCCGAAGCGGCAACAGCTTTGGTGAAAGACAAATTCAGCGGGAGGAAAAATTCGGCGATCCCGGCGGGTGCAGAGGGACGGGTCATGCTGCCTCCGGCAAACGACGGACCGAGGACGGTGGACGATGGGGTCGCCTCAGCTGGAACAGGCGTTGGCACCGGGATGGATTCAAACCCTTCGGGAATAACAGGCTGTTCCGGTGCGGAGACGGCCGGCTGAATACCGCTTGCTGATGACTGGATACTGGCAACTGGCGACTGGAACCCCGCCCCAACCAGTTTATTCAGCGCTGGGATCTGGGCGCGCGTCATCGGGCCGGCCAGGAAATTCATCGTCCAGCGCGTCTGGTAAACGATCGGGTTTTTCTCATGGACGTTCTGCATGATGAACACGCGCTTGCCCAGACCGGAGATCAGCTTGTCTATCGTGCCGCGGTCAAGGGCACCGGCGGCTACACTTTCCAGGCCATCCAGCAAGCGCTGTTTGTCCTGTTCGGTCTGGAGTTTTCCAATGAACCACGTCCCGGCATTGGAGAGACCTTTGTAGTCCACGTCCACCGGGTTCTGGGTGGCAAGCAGCAGGCCCAGGCCGAACGCGCGCGCCTGTTTGAGCATGCGCAGGAGCGGCTGTTTGGATGGGGGGTTAGCCGTCGGCGGCAGATAGCCGTAAATTTCGTCCATGTAGAGCAGGGCGCGCAGGCTGGTCGCTCCGGATTGGGTGCGCATCCAGGTCTCCACCGCCGATAAAAGTAATGTAACAAAGAACATGCGCTCGGCGTCCGAAAGATGGGCAAGGTAGAAAACGCTGTGCCGCGGGCGGCCATCCGGGGCGCGCAACAGGGCGGCGATATCCAGCGGCTGGCCGATGCGCCATAGTTCGAAGGTTGGGGCGGCCAGGATATTGTTGATCTGCAAAGCCAACTCCATGCGGTCCCTAGGCGGGAAGAAGGTATCCACCGGAAAAGCGCCGAGCTTGTCAAAGGGCGGAGTCTGGATTTGCAGAATGAGTTCGGTCAGATCCAGGGATTTGTTCTGGCTCCAGGCAGACTGGAAAATGTTGGAGAGCAGGATGTGTTCGCGCGAACGGATCGGGTCGATATTATCGAAACCGACCAAACCCAGAATAGCCGTGACCGTGCTGGAAATGTGCTCGGTCAAGACCTCGCGGTTGGTCGCCCAGTCCAGACCGGGCGCGGCCAGCGACGATAACACACTGACCGGGATGCCCGCATCCGATCCGGGGGTGTATATGGCAAACTCAGCCGCGTTCTTGAGCGCCATGATGCGCTCATGGGGGATGCCCCACTCAGCCAGCCCGTTACGCCAGGCCAGGGCGGCATCGGTGGAGGCTTGCTCGACAGATTTCCCGGCGCGGCGGGCCAGTTCGGGGTCCAGCCAGGGCTGGAAATCCTGGGGAGCCAGGTCGGGGAAGTGCAGCAGGAGGTTGGTCAGGTCGCCTTTCGGGTCGATCAGGATGGCCGGGATCCCCTGCAGGGCGGCTTCCTCCATCAGGGCGATGCACAGGCCAGTCTTGCCGGAGCCGGTCATGCCGGTCACCACGGCATGCGTGGTCAGGTCGGCGGGATCATACTGCAAGGGCTGGGAAGTGACTTTGCCCTTTGTGGAGTCATAAAGACGGCCAAGATAGAATTTGTCGCTCATGGGCAACCTCCGGATTCTGGTGGATACTTTACTCTAACTGACGAAAAATGACAACGGTATTTTCGGGGTTACGAAATACGGGCAATGATCCGTCGTCTTTTCCAATCATGGCTGCTGCGCCTGATCGTACACCTTTTGGAACTCTTCCAGGTATTTTGCCGCGATGTCCGCATTATGGATGATGACCACATTCTCGTCGTTGCTCGTCTCGGCACTGGCACTGAAGTTATAGGAGCCGGTGATGACGATGGAGCGGTCAATAATGATCACCTTGTGGTGCATCAGCCCGGCGTTGCCATCCCGCCGCACATCCAGTCCGGCTTGCATGAACGGATCGTACTCTGTACCCTGGTTGGAATTGATCTGGCCGTCATCCATCACCCCGGCCACGGTCAGGCCGTCCGCCGCGCGCTGGCGGATGGCGTCACCGAGATCGTTGGCCGTAAAGGTATAGGCCATGAAATAGATGCTTTTCTGAGCGCCCTGAAGGAGTGAAAGGAGTTGCGCCGCAACGCCGTCATCCGGCGAGAAATAGATTTCCACCGGCGTCCCGTTAATCGTCAAACTGGGATTGGGGGTCGCCGCGCCGGTATCCGGGCCAAACAGGTTTTCTACGAACATTTCATTGAACTCGGTGGTGTAATCTTCTGCAATCTGTGTCGAGCGGATGTGGATGAGATTGTTGTTGTCCTTGTAAGTCCCGGTGGTGGTGAAATTCATCGAGCCGGTCCAAACCTCGGCGCGGTCTATCACAACGAACTTATCGTGCATCAAGCCTTCGCGCTGGTCACCGATGACGGGAATCCCGGCATCCAGGATCTGCTGGATTTCCTGGTTGTCCATGTTGTCGCTTTCCATTACCATGCGCACCACCGCCCCGCGTTGATGAGCGCTGATAAGGGCGTCGCGGATGCTCCACAGGTTGAGACTGTAAGCAGCCATATCCACGGAAAGACGCGCCTGGTCAATGGCAGCCGCCAGGGTTTCGTCCGGGCCGCCCTCATAGTCCGCCGCGTGGGGCGCGGCCGGGTTGGTGAAGGTTATTTCCAGCCAGCCGGTTGCGGGTCCGGCATCGGGCGTGACCGGGATCGGCGTGGGCAGGTCAGGGGTCGCGGGAATGCAAGCAGATAAAACCAGCGTCAATACCAGAAGAATCAGATAATATCGGCTACGCGCATTGTTTTGGGTCTTCATCTTAATTTCCTGATAACCATTGGATTGGCCCGATTATACTGCTTCCGGCCAATGAGTCATGCCTGTGCTGGTCTGCGGCTGAACGGCGCATCCATTGGCTGGCTGCCCCTCGCGGACTTCCGCTTCAAGCTCGGAGCTTTCTCTGTCCGCTACTGGATGGACGAGGAAGTCCATCTCGAAAGACCTTACCGTATCTGAATCTGACAGGACATCTAGTTCGGCAAATAACCCGCTGGGGTATAATCCTCGCTCGTGAACGCATCATCCGATCAAGCCAACCAACAAGTCGCCCGTGCCGCCGGGACCGTGATGCTGGCTTTTATCGTCAGCCAATTGATCGGTCTGGTCGCAAAGATCCTGATTGCAGGCTCTTTCAACGCAGGTGTGGAATTGGATGCCTTTTACGCCGCCAACCGCCCGTCGGAAACGCTGGTAACGATTATGGCGGGCGGTATCCTTGTCTCGTCGTTCATTCCCATCTTCGTCAAGTTCCTGGTCAAAGACGACCGCGGCTCGGCCTGGAAACTGGCCTCCGCCACCGCCAACCTGATCCTGGTGCTCTTGAGCATACTGGCCGGGCTGGCGGCTCTTTTTGCCGGGCCGATTGTTCAATACATCCTCGGGGCAGGGTTCTCTCCGGATAAACAAGCGCTCACCGTCAGCTTATTGCGCATCCAGACCATCTCGATCGTCTTCTTCGGTCTGAGCGGACTGATCATCGGCATCCTGAATTCCCATCAGAAATTTCTGATGTCCGCCCTGGCTCCCGCAATGTACCAATTGGGACAGATCTTCGGCGTCCTGGTACTGGCTCCCAGATTGGGCATCTACGGATTGGCCTGGGGGGTTGTGCTCGGATCAGTATTCAATCTGCTTATCCAGGTCCCCTCACTGCTAAGGCTGAAAGGTCAATATATTCCCTCCCTCGGCCTTCACAATCCCTCCGTCGCTGAAGTTTTCCGCCTGATGGCACCTCGCATGTTCGGCGCGGCGGTGGTCCAGTTGATGCTGTGGGTCAATACGCTGCTGGCCTCCCACATGGCAGGCGGCTCTGTCTTTAGCCTGACAAGCGGGTTTTCGCTGATGATCATGGCGCAGGCCGCCATTGCGCAGTCGGTGGCAACCGCCGTGATGCCAACTTTCTCGGCACAATATGCGCAGGGGAAACTGGATGAACTTCGCCAGACACTTGCCTCCGCCTTGCGCGGGGTGATTCTGCTCTCCGTACCGGCGACTGCCGGTCTCATTCTGTTGAGCGTGCCTCTCATCACCTTCCTCTACCAGCGCGGCGAATTCACAGCCGAGACGACAACTCTGGTGGCCTGGGCGCTGATCTGGTATGCGTCAGGTTTGGTATTCCACTCTATCCTTGAAGTGCTGGTGCGGGCTTACTATGCCATGCACGACACCAAGACCCCGGTACTGGTCGGGGCAGCCGCCATGACCTTGAGCATCGGCCTGAGTCTTGTCTTCGCCTCGCTCTTCCAGCGCTTCGGCTGGATGCCACACGGTGGGTTGGCACTGGCCGTTTCCGTGTCCACCGCACTTGAAGTAACCACCCTGTTCTTGATCATGCGTAAACGCCTGCACAGGATCCATGGGCCAGACATCGCCAAAGGCTTCGGAGCCGCACTGCTCGCGACCTTGTTCATGGGCGCCGTGCTGGTGGCTTGGATGCAGATCACGGAATCCCATTCGGCCGCACTGACGACCCTGGGTGGTGTGGTTATCGGTGGGGCAGTCTACGCCGCTGTACTGGTCGCCTTACGCGTTCCGGAAGTCGGTAGTTTAATCCAGATGGTTAAACGACGGCTGTCGCGATAAATGTCTCTTAAAAAAAAGCCCCCGCAATGCGGGGGCTTTTTTAGTTATAATTTCCTCTGCGGGCATTCATAACCACATAATGCTATCTGTCTCACCGGGATGTCTTCATCTCATCTGCAATCCTCGCTCCAGGCTTTCTTATCGCCACCACAGCCATAGGCCCACCGCTACGATCAGGCCCAACAATACCCCGCCCAGCGCTTCCAGAGGCGTATGCCCGATTACTTCACGCAGGTGCTGTTCGCTGATCGGATGGCCTTTTAACAATTCTTCCACCAGGATATTGATCTTCTTGGCTTGCATCCCGGCCTGGCGGCGGACACCCGTCGCATCATAAACAACCACCATCGCCAGGGCTACCGCCACTGCAAAAATGGGGGTATCAAAGCCGATATGCAACCCTACTGCCAGGGCTGTTGAAGTGACCAGGGCGGAATGCGAACTGGGCATTCCACCGGCTGCGAAAAATAAAGCCCAGTTCCAGCGGCGTTCCCGGATCAGGTCCACGGGGACTTTCAACACCTGGGCTAAAAACCACGCAGCCATTCCGGTCCATAAGACATGGTTTTGAAGAAGGGGGCCAATGTTCATTGGTTTTCCTCGAAATCTTCTAGCGATTCGCCCGCCAGTGCCTTGACTTTCAGCTCAGCCTTGTCCAGCAGTTCGGCGCAGCGTTTGGTGAGCGCCTGGCCGCGCTCGAAGAGCGTCATTGACTCTTCCAGCGGGCGTTCCCCTGATTCGAGCCCCACCACGATCGTTTCGAGTTCGGCAAAGGCCTCTTCGTAAGTCAATGCTTCAACTGGTTTGGGTTCATTTTTTGCCATGATCACCTATCCATCGCCCGAGACTCGGGCATCGAATTCACCGTCCCGCACGCGGACGCGCAGCGCGTCTCCAACCTGAACCTGGGACTTGCTGGTGACAACCCGCTTGTTTTTCGTGACCACCGCGTAGCCGCGTTGCAGCACAGCCATCGGACTGAGTGCCGTCAGACGGTTTTCCAATCCCATCAGCCGCGCCGCAGCCAGTTCGAGACGGTGAGCCTGCGCCGCGTTTCCCCGGCGGCTCAATTCATCCACGCGCTGGCGCTCGGTCTGCACCCGGCGGATGGGCGAGTAAAAACGCAGGCCGCTTTGGAAGCCCTCCAAAAGATTGTGCTGCCGCTCGAAGAGTGCGCCCATGCTCCCTGTAAGGATTTGCGCCATCTCGATCAATGTCTGCCGGAGGTCCAGCACCGTAATGGTTGTTGCCAACTCAGCCGCCGCAGTGGGCGTGGGGGCGCGCAGGTCTGCGGCGAAATCGGCCAGGGTGAAGTCCGTTTCGTGGCCTACGCCGGTGATGACCGGGGCTTGTGACTCGCTCACGGCGCGCACCACGCGTTCGTCATTGAAGGCCCACAGGTCTTCGATGGAGCCGCCGCCGCGGCTCAGCAGGATCACCTCCGGTGCGACCACCCGGTTCAGTCTCTGCAGCGCCGCAACCAGAGCCAGCGGGGCTTCCTCTCCCTGCACCGGCGCGGGAGCCAGGGTCACTTCCGCCAGAGGCATACGCCGTCGCAGGGTATTGAGTATATCCCGCAAGGCGGCGCCGGTCGGGCTGGTTACGATCCCGATGCGGCGCGGGGAGGCTGGGATGGGTCGCTTGCGGGCTTCGTCGAAGAGACCCTCGGCCTCCAGCAAAGCCTTAAGACGCAGGAATTCCTGGTAGAGCGCCCCCTCCCCCATCGGACGGAGGCTGTCGGCGTAGAGCTGGTATTGCCCGGCCACTTCGTAGATGCCCAGGCTGCCATGTGCTTCAATTGCCATCCCGTCCTGCGGTGCGAAGCGCAGCCGGGCGGCTTCTGTCTTCCACATGACACAGCGCAGGGAAGCACCGGTATCTTTAAGGGTGAAATAAATGTGGCCGGAGGATGGACGCGACAGGTTGGAGATTTCCCCCTGCACCCAGATGCCCTGCAGATCCGGGTCGGCTTCCAACATCTGGCGCAGATGCCGCGTCAGGTCGCTGACGGTCCAGCGAGGGGATGCGTCAAAGAGTGCCAGTTGTTCCATATGTAGAGAATACTATTGTTCGGGAAGGCTGTCAACTATCCAAAAAGGGGCGTTCTTAAAGCCCGTTGGTGGTGTCATTGCGATATCATCCCCGCCGAAGGTCCCCACAGGGGGCATGGGGACATCGTCCCCGGTTCTTGGGGGAGGCGTTCTTCCCTGGCACCGCCCGCCACATCGTCCCCGCCGAAGGTACCCAAGGGTGCAGGGGGCACCGTCCCGGTGTCCTTCCGGGAGGGCAGGTATGCCGACACTTGCACCGCACTGCGTTCGGTGCAGTGCAGGTGAGCAATCCTCGAATGTGGCGTGGAGGTTGCTTCGACACAAAACAAGAGGTTGCGACTTTTAGAACACTCTGTATCCTGAAGTTGGCGTTAACTTACAACTGACCGACAAGCCGAGATTGGCCTTCCCGCGGCATATTTTGGTACAATCAGAATATATGAAACGGCTCTGGGCGCCCTGGCGCATAAAATTCGTTGAAACGAAAACCGCAGGTTGTATATTCTGCAAAGTGCAGAAAGACGCCGATGGTCCCGATAATCTGGTCATTTTCCGCGGGAAACGCTGTTTTGTCATTCTGAACCGCTTCCCTTACACCAGCGGTCATCTGATGGTGGTGGCCAACGAACACCGGAACTCGCTCGAAGACCTGGATGCGGAAACGCGCGCCGAGATGATGGAACTAGCAACCCGGGGGATGGGTGTGCTTCGCAGCGTATACCATCCGGACGCCTTCAACATCGGCGCGAATATCGGCGAAGCCGCTGGAGCGGGAGTTGCCGGACATGTCCACATCCATGTGGTGCCGCGCTGGACCGGCGATTCCAATTTCATGATGACTCTGGCCGAAACAAAAGTGATGCCCGAGGCGCTGGAAGATACCTATGCCCGCCTCCGGCGCGCGTGGGAAATTCGTTGATTTTCGTTTTTGGGGTTTTGGGGGGGGATTACCAGCTTTTCAGCCATTGTGAAAGATCTGTCTGTAACAATTCTGGTTCTGGAATCAGCAGACGCATGATAAAATTCCCAGGACTGACAATTTCGCCAAAGGAGCAAACGTGGAGCAAAAGGTGTATGATTTTGTCATTATCGGTTCCGGCTTTGGCGGTTCTGTCTCCGCCATGCGGCTGACGGAAAAGGGCTACTCCGTCCTCGTTCTTGAAAAAGGCAAGCGTTTCCGCGATCAGGATTTCGCCAGGACCAACTGGCAGTTCTGGAAATATATATGGATGCCAGGTATCCGTGCTCATGGCATCCTGCAGATCAGCCTTCTCAAAGGCGCAATGGTTCTGCACGGGGCGGGCGTCGGCGGTGGGAGTCTGGGCTACGCCAACGTGCTCGAGATCCCCTCCGGAGAGACTTTTGCCACCCCCGCCTGGAACACGCCCGTCGCCTGGGGGAAAGTGCTCGAGCCGCATTACGAGACCGCCAGGAAAATGCTCGGTGTGGCGCGCAATCCCAAACTTTGGAAGGCCGATGAACTCTTGCGCGCGATGGCCGAAGAAATCGGCATGGGCTCAACTTTCCGCGCCACCGACGTTGGCGTGTATTTTGGGGAAGCAGGTATATCTGTCCCCGATCCGTACTTCGGCGGCGAAGGCCCTGAGCGGGTGGGATGCAAGCACTGCGGCGCCTGCATGGTCGGCTGCCGCTACAATGCCAAGAACACGCTCCCCAAGAACTACCTGTATTTTGCAGAGAAGAACGGAGCGAAGGTGATTTCAGAGGCGGAAGTGACAGACATTCGACCGTGGACGGTGGACAGCGGACGGTCTACGGTCAACGGTCCATCGTCCAAGGCGGGCTACGAGGTCACCTACCAGGCGAGCACCCGCTTCTTGAAAGGGTCCCGCCAGCGGGTCCGGGCCAGAGGCGTGATCCTGTCTGGCGGCGTGATGGGTACCGTCAATCTGCTCCTCCGTCTACGGGATGAGACCCGCTCCCTGCCGGATTTGTCGCCTCGCCTCGGCGATATGGTCCGGACCAACTCTGAAGCGTTACTGGGAGCGGCGGCCAGGAAGTCGGATATCAACTACTCGGAGGGCGTCTCGATCTCCTCCATTTACAATTTTGACAAGATCACGCGCATCGAGCCGGTGCGCTACCCCGACGGCTCGTCGCTGATGCGCTTCCTGGCCGCCCCGCTGATCGACACGGACGTGAGCGTGCCCGTGCGCATTTTGCGCTTCCTGGGCTGGGCCATCACCCACCCGCTTGATTATGCCAAAGCCTTCTTCCTGCCAGGCTGGGCGCACAACGTCACCATCCTGTTAATGATGCAGCATGCCGATAACCGCATGCGCTTCCGTATGGGGCGCAGTATCTACACATTGTTCCGCCGCAGGATGGTGGCCGAGCCTGAACCTGGCTACGAGATCCACGCCCAGGTGAAAGGCTCACATGCGTTGACGCGTGATTTTGCGAAACGTATAAATGGGATCGCGCTCGGCTCGATAGGCGAAAACCTATTGGGCCTGCCCTTCACCGCTCATATCCTGGGCGGGGCGCCGCTTGGCAGGGACGCCTCCGAGGGCGTGGTGGACGGTAACTTTGAAGTGCATAATTACCCTGGGATATTTATCATTGACGGCTCGATCATGCCCGCCAACCCCGGTGTAAACCCCAGCCTCACCATCACCGCCCTGGCGGAGTACGCCATGTCGAAAGTTCCAGCCAAAAACCAATAATTCACCCCTCCCCATTTGGGGAGGGTCCGGGGGTGGGGTTTAAAATCCACTGTCTCTGCTTACTTTTTCCGGTTCTTCACATACACCTTCACGGCGTCACGCATGAACCCGGCCAGCTTCGGGTGCATCTTGTCAAAGTTGGCCCGGAAGCGCGGGTCATCGTTGTACATGTCAGCGAGACCCTTTAACTGCTCGTCGTTGGGACTCCAGAAGTACTGCATGTGCTGGTGCCAGCGGGCGATCAGCGCCTGGGCATCCGCACTGGCTGCCCCTTTCGGCATGGCCTCCATCAGGTCAGTGTAAATAGCTTTGCCTTCAGTCAGGATGCGTTCCTTCTCGGCGGGCGGGTACGCCTTCCACCTTCGGTTGGAGGCTCTCACCGTTTCGGGGTCGTACATCTGCTCCGCTTCCAGGGCATATTTCTCCTGCTCTTCTTCGCTAAAGCCTTCGAACAATCCTTTTGCATTCATGCTTTCATTTCCTTTCAAATGGTCAATGGTATTGTCAACGGTCTGGAGCAGGCGCTTCAGCCGTTCGACTCGTCCCTGCAGCGCCTCTTTATGCGACCGGAGAGCAGTCAGCACATCAAAATCGGGGCGCCCCACCACGGCTTTGATCTCGTCGAGGCTCAAGTCCAGTTCGCGGTAGAACAGGATTTGCTGGAGTTTCAGCAGGGCCTCTTCTTCGTAGTGGCGGTAGCCGTTCCCGCCCAGTGAAGACGGCTTGAGCAGCCCGATCTCGTCGTAATAATGCAGGGTGCGGACGCTTACGCCCGCCAGTTTCGCCAGTTGTTTGACGGTGTACACCTTTACCTCGTGGGGTAATATAAACCATGACGTAACGTTAATGTCAAGAGGGAAAAACGATTCTCTTGGCATTGCCATGGTAATGGAATAAGGTTTCGAAAAAAGCCGTATAATAAAGGCAATCAAAGTGACACATCGTCCCCGCCGAAGGTCTCCGCGCAGTACCCGCAGGGTGAAGGGGGCAGGGTGAAGGGGGCAGGCTTTGTGCAAGGTGCGACAGTCATTCGGTCAAACCTGCGATACGTTTTGACGGGCAACCATGCCTTATCATGCGGCGTGTCGAGTCCCTGCCTGTCCCGTCTGTCATGACGGTTTTGGTCAGGGCGTTCTGGGCGGGGCGGGCGCGTGCGGGCGAGTCCGCGCGGCAGGCTGATGGGTTGTTTCAGAGGTTGTTGGCGGAGGCGTTCGCGTGATAAGACCTGACATGTCTCCGCAAAAGTCTTGCGTTCCGAGTCTCATGTCCGCGCAAGGGTCACGATTTACCCGCCTCACGATGAGACATGTCAGGTCTGCGATACTATTCGCGGCGGTCGTGCGGCGGTCGTGCTGAGCGCAACTGGTTTTAAGATTTGGCGCAGGACGGATTCTCGCTCGACGACTGGTGCCCCTAAGGTCTTGTTTGCAGAATTGTATTT
>Ga0207931_1000432_pt1 | contig 15482 bp, 16 predicted proteins | sample NGESurdeep092012_2_FD_184478 | JGI IMG/M metagenome (GOLD analysis project Ga0207931, IMG submission 184478) | Arctic peat soil microbial communities from Barrow, Alaska - NGEE Surface sample 415-1 deep-092012 (SPAdes) | ecosystem: Environmental > Terrestrial > Soil > Wetlands > Peat ...
CCTCGAGGGGCTGCTGGACCCGATCCTGATGCTGCCCCTTGGAGCTTCCGCCGTAACATTGGGGCTGGGGTTCATCGTCACGTTCAACCGGCCGCCGCTGGCGCTGGTCACTTCGCCGCTGCTCGTCCCGCTGGCGCATACGCTGATCGCCCTGCCGTTCGTCATCCGCAGTTTGCAGCCCTCCCTGGCCTCTATCCCAGACCGGCTCCGGCAGGCGGCAGCTTCCCTCGGAGCCTCCCCGCGCCGGGTCTGGTTGGCTGTGGACTGGCCGATTGTGGCGCGCGCAACACTATCAGCGGCGGTATTCGCCTTCACCGTCTCGCTGGGCGAGTTTGGTGCCACCTCGCTGGTCGTCCGCCCGGAGTACCCGACCCTGCCGATCGCGATTGCCCGGTTCCTGTCCCAGCCTGGCGGGATGAACTATGGCCAGGCGATGGCGATGGCGACGGTGTTGATGGTGGTTTGCGGTATCGGGATTTTGCTTATCGAACGCCTGCGTTTACCTGGCGCGGGTGAATTCTAAATGGGCGGATCGCGATCCGCCCTAACGGGATAGAACCATGCTCGAACTGATTGACATCCACAAATCTTACGGAGGCCAGCCGCTCCTGCGTGGCATCTCCTTCACCGTCGCGGCAAGCGAGACCGTGTGTCTGCTCGGACCTTCAGGCAGTGGCAAGTCCACGCTGCTGCGGATTATTGCCGGGCTGGAAACACCCGAGCAGGGTCAGGTTTGCTGGGATGGGGAGGACCTTGCTCCTGTCCCGGTCCACCGGCGCGGTTTCGGGTTGGTCTTTCAGGACTACGCCCTCTTCCCGCATCTGAATGTGGCCGAGAACGTGGCCTTTGGCTTGAAGATGCAAAACCTGGCTGTTGCTGAGATCGATCTGCACGTAGCCAATATTATGGAAATGGTCAATTTGACTGGCTTTGGGGATCGCCGTGTTACAGACCTCTCAGGCGGTGAGCAACAGCGCGTGGCCCTGGCGCGTGCTCTGGCTCCCAACCCGCGGCTGCTGATGTTCGACGAGCCGCTGGGCGCCCTGGACCGTAGCCTGCGGGAGCAGTTGATGGACGAACTGCGCCGTATTCTGCATGAGAGCGGCGTCCCGGCGATTTACGTCACCCATGACCAGGAGGAAGCCTTTACCTTGGCCGACCGCGTGCTCCTGCTCCACGACGGCATTATTGTCCGCACTGGGACGCCAGAGCAGGTCTGGAGCGATCCGGGGTCGGTTTGGGCGGCGCAGTTTTTGGATGCAGGGAATGTGGTTGCTGGAATTGTCATGTCAAACACAAAACCGTTCCAGGTTGAGACCTCTGCCGGAGTGTTTGAGTTGAATTGCGGGGTAGTCCCGGTTCCCGGACGGGGCTCACACGAGCATTCAGCGGGGGAGAAGGTCAATTTATTGGTCAGTCGGCGCGGGGTCCGGCAAGACGCTCATGGGAGGGTGAACGGGGTAGTGGTAGACGTTATCTTCCGGCAGGATGGATTCAAAGTCACGCTGGAAAATGGTCTTGATTTTTATCTTCCCAACGCTCCACGGATGGGTGAGAAGATTTATCTCACAATTCCAGCGACAGGAATAAAATGCCTGTTATGAAACCCCAAATCACCGTCTTCAAGCGAAATCTAGCCGGCGAGGTTACATGGCAATATTCCGGTTCCATTTTGCGCCGCGAGCCAAATTTTGTGCTTTTGGAAGCGCGTTTCAATCTGCCTGACACGCCTTTCATGGATACTTTCCTGAAGAACAATGACCGTTTTGTGGAAATATTCTACACCGACCGCTGGTATAACATTTTCGAGATGCATGACCGCGACGATGGCCGGGTCAAGGGCTGGTACTGCAATGTGGGGCGGCCCGCCATGCTTGAGGCTGACGACCGGCTTTCGTACGTTGACTTGGCGCTCGACCTGTGGGTGACTCCCGATGGGACGCAGACGGTGCTGGACGAGGACGAGTTCGCCGCCCTCGACCTGGACACGGAAACACGCCAACAGGCCCGGGCGGCGCTGGAGGAATTGCACAAACTTTTCGCGGCTAACAAGAACCCCGATCTCTCGTGAAGAAACCGGGGTTTTAATTATTACGTCAGAATCATCAGTACTGGCAGCAGGGCGGACATGCCAAATGCTTGCCGGATGGGGTCCCAAAAACCGAAGATCAGCCCGACTACTCCAAAGCAACCACAACAGACCACCACAATCACCACGATAGCGATGATCCAGGGGTTGGTCTTTTTTGGGGTGGCCACGGGCGGCGGAAGTGGTGTACCTGTTGCCTCGGTCATGTCTTAGTAACCAGTATTGGAGGACGGGGTAATGCCTGGAAATGCGAATGGAAGGGTGATGAGACCTGCGAATGCCAGAACGAAGATACAAGTAAGGCATAAGCCCAAGGCGATCATCACGTAGCCCAGGATCAAACCGGTGGTCGCCATGCCGTTGCCAGTGACCATACCGCCGCCCCTTTTTATCTCACCCTTGGCGATGTGACCGGCGATAACCGCCGCGATCGGGCCGATGACTGGCAGGATTTGTACAAATCCAAGGATGCCGGTAATTAAGCTGATAGTAGCCGCCACGCTTGTCCGGGGGGTAGGTGGAAGTTGTGCATAAGGTTGGTTCATTACTTTAATCTCCTTTGGTTTAATAAGAACTGGGGATATTATTGATGATTTGCTGCCACGGGATCAAGGTGAATCCGAGCAATGGCAGTACGACCATGATGCACAGCATTGTCACCGCGAGGATAATCCCAATCAAGGTAAGAACACCCTGGAGCATGAAATAGGTCTTCAGGCTGCCCAAAGAACGCAGGAAGGCGAATCTATCGCCAAACTGGCCGGCAGAGTCGATCGAAGAGCCGGCCTGGAACATCAGCACGCCCATCCAGATGGGCAGCCAGGCGAAGAGAATGCCCACGATAGAGAGTGCCAGCCCGACGCCGCTAATGATGGACAGGACTCCCAGGAACTTCAACCAGCCGCGAGCCTGGTAGATGGGTACACATAGCTCCTGAACCATTCGGGTATCTTGGGGAGCTGGTACGGGTGGAACATAATTAGGGGTTGGATAAGCCATATTTTCCTCCAGAATCAAGTTATGAAACGGCCTGGTGTCTCCGGTTAGCACGCCGCCAGAACCACCAGATAATCAACGCCACGAATATGACTAGAAACACGGCCACCAGAACCGGGATGACGATCGAAAGAATGGAAACCACAGTTGCAATCACATCCTCGGCGATGCTGACCGGCACGTTGGCTGCTCCGCCGGTTGTGGCAGTGACTGCCGGACGCACTGCCGCAGACTTGACGACGTGGACGCTCCCAGCCACCAGCAGGCCGCAGAGGATGGCAATCACCGGCTGGACATTGGTAATGGCATGGGCGCTGGCAGCGAAGATGATCGCCCCGGCTGCTGGCCGGATACCCGTCTGGATAATGTCGTTGACATGGTTGACGGCCGGGATTTTATCGGCCAGCATTTCGATGATGAGCAGGACGCCGACCACAATGAGCACCCAGGGATTCGCCAGCAAGTCATAGGGCGGGTTCAGGTTGATCCAATCTGTATAATGGGCGATGACGCCGACCACCAATAGCGGAATATAGGCGTTCAGCCCGGCACTGGCCGAGAGCCCAAAAGCAGTCATAATTCCAAAAAGCGCATCCATACAGACCTCCAATCCACTACTTGCCGAGAGGGAAAGCTCCCCACGTACCGGTGAGCCAGAACCGCAGTGCATCAATGGCCGCGGTTTGGATCATGGCGATCGTCAAGCCAGCCAGCAACGGCAGCCACAACTGCCGCAATTTCGTAAAGTGATTATCCTGACCCATAACCATCACCCAGACCAGGCTGTATACCATGGTCAAAAGGAGCCAAACGCCCAGAGCGCTGATGATCGCCAGCGGATAAAGGACAATTGGGCTTTCGGTGAGCACCAGCAGGTCGAAGATGAGCTGGATGCCCAGCAACAGGCTGAAGGCTTTCCAGCCAGGGATGGCCGGCTTATCTTCACCGTCAGCCCAGACGGTCTGGTTAAAGGCCGGGAAGAGCATGACGGCCATTCCCAATCCCATCCCGCTACCGGTCAACAAACGCAGGGTGTTGTTGGGCACATAAATGTTGGGGATATTTGGCAAGATTCCCGGCGAGACTTGTTTCAGCAGGTAAAGATACGAATTGGACCCATCAATCCCGAACGCCGCCACGAAAACGACCAGCAGGGCAATGATGCTCCAGTGCGGAATTTTCAAACGTTTCCAGCCAATGATGGACTGGAAAACCAGCCCGGTCACCGCGCCCAAGTACATGCCGGAACAGCGCGCACACAACGGTAACTGGTAACTCCCGATGTGGAACGACCGTTCGCCGATGCGGTGACAGACGGCATACCCGATGGAGTCCGCTTTGCCGAAGAGACCCGGTGGAGTGTTAAGGAACCAACCGATAAAGACCAGAAGCGCGGCGGCGATGACAAGATACTTCGATGCTGCTCCGATGTGTTTGAGTGTTATGTAGGGCATGATGGGTCAATTATAGAGTTTTAAGAGCCGGAATGCAAGCAAATGCAAGCATTCATAAAGACTATACGGAATCGGGCTAAAATAGTTCCATTTGTTCGGGCGGCTCAATTGGATCCCCGCTGAGTTCCTTTTCGAAACGCTCGAGAGTGAGACTGGTCATCTCGGACAGCCGCCGCAAGGCCCGGAACTTGACGATACGCCAGCGCTCCGCCACGGACCTCAGCGCTGGGTCACGGCCCAGTTTATAAGCCAGCAGGCCGGCACGTCCGCCCGGAAGGACCAGCAGGCTGCTTTCCGGCGGGTACGGGTTTTGCCGCAGGATCCGCCCAGCGACGGCGGAGGCCAGCAGGTAAAAGGCGTAAACAGTCTCGCCGGAATCCTGCCACAGGATGAGCCGCTGGGGACTTTCCTGCCGCTGGAGGGAGACTCCCAGCCGCGACGCCAGCGCAGTGAGAGCATGAGTGGCAGTTTCCAGGTCCGCGCGGCGCGTGGACGGAGAATCTTCCGGGCGCAGGCTCCAGCGTCCGTCCGTCTCGAGCGCATAGGAGGCCAGCACGGCGCGCAGCAGTCCCAGCGAAGGAGTTAGCAGGCCGGGAAGTTCGGCGTTCAGGGCCATTTCCAGGTCCCGAAGTACCGCACCGGGATTCTTTTGCAAAAAGCGGACGATACTCATCTCAACGCGGTCGGGCAGCGAATCCGTCGCGGCATCCAATTCGGCCAACCCCCATAGACCGATCTCCGGGTTCTTGCTCTCGGTGTGGTGGACGAATTCCGGGCCAGCCAGCGCGGCCAGGATGGGAGCGTTGATCTGTGCCAGCGCCTCGGGCCGCCAGCGCAGGCTGTGGTCGTCAGCCATGGCGGCCAGCCCGGCGGCGTGCAAGTGCAGGAAGGGAACCGGCTCGCCGCGTTCCTGCAGGGCAGAGAGCATTGCCCGGCGGACAACCTCGGCGTCAATCCCGGCCGGTTTTTTGTCTGCATGGCTGAAGGCACTCCGCCGCCAAAGGATCTGTGCCGGGTCGTGGCGGGCGCGCAGTGCCAACCCGGTCAGGTCGAATCCGGACTCGGCTGCGGCCAGCATCGCGGCGGAGAGAAAGGCCGGTTCCGGCTCAGGGACGATCGCGAAGAGTGGCGCGTTGAGCGGCAGGCGGTCAGACAGGTTTTTCAGGGCGGCGTAGAGGGCGGCGGCATGCCAGTTCCAATCGTAGCGGCGGCGATGCAATACCGACTTGAACGGGGCGGCGGTCTCCCGTCCCCACAGCCAGCCGGCCCATAACGCCGAAAGTGTCCAGAAGGCCTGGTTGGGACGCGGCAGGACGGTGACGACTGCCCTGATAGACACATCTTTCAGACGCGGAGCCAGGTCGCGCATCGGACCGTCGAACAGGCACAGGCCGCCTGCTTCACCCGGGACCGAGGGCCAGATTACCGATTCAACGAGTTGCCCTCCGCCGGACCAGAATTCCACGCCGCGCTCGAGCGCCAGCCAGACGTTTTTCTCGAGGAAGCGCGGCGGGATGGTCAGTTGCTTCGGGCGCGGGCGCTCGGCGGGATGCGGCCAGAGAGCGCTGGCCTCGTCGCAAGCGGTCAGGACGAGCGCCAACAGGGCTCGGCGGCGCTCGGGCGTTAGCGAAAAACTATCCAGTTTGTTGATGATGGTGATAAGCGCGTAGACCGCGCGGGGTAGATAGCATTCCAGCGCTTCCTCTACGTGGACACGGTCGGGGTCGTGCGGGGTGGCCACGCGCTCGAGTGCGCGCGAGCGATGCAAACTGTCTGTAGCGGCGATACTGGTGGCTCGGGCCTGGTCTGCTTCGGTGGCCGGATATTCTCCGATGTCCCCGCACGAACAGTGGTAAATGCGCCCTGTCAAAACCCCGCTCTCGCGCTCCCAGACGAAAGCATCCGCTGGGACCTGTCGATGACATTTGGAGCATTCGGTCAGATACAGGGATTGCAGATGGGTTTCCAGGCGCTCGTCCCCTTTGCGGGCGGCCGCCAGTTCGGCCAGGGCGGCGCGCAGGTCAGCCTGTGAGGGCGGGTTGGCGGCTGTCTCGAGCAGGAAGCGCGTCACCGGGTTGTTCACGGCCACAAGCACGCGGTACCCGAGACGGGCCATTTCAAGGTCGGTCCGAGGGGCAGCCCCGAACGGGTCCAGCACCCAGTCGCCCGGTCTGGAATGCTGCGCCAGGAAAGCGGTGGCAATCCCGTCCGCGGTAAGGGGAAGATAGCGTGCCAGCGGGCCAGGATTTTCCGGTTCATTTCCGGGGATGTAGGCGAGTCCGTCCATCAGTGTAAGTATAAGGATTTGGGGGAAAAAATGCAATTGGCATCCGGCCCCACTTTTTGGACAGCTCCATCTGCTGCATTCATCATTCAAGGATGAGGATTTGGATTTCACGAGGAGAGAGCGTACCGGACGAACCTTTGGCAGTTGTCAATAACACGCGCCAGTCTCCATCCGGCAGAGTGAATTTCACATTTCGCTCGCTGAAGTTCGTTGCCACCAGCACGGACTGTTCCTCCGTGTGGCGCAGGTATGCCAACATACCGCTCCGCGTTTCCAGCGGGATGAAGTCGCCGCGCCGCAGGGCGGGAATTTCCTTGCGCAGGGCGAGAAGCTTTTTAGTAAAGTTGAAAAGAGAATCCGGGTCGGCTTGCTGGGAGGTGACATTGCGCCGGATGTAATTCGGGTGTACCGGCAGCCAGGGTTTGGCAGTCGAAAATCCGGCAAAATTTGAGTCGTTCCATTGCATCGGGGAACGGCAACCATCGCGGCCTTTGTAGATGGGCCAGTATTTCTTACCGGGTGGGTCGAGGATTTCACTGCGGCGCAGGTGAATATCGCGCATACCAATTTCTTCACCGTAGTACATGAACGGCGTTCCGCGCAAGGTGAGCAGGAGTGTCATGGCGAGAAATGCCTGGGAATCGTTCTCCCCTCTGGCGTATCGGCTGGCAGTCCGCGGCAGGTCATGGTTGCTCATGACCGTTGTCGGCCAGACGCCGGCGGCGTTGAAGGTCTCTTCACGTTTGATAACCTGTTCCATCACCCAGTGGGCATTCCAGGGGAAGACCAGGTTCAAGGAAGTGAAATCGAAACTGAACGCAGCGTGCAGTTTGTCGGGTCCGCAGTAGGAGACGGTTTTCTGCGGTGTGGCGATATAAGTTTCGCCGACGGCGTAGCGTTCCGGGTAGGAGTCCAGCAGGAGACGCATTTCGTTCAGGAAAGGCATCATCTCCGGCCGGTCAATATCGTAGATGTGACACTGGCGGTCGAAGCCGCGCAACCCGAATTTTGGCGGGTTATCGGGTAGGTCGGGCTGTTTGAAGTAGGCGTTGAATACATCCAGGCGGAAACCATCCACGCCGCGCTTCAGCCAGAAGCGGAAAACGTCCAGTTGGGCTTTGCGGACCTCCGGGTTGCGCCAGTTGACATCTGGCTGTTCTTTGGTAAATAGGTGCAGGTAGTATTGACCGGTAACCGGATCGTATTCCCAGGCTTGTCCACCGAAGGAGGCTTGCCAGTTGTTGGGTTGGTCTCTCCAAATGTACCAATCGCGCTTGGGATTGTCGCGGCTGGAGCGGGATTCCAGAAACCAGGAATGCTGGTCGGAGGTGTGGTTGAGTACCAGGTCCAGAATGACGCGGATATCGCGGCGGTGGGCTTCCGCCACCAGCCGATCGAAGTCTGCCAGGGTGCCGAAGCGCGGATCCACATCCACGTTATTGCTGATATCGTAACCGAAGTCTTTATCGGGGGTTGGATAAAACGGTGAAAGCCAGATGGCATCTATGCCCAGGTCGGCCAGGTAATCGAGGCGGGAGATGATGCCGGCCAGGTCGCCTAATCCGTCGCCATTGCTGTCGGCAAAAGAGCGAGGGTAGATTTGGTAGATGACGCCGTCGCGCCACCACAGATAGTCTTTCATTAGTAAATACTCCTCAGCGAGCCATGATTTGCAGTATTTTACACGAGGAAAGCTTCGTTTGTGTTAATATTATTACAATACCCGCGACCCCTTTCACGCGTTTTGGACAATCGTGCTATCATAAGACCTCATGAACACTACATCTGCCGAACGCATCCTGCTGGTTGAGAGCGACCCTCATATTCGCGACCTGATCGCGCGCCAGGCACTTGAGCCATTGGGATACCAGGTACAGGTGGCGGCGGATGTGAATGCGGCTATTCAATATACCGCCAGCTCCGCTCCAGACCTGGTGATTGTAGACCTTAACCTGCCTGGTTTAAGCGGGAAGGACTTGCTGGTGGCGCTTAATTCTCAGGGGATTCAGGTCCCGGTGATTGTGATTGCCGGAAAGGGCCAGGAGAACCAGGTCATTCAGGCTTTTCGACTGGGCGGGACAGATTATTTGGTGTGGCCGGTGCGTGAGGCGGAAGTGGTGTCAGCAGTGGAGCGCTCCCTCAAGCAAGTGCGTGAGAGCCGCGCCCGCCAACGTGTCGACCTACAATTGAAAGAGACCAACCAGGAACTCCAATGTCGGGTGCGTGAACTGACCACCATTTTCGCCGTTGGCAAAGCGGTTATTTCGATTACTGACCAGCCTGAGCTGTTTGACAAAATTGTGGAGGGGATGGTATATGTGGCCAAGGCAGATTACGGCTGGTTATTGTTGCGCGACGAGCGCAGCCGGACTTTTGTGCTGGCATCGCACCACAACCTGCCCGATTCCTGGTCTATAAAACTGGGTCAACCCCTTGACGATGGGGTCAGTTCGCTTGTGGCGCTCTCCGGTGAAACCCTCGCCATTAATGGCGAATCACTCAAAAGGTTCAAGGCGGCCTCGCTGGGAAATTCTGTGGTGGTGGTACCCATCAAGGTCCAGCAGGAAGTCATTGGCTTACTGGTCGTTGTCCGCAAGGCTGACGTGGTTTTTGAGCACAATATGCAATCGTTGCTCGAGGCGGTGGCTGATTACGCCTCGGTCTCTCTCGTCAATGCGCGCTTGTTCCGCGCCCTGAAAGAGAATGCTGATGCGGCCCGGGCTGGAGAAAAGTTGAAGTTGGAACAACTCCAGACATTCCACCAGGAGCTTCAATCCCTTCTCCAACCAGTGACCTATCCCATAGATTTATTACTTACTGGTAAAATGGGTTCGTTGACGGACGAACAGCAACAGGCATTGAAGTCAACACAATTGGCGATGCAGCGGACTTTGCAACTGGTTATGGCGGACCGGCCCTCACAGCCGCGTGCGAATCTGAATAACAGGTAACGGTTGGTGTATGCCAAAATCAGATCTGGTTTTACTGGCGTTTGATGATGAGCAAATCCTTCAACTATTTGACCGGGCCTTGACCGCGGTTCCGTATCACGTTGCCATCGCGCGGGATAGCGCTGCGCTTAATCAGGCCTTGCAGGAATCCTCGCCGACCTTGGTGATCATTGGTCAAAATTTCAATGGGGCAGATGCGCTGGAGATCGCCGCCGGGTTGGTGGAACGTTTTCCGACCCTGCCGGTTTTGCTCTTGCTCCTGGAGGATTCCCCTGAGATCGTTAAGAAAGCGATCCATATTGGCGTAAGCGACTGTCTACATGCTCCGCTGCATATAGACGAAATCATGAATACCGTTGAGAATAGCATTAAACGCGCCGACCGGATAGGTGACTGGACCCGGCGCGAGGTCAAACGTACGACCGCCACGCTCCAGAAGCGCGTGGATGAGTTGCAAAAACTTGATATCATCGTTGAACATATCGAGGACGGGGTTATCATCCTTGATGAACAGTCGAATATCCTGTTGATTAATCCGGCGGCGCGCAGGGCTTTCGGTCTCTGGCAGGATGATGTGGCGAAAGGAAAACCGGTCAGCGAAGTGCTGCCTCATCCGGATCTAAAAATCCTTTTGAACGAAAGTATAAATAACCCCATGCCTCATAATGAAATTACTTTTGAAGATGGGCGCGTCCTTTCAGCTCAATGCACACCCATCCCACAGATTGGTGTGGCGATTACCATGCAGGATATTACCTATCTCAAGCAAATTGACCGCTTGAAGAACGATTTTGTTCATACCGTCTCCCACGACCTGCGTTCCCCGTTGACAGCCATCCTCGGTTATGTGGATTTGCTTGACCGGGTTGGCCCGGTCAATAACCAACAGCGCGAATTCATCCAGCGTGTCCAGAACAGCGTGCAGAGCATCACTACGCTGGTTAATGACCTGCTCGAACTGGGTCGGATCGAGGCCGGATTTGATACCCAGAAGGAATTGGTACATCTGGATGGAACTATCCGCTATGCGCTGGAAACCCTCAGCGGCCAGGTCTCCGATAAAAAATTGATTCTTCATCTCAACCTGCCAATGGAAATTCCCCAGATGGGTGGCAACCCGATTCGCTTGCGCCAGATGCTGGATAACCTGATTGGGAATGCGATTAAATACACTCCGGAAGGCGGCGAAATTACCATTGACCTCGAAGCGCAAAACGATCAAGTCATTTTGCGCATCTCGGATAATGGTCCCGGCATTCCACCCGTCGACCTACCGCATATTTTCGAGAAATTCTATCGTGCCAGCAATGTTCCAAAAGGGGTGGGGGGTTCTGGGCTGGGCCTGGCGATTGTTAAATCCATTGTAGACAACCATCAGGGCCGCATCTGGGTTGATTCCCTGCTCGGGAAGGGGTCAACTTTTACGGTGGTTTTACCACTCTATATGCTGGCAGGTGCGCAACTGGCTTAGACCTGGAAGCGCATCTAAATTTATAAACGCAGAGAGTTCCGCCTCTGCGTTTTATGTTTAAAAATATTAAAACAGCCTCCGCAGATGGAGCTATCTGCGGAGGCGTTCGCCAAAGGAGGAGACAGTGATAAGCAAGGTTGGAGCTGTTATGCTTCCGTCTCCGGTCAGTATCATAGTACACTTGTCTGACAGGTGCTAGAGCGGAAAGTCATGCTTTATTCGTGATTAACTTCACAATTCAATCTGACCATTCAGGAACGAATGGATTAAAGCAATAGCCTCTTCAGGGTCGCGATAGCTTTTTACAGAAATATTCGGGAGCGAGTTCCCGGTCAACATCTTTGAAATGGGCTGCCCCTCACGATAAACGCACAGGACCGGTTTGCCGAGGCTCAGCGCGTATGCCACCTCGTACCCGACTCCGTGCGAGGGTGTGCTGACCTCAGCTACCAGTGCCTCACAGTTGCGGATCCAGGCTGTATCTCGCTCGTAGATTTCGCCCGGGGTAACATGCCCTTCGAACACTTTCACTCTCGAATCGGCCAGGTGCGCGGTTGGGACCTCGTGACCATCGGACAACAAGGCGGTGGTGATGGCCCGATAGATGGATTCAAAATCCCGCCCGCCTGTAATGGAACAGGCGAAGTAAATGTTCATCGTTTCTCAGAGAGACTGGCAAGCAGGTCGGATTGGGGCGTACCTGCCGGGTGGTGAAGAGAAGCGAGCCAGGCGCTGCGGAAACTTTCCATCTCAGTGCTGAATCTGATCCAGTCGGGGACGATCAAGGCCAGGCGCGCAGTCTTATCCGGGAAGAAGAAGGGCGAAAGGAACAGATTGAGTGCCCAGCGCGGCAGGGGCCAGCCTTTCAGTTCCAGGACGATGGCTGTATATTTGGCCAACGGGCGCAAAAAAGCACTCTTCTGGCCTTTGTGATCCTCCAGCGAGAACAACCGGCCTACCTCGGCACTGGAAGCCTGGATGAATCGCCGGTAGGAGATATCCATCCGCAGGAAAGGCGTCACCAGCCGCAAATGGTTGTCAAAAGGTTGAACGTAAGCCGATTTACGGATAATAACCAGGAAAATGGCGATCAAGACGGCGAACGCGCCCGCCTCACCCGCCAGCCAGAGGATCCTATCGGCGACCTGGGGAGGCGTATATTGCAGCAGGACGGAGGGCAGCCAGGCTAACGCCGCTACAAGCGCCAACAGGACAATGCCAATGCCGAGTATCGCCCGCCACCAGCGGTTGAGAATATACGTGTACAGGATGAGGCGATGGCGCCGTCCACTGCGGGGCATGGGGATTACGCCTCTTCTTCAGGTGGCAGGGGGGAGCGCGCCCTCTCCAGCAGCGACTCGGACCCGGGTAACTGCCCACTCAGGCGGGAGAGGGAACGTTCCAGTTTTTCGCCGCGCAGGCTGAAGGTCACATCGCCACGCGTGCGTTCGATGATGGCGCGGATGACGTCGGTCTGGCGGCGCAGTCCGTTGGTGATTGCGTCGGGATAGTCCATTGTCACCAGGATGGCAAAGATATCGTCCATGTGACCAAGCAGGCGTTCGGCCTCGGCGGAGTTATCCTGGCGGAGCATATCCAGGCAGCGGCGGCGCATTTCGCCCACCGACTCGGCCAGCCCATTCAGGTAAGTGTTGGGAGGCAGGTTGAGTTCTTCGGGGGTGGGCAGGGGTTGATGGCGGATGAGGGCGCAGGTGATGCTGGCCTCGGCAAATTCTTTCAGGGAATCCTGCGTGTATCCCGCATGGTAGAAGGCGGGATAATCAGTCAGGTCGGTGCGCAGGGTGTCGGCAAGCTGACGGGCCTCGTCCAGGTGGGCCTGCATCACGTCCGTTTCGTCGCGGTGGACGGCGCGGATGGACAGGGCGCAGGCGCGTGTTAACGCCCGTGCCTGCCCCAGGGCTTTGTCGCGGGTGGCGGTCTGCGCATCGAAGGTCTGGCGGATTTGTTCGGCGATCTTTTCGAGTTTTTGCATGGATTTATCCTATACTGCTTCTTGCATAAATAAAAGAACTGGTTATTATCGAATCGCGAGCAATTCTTGGAATTTTGGTTCAGATATTTACGCAGTACCCTGCAAGTGATGGGACGCGGACGAATGTAGATGTCCGCCTCCGTTTCGGTTACTTTTTCGGTTCCTGAGGAGGTTCTTTAGGCGGTTCCGGTGGGTGAAATGGTTTGAAGAGTGAATCGGCCAGCGACGGGCCTCCAATGGGAATGTTGACGGTTCCAAAGGTGGTCTCATAGCGCGCTAGGTTTTCGTTGAGCGCCTGGGCAAATAACTTCAGCGCTACCGGCGACATGACCACCCGCGCCGTCACGGTCGCTTTGGTATCGCCGGGCAGGAGCCGCGCAAAATCCAGGACGAACTCTGAAGGGGCGTGAGCGATGCGCGCCAGGTTGGCGTAGACCGGATGCAGGTCCGATGGTATTTCGATCTGGAAGGGGGTCTGTGGTTTGGGAGGTGGGAGTGCCAATTCGGCCTCGCTTTCGGATTAGAACGGGATATCCTCGTTTTCGGCTGGGGCTCCACCCTCCTCCGCCGCGGGAGCACTGCTCACACCGCTGCTCTCCGTCTCGGCGCGTGAACTCAGGAACCGCACGGTCTGGGCGGAGACTTCAAAGGAGGCGCGCGAGGTCCCATCCTGGGCCTGCCAGATGCGCGGGCCGCCGGTGGTGGGGTCGGCGGTCAGGCGGCCTTCGACGAGCACTTTCGAACCTTTTTTAAGATATTGGTTGCAGGTCTCGCCCGTTTTGCCCCAGGCCGAGACGCGGAACCAGATCGTCTCCTTGACCGTTTCGCCATTATTGTTGGTGTACTGGCGGTTGGTGGCCACCGAGAACGATGTGACAGCCTGGCCGGAGGGGGTGTAACGCATTTCCGGATCACGACCTACGTTACCTACGATGATGATGGTTTGATACATGGGGATTCTCCTCTTGAGGGTATAGGTCCCGCCGCAGCGCGGCGGGGACAATGTGACAGGTCAATTTTACATCACATTTCCCACGTCAACAGCGGGATTTCCATTTCCTGTGCAGTCAGCCCGCCGTGGTGGCCGTAGTATCTCTGCGCATACTTGTTCTTTTCGTACCACCAGACCGACTCATACCGGTAGGGCAGGATCACCAGGTCACCGGCCCGGGCACAAAACCTGGGGGACAGCACCGGGCCGAAATAGCCCTCGGACATTAGATCCACCACTTTCCGCACCTCAGCCCGGCCTTCCAGCCGCGGAGTGAGAAACGCCTGGGCCTCATCCACCAACCCGGCCCGGATGTACAGGAAAAAGTCGCGTGCCGACCCGCCCGGGACGAGCAGTTCACCCAGACGGTTTGTCTTCAGGAATTTTTCGATGCCGGCAAAACGCGGGTCGCGGTTGAGATAGACGGTTGTCTGCGGGTCGGTCTCAGACTGGCCATGGTCGGCGGTCAGCAGGAACAGGATTTTCTTGCGGTTACCGGCCAGCGCTTTCTGGAAGATGGTCTCCATCGTCATCAGAAAGACCTGGATTTCAGCGCTGGTTTGGGGAGAATCGGGGCCGTACTCGTGGCTGATGGCGTCTATCTTTTCGTTGTACAGAACATAGTAGGCGGGCGAGGTAGTCCCGGTTCCAGCACGGGGCGAGGTAGTCCCGGTTCCAGCACGGGGCGGCGTGGATTTCGTCAGTGCCTCTGCCAGGTTGACCAGCGCCTCGGGCAGGGTCTTGTAGCCAATGGATTTTGCCCCGGAGAAGATCACATCCCCGAAAGAGGACGGGGTGTACTCGCGGTGTTGGAAGATGGTGCTGGTTACGCATTGCTTCTTGAGCGGCTGGTAGAGCGTGGTTGTCGGGAAGAGATGAGACGGCTTAGCCCCGACAGATTTGAGCGTATCGCGCTGGGATGTTCCGGCGAAGGAAAAAAGCAGCGGAGCGATGACCGCGTCCAGTGTTGGTTCATAGTAATACCACTCGAAGATGCCATGCTCGCCCACCGGCATCCCGGTGTGGAGCGTGGTGATCTGTGCGGCAGTGGTGGACGGGAATTGTGCGATCAGTTTCTCTACTTGCCCGTCATGGGTAACGGTTTTAAGGAAGGGAGCCTGCTGGAATTTTTCGAAGGATCGCCAGCCGAAACCGTCTATCAGGAACAGGACGACCGCCTCGTATTTTTGCGGACCGGTCAACAGGCCGGTAACGCGCTGCGGCAGGGAGGCGAAGCCGCCCTGGTCGTA
>Ga0207931_1000435_pt1 | contig 15404 bp, 14 predicted proteins | sample NGESurdeep092012_2_FD_184478 | JGI IMG/M metagenome (GOLD analysis project Ga0207931, IMG submission 184478) | Arctic peat soil microbial communities from Barrow, Alaska - NGEE Surface sample 415-1 deep-092012 (SPAdes) | ecosystem: Environmental > Terrestrial > Soil > Wetlands > Peat ...
ACGGGTCGCTGAGCCTGGCCGACGCCACCGCCGGCACCGCCGTCGACGCGCACCCGGGCCTGCGGGACGAGGACCTGTCCGGCGACGGCCGCTACCTGTACGCGGTCGACGCGGACGCGCACCGCATCTTCGGGTGGCACGTCGGAGCCGATGGACGGTTGACTTCGGTTGGCTCCCGCAACGGCTTGCCGGATTCGGTCGCGGGCCTCGCCGCGAACTGAGGCGTGCGAAAACTGGCTGCGACCAAGGGGCTCGCCCGCGGAGCCGAGCGCGTGGACCTCGTGGCCGCAACCGACGTGTTCTCCCACCATGACGCACAGACTGGAGCCCGCATGGCCGCCGACTATCCCGCGATGATCGCCCCGGTCAATCACATGGAACCGGTCCCCAGGAGGATCCGCGCGACGCTCGGGGCCCGCACCATTCTGGACACCACCCGTGCGTTGTACGTCTGGGAGTGGCCGAACTATCCGCAGTACTACATCCCGATCTCTGAGGTGGATCCCACGGTGCTGGTCGATGAACAGCACCCGCAGCGACTCAGCCGCGGCACTGCCCGGCGGCACGGTATTCGTGTCGGTGACGTGCTCCGGCCGGGCGCCGCCCGGCTGTATACGGAGGATGCGATACCAGGCCTGCCGGGCATGGTCCGCTTCGAATGGGACTCCATGGATGCCTGGTTCGAGGAGGACGAGCAGGTCTTCGTCCACCCCCGGAATCCGTACACCAGGGTGGACGCGATCCGTTCCACCCGGGCCGTCCGCATCGAACTGGGCGGGGTGGTGCTGGCCGAATCGTCCTCGCCGGTCATGGTTTTCGAGACCGGACTGCCGACCCGTTACTACCTCAATCGCAGCGAGGCGAACCTCGATCACCTGATCCCCACCCAGACGCAGACCGCCTGCCCTTACAAGGGCACCACCAGCTGCTACTGGTCGATCAGGATCGGCGAGACCGTGCACGCCGACCTGGCCTGGGCCTACGACTTTCCGACCCGGCAGCTTCAACCGATCGCCGGATTGATCGCCTTTTACAACGAGAAGGTCGACATCTTCCTCGACGGGGAACTGCTCGACCGGCCGAAAACGCATTTCTTCAAGTAACTCGAATGATCCGATATCAGTCGACAGCAATCAACTGTCGGCGACAATGCACAGAACATGAGCGGGCCCGGCCGGCAGCCCGTCAGCCTGCTGTGCGTGAACATATTGAACTACCCACCCACGTTGTGCACCAGTGGCTCTCGATGCCTGTCAACGAACCAGAGCTTCCTTACAGAATTGTGACGACATCACCAACACGATCGTCAAGGCGGCCGTACGGCGGTTGAATTCACCGGGGTCACTCGGACCATTGACGATCCGCCCCGCAAAGCATTGGAGTGGGAAATGCGAAAACAACTCGGCCTCGCGGCATTGGGCGCCGTCCTGGTCGCCGCACTCAGCATTGTGGGCGGCACCGCCACTGCCGGACCCCCGCCTGCATCGGTGATCGTGGGACATGCCTACGTCAACGACAATGCGGCGGGTTCCAACACCGTCGCGGCCTTCGACCGGCACGCCGACGGGTCGCTGACACCGATACCCGGGTCACCATTTCCGATCGGCGGGACCGGATTGGGGGCCGGGCTCGGATCCCAGGGCGCGATCCAGCTCAGCCCGAACCGCCGGTTCCTCCTCGCGGTCGACGCCGGCAGCAACCAGATCTCCGTGCTTCGCCTGACCCCTCGCGGGGTACCGGAACTGGTCGGAGAGCCGGTCTCTTCCGGGGGCGTGCAGCCGGTGAGCATCGCCGTCAACCGGTTCGGACTGGTGTACGTCGCGAACGTGGGCAATGGCGGCAGCAACTACACCGGGTTCTTCCTCACCCCGGCCGGCCGGCTGATTCCGCTGCTGGGCACCACCGTCGCTGTCCCTGAGGGATCAGGCGTTGGTGACGTGCTGTTCAACTCCACCGGCGACCGGCTCGTCGGCACCCGTGACAATCCCTCCCTGATCGACAGCTTCACCGTCCGACCGAACGGCCGACTGGTCGCCGCCCCCGGCTCCCCGTTCGCCGGCCAGGGGCTGGGCCAGATCGGTGCGGAGTTCCGTCCCACCAACCCGTCTGAGCTGTATGTCAGCAACGCGCACAACGGTCCCGAGCTCGGGACGGTGTCCGCCTTCCACGTCAGCCGAAACGGCGTTCTCCGCTCGATCGGCGACTCCCCGGTCCCCGACGGGCAGACTGCGCCATGCTGGGTCGAGATCAGCCACGACGGCAAATACTTGTTCGCGATCAACACCGGGTCCGGCAACCTCTCCCGGTACGCCATCGGGCGGGACGGATCACTGTCGCTCATCGGCACTACCGCCCCATTCACCAACCGGGCCGGAGCCGCCGACGCCCGGCTCTCGCCCGACGGCAAATTCCTGTTCGTGACCGGCGGCCGCGGACTGGTGGTCAGCGGCTTCGCCGTCAACGGCGGCGATGTCACCGAACTGCAAGATTCGCCGACGGCCCTGCCCTCCGGAACCTCGCCCTCCGGAACCTCGCCCTCCGGCATCGCGGTGCTGTGATCGACAGACCATGACGGGCGCCAGGTTTCTCCGCACCGGAGAACCCTGGCGCACGTCGACTCGACGAGACCCTGGGTTGCGGGGGCCGATGGGGACACCCACTATCAATGGACATTTCGGACGGACTCGAGGGAGACATCATGGCTGACGGACTGAACGATTCTTCGGACCTGAATGCGCTGTTCATCAACACCACGTTGACCCGATCCCCGGGGGCCAGCCACACCCAGCTCCTCATCGACGTCAGCGCGGACATCATGACAAAGCAAGGCGTCACCGTGGATCAGTTCCGGGCCGTCGATCACCAGATCGCCACCGGCGTCTACCCGGACATGCGAACCCGGGGATGGGATGTCGACGAGTGGCCGGACCTGTTCCCTCGGGTCCTGGCCGCGGACATCCTGGTCATCGGCGGCCCGATCTGGTTGGGCGACAACAGCAGCGAAACCAAGAAGATCATCGAGCGGCTGTACGCCCACTCCGGCGAACTCAACGACAAGGGCCAATGGCTGTACTACGGCAGGGTCGGTGGGTGTTTGATCACCGGCAACGAGGACGGCATCAAGCACTGCACCTCCAACGTCCTGTACAGCCTGCAACACATCGGGTACAGCATCCCGCCCCAGGCCGACGCGGGCTGGATCGGCGAAGCCGGACCCGGCCCCAGCTACGGCGACCTGCTCGACGACGGCACCCGCGCCGGGCTGAACAACGACTTCACCAACCGCAACACCACCTTCATGACCTGGAACCTGCTGCACCTGGCCCGGATGCTCAAGAACGCTGGCGGCTTCCCCGCCTACGGGAACCAGCGGAAAGAATGGGACGCGGGCACGCGTTTCGACTTCGAGAACCCCGAATACCGATCATGACCACCGCAGCGAAGGATGAAGTTTGCCGCCCTCCAAGGAGCAACCCGACGGTCCGCGGTCACCGCAGATGATCAAGCGGGCACCGGAAGCCGCACCTCGAACCGGCAGCCAAGCCCGTGGTTGCGCACGCTGATGTCCCCGCCATGTGCCTGCACCAGTCCTCTGGCGATGGCCAAACCGAGGCCGGCGCCCGTCTCGGCGATGATCGCGCCGGCTCGAGGTGATCGCGCGGCCGCCCCGCGGAATGCCACGTCGAACACTCTCGGTAGGTCGTCGGGATCGATGCCACCGCATTCGTCCTGCACTGCCAGCCAGGCGTAATCGGCGGTCTGCCCAGCGATCACTTCGATGGTGTGGTCGGACGGGGTGTGCCGGATGGCGTTGACCAGGAGATTTCGCAGAACCCGGATGAGTTCGGGATCCGAGCCCTGCACGGTCGGCCAGCCCGGTTCCACCGATGAGGCGGTCAGGTGAACACCGCGCTGCTGGGCGGCCGGCGCGGCCGTTTCCATGGCCTGGGTGACCAGATCCTCGGTGGACAACGGTCCGAATGTGAGGGCGAGCGCCCCGGCATTGATCCGGGACAGCTCGAACAGGTCATCCACCATCATCGACAGCCGGGTGGTCTCCGAGCTGATGCGCCGGGCGTATTCGGTGATCTCCGTTGGATTGACCACAACCGCATCTTCCAGCGCCTCGCTCATCGCCCGGATCCCGGCGAGCGGGGTCCGCAGGTCGTGGCTGACCCAGGCGACCAATTGCCGCCGGGAGGTTTCCGCGCTCCGCTCGGCGGCGCGTTCCCGGTCGGCGGCCAGGGCGTCGAGCGCGATTCGGCGCCCGAGGTAGATGACCACGGGAATCACCACGATCGCTATGAGCCCGCAGGCTGTCGCGGTCAACGCCAGTGCTGAGGAGTACATGAATCCGCTGATGACGACAACAAATAACAACACGGCGAGGATCGGGATTGTCACCAGGGCCGCGATATTCGCTGTCGCGGATCGATTCCGAAGCGCCTGCAGGACGGCAAACTCGACGAGACCGGTCAGCAACGCGGCCAGCAGGGCCCAGGGCAGGACGTGTACCACGTCGGTCATGACAGGGCTTCCGGCTGAACCGGCGTATCGCCGGCTCCAAGGTGCGCGGCGCTTACCGGTCCGGCCGTCGGACTCCCGCCGGCCGCAGGGAGAAGCGGTCGGGCGGTCGTCGCTGTGGCTGGTTCCAATCGGTATCCGACGCCCCACACGGTGACGATCCTCTGCGGCCGGGCGGCGTCGATCTCCACCTTCTCCCGGAGGCGTCGCACGTGGACGGTGACCGTCGATTGATCACCGAATGACCAGCCCCACACCTTTTCCATCAGCTCAGCGCGGCCGAAGACCCGGCCCGGGTGCTGCAACAGGAAGTACAACAGGTCGAATTCGCGGCTGGTCAGCGAGATATCTGTCCCGCGGCAGGTCGCGATGCGCGAGGTCGCGTCGGCTGTCAATTCGCCGTCGGTGGTACTCATCTGTTGGGGCTGTGCTGTTGCGGGTGCTGCGCCGGCCCTGCTGCGATCCAGCACCCTGCCGACGCGCAGGGCGAGTTCCCGCGGGCTGAACGGCTTGACCACGTAGTCGTCGGCACCGTATTCGAGACCGACGACGCGATCGGACACTTGACCCAGCGCTGTCAACATGATGATCGGCACTGACGATGTGCGGCGGATCTGCCGGCAAACCTCGAGGCCGTCCATACCGGGGAGCATCAGGTCCAGGACGAGCAGATCCGGGTTGCGGTCCAGTGCCAGCTTGAGCCCGGCGCTGCCGTCGGCGGCCTCGAGTACGTCGTGCCCGTCGCGCATGAGATACCGCCGCAACACTTCTCGGACGGTGTCGTCGTCGTCGATCACCAGGACGCAGGAGCGATCAGCCACTGGTCTCACCTCCGTTCGCGCAGTCGCCTGCAAGTGATCTCATGTCGATTGTGCCGACGCTGCCAACCCTTCGACGCTAGCCCGTCGTGCGCAACGTGACAGATTCCGCCGGTGAACTTTCCAGAACCGTAAGGAATTGGTCCGTGCCCAGGCACCGAATTTCCGCACCGCTGTCGAAGAATGGCCAGCAGAGCACCCGTCGAACGCGGTTGCCCTGGCGACATCGGCCGTCGGGAGATCCAACCAGCAGAAGTCCTTACGGTCCGGTGACATCGGTGCCGGAGCAGGGATGAACCTTTGCGATCGCTCTACGGTCGGTGCATGCGACGTTCATTGGTTCTGCTGGCACTGATCGCGGTCCCGCTCACCGCCTGCGCGACAAGCACGACAACGCCTGCGGCGCAGACGACCAGCGCTTCGGCGGCCATGTCCTCCGGTGGTTCGGCAATGACCGAAGCCATGACGGAGGCGGCGACATCCGGCCAGGGTTCCGCGGGCGCGATGGTGGAGCGGTCGGGATCGATGATGGATCACTCGCAGTCGTCCATGACGACCGAGGACTCCATGCACCCCGCTTCGGACGCGATGACCGTGGAGTCAACCCGCGGTGGAACATCAACCGGCGTCACGATCATGACCGCGAGCAGCGATTTCGGGGATGTTCTGTTCGACGGCACCGGGCAGGCGATCTACCTGTTCGACAAAGAAGCCACCGGGGTACCGGACTGCTACGGCGACTGCGCCGCAGCCTGGCCGCCCGTGCTGACCGAAGGGTCCCCGGTCGCCGGAGGGGGCACCATGACCGACCGGCTGGGCGCCACGCCACGCACGGATGGGTCCACCCAGGTCACCTATGCCGGGCATCCGTTGTATTACTACGCGCACGAGGGCAAGAACGCGGTGACCTGCCACAACGTCAGCGAGTTCGGCGGGTTGTGGCTCGTGGTCACTCCCACCGGGCAGGCGGCCGGCTGAGAGCAGATCACCGCGCACCCTTCGGTGGCGGACCCGGATGCCAACGCGATGACCGCAAGGCACCTCTACAGCCTGCAACACGTCGGGTACGCATCGCGCCCAGGCCGATGCGGGCAGGATCGGTGAGGCCGGGCCCGGCCCCAGCTATGGCGATCTGCTGGACGACGGCACCCGCGCCGGGTTGAACAACGACCTCACCAACCGCAACACCACCTTCATGACCTGGAACCTGCTGCACCTGGCCCGGATGCTGAAGTACGCCGGCGGCTTCGCCGCGTACGGGAACCAGCGGAAGGAATGGGACGCGGGCACGCGTTTCGACTTCGAGAACCCCGAATACCGATCATGACCATGGCGATGGGACAGGACCCGACACCAGGGAGCTTGACGTGCCAGTGGCCGCTACGTGGAAGCGACTGGCACGCGGGGGTCGTCCGGCTGTTCGAAGATGGCGGCGAGTTCCGGTTGCTCCTTGCCTGCGGCGAGAATTAGCAGGTCATCGCCGGCGTGCAAGGTGGTGTCCGCGCGGACCGTGATCAGTTGTTGGTCGCGGACGACGAAGCTGACCCACACGTCGACCGGTCAGGTGTGCGAGTTCTTCGATCGTGCGGCCGTCGGCCGGTGACCCGGGCGCGACGGTGACGCGGTGAAAGCCCTCGGGGTTCGTCGCGGAGTCGGATGCCAAGCGCCCAGGGTTCGGGTTGGACGGTGCGCATCGGCACGTGCAACACCTTGGCGGCGGTGGGGATGAGACTGCCTTGGACCAGAACGGAGAAGACGACCACGATGACGACGATCCCGTACAGCCGGGACGCCTGCGGAACGGTCGCGGCGAGGAGGTAGCTCGCGAGCAGGATCGGCACGGCTCCTTTCACCCCGGCGAACAGGATGAACGCCTTCTCCCGGCCGTGGAGCCGAACCGGGATCAGGCACAACCCGACCAGGACGGGGCGGATGAGGAAGGCGACGGCGGCGCCGAGGATCAGGCCGGGGATCCAGATGTCAGGCTGGGTCAGGTCATCGAGGTTGACGGTGAGGCCGAGGACGATGAACGCGACGATCTCGGCGAGGCTGGCCAACGCGGAGTGGAACCGTTCGATTTCCCGTTTGAACTGGGCGCGGGCGTCTCCGAGGATGATGCCGGCGATGAACACGGCGAAGAACCCGGAGCCGTAGGCGATGGTTGCCAGGCCGTAGATGACGAAGGCGCTGGCCAGGGTGCGCAGCGGGTAGAGGCCTTCGGCGGGTAGGGCAACGCGCCGCATGAACCACAGCAGTGCCCGGCCGCCGATGACACCGACCACGATCCCCACCGTCATTTGCAGCGCGAATTGGGTGGCCACTGCCAGCAGGCCGTCCGCGGTGATGCCACCGGCCGTCAGCAGGGCGACCATGAGGGCGATACCGACGGGGTCGTTGGCGCCGGACTCGCCTTCCAGGATGTCGCCGCAGCGTCCGGCGACCTCGCGTCGGCCCAGTACGGAGAAGACCACCGCCGGGTCCGTAGGGGACACCGCGGTGCCCAGCAGGGCCGCGAGGTACCAATCCAGTCCGAATGCCAGGTGAGCGAGCACGGCAGCGGCGGCTGCGGTCAGGAAGGTGCCGGCGACGCCGATCACCGTGATGGGCGCGGCGGAGCGGCGGAATCGGGACCAGCCCAAGTGCATGCCACCGTCGAACAGGATGCACAGCAGCGCCACAGTCACCACGCGTTCGACGAGTTGTTGCGGTGGGGTGTGCAGGTCCGGGCCCAGCGCAATGGCGATGGCGGTCGCCGCGAGGAACAGTGCCGGCGCAGGAATGTGCACCCGTTCGCTGAACCGGTTGGACAGCACCGCCAGCAAACCGACGACGGCGGTCATCAGCACCAGTACGGCGAAGGCCTCGGTATCACCCACAACGGAGCCTTCCCCTGCTGTTCGCCGGCGACGGCCGTCGCCTGCTACAGCGAACCACCCACCCGCGGCGGCCGTGGGATGACCGACGGCCGCCGTCTGGGCTTGCGTCCGCTCAATCGACAGACGGCCAGGGTGCGGGGTTGGCCGGGCCGAAGTAGATGTACCGGCGATCCGCCGGAAGAACGTGGCCACCTTCCCGCCGCGTCGATCTTCGCGTCGGGGGGCGTTTCGGCGGGTTTGAATAGCCAGCCGAGGTGCGACCGGGAGGCTGCCCTGGGGTGACATTCTCTTACCCGTTGGGTCGACCCCTGGTATTCGCCGCGATGGGCGGCGCCACCGTGCAAGAAGGGCCTTGTTTGAGGCATTTGGGAACACTCCGGCCATTCGCGTGGACGGCGTGACTGACGCGCGTGTCGTAGGAGAGGGAGATCCCGCGGGTATGCCTCATTGACATTCTGGGTCGCAACTCCGGCGGATCAGTCGGGGCGGTGCCGAGGACCTCGGCGGAACCCGACGACCGTGCCGATCAGGACGCCGACCCACACCACCGCCAGCAGAACACCGAGGGCGAGGCCGATCATTTCGACCAGTCCGGATTGCCACCGCCGCGCCAGGGTGAGCGTCGCGATGACCATCGCGGCGGACGGGAAGACGAACCCCCAGTCCGCTGCGGTCCGGGTCAGGGCGGCGCGGCCGGCGTGCCGGGTGACAACGGTAGCGGCCGCGATCCACCACAGGGCGAACCCCCACAAGGCTCCGGCCGCGAATGTGGCTACCTCGCCCACTGCCGGTGTCCAGGAGCCGCCGAGCATCGGGTCCCCACCGGCGACCGACTGCAGCGCCAGCGAGGTGATCGCCAGCGGGCTGATCATGATCCACATCGCGGGTGCGCCCGTGCGGTGCACCCCGGCGTGCAGCACCAGCCGATTCACGAAGATCACTGCGGTGACGCCGAACAGCAGGCCACCGGCGCCGAGCAGCGCCACGGCCAGCACTGCCAGGCTCCGCTCGACGGCCGCTGGACCCTGGGTGCGAGTTCGGCGAACAGGAACGATCCCAGCAGCACCACGGTCTCCGGGATGAACCAGATCCCGGAGATGTCTTCGGCCTCGAACTGTTCGTGTTCGAAGGCCCCGACGAAGAACACCACGGTCAGCCACAGCCCCAGGACCGTGCCGATCAACGCGACCGCGACCAGCAGCCACCAGCCTGCAGTGGTGCTCGTGCTGGCCGGCCACACCCTGATCACCCCGACCGCCAGGACGTTGATCGCTCCCGGGATAGTCGCGTAGGCCGGCCCGGTGCGGGGGGACCGGAGCTTCGCGGCGAGGTTCCTACCCAGGCCTCTGACGATGAAATCGCGCACGAGGAGTGCTCCGAAGACGGTGATGCTGGCAATCAGCAGGATCGCCGCGGTGGCGTCGGCGAAGCCGCTCAGAGAGCCGATCTCACCCGGGTGGAGCGCTGCCACCGTCGCGGTCGCGGCGCTGCCCATGACCGCGCCGAACCAGGCCGGGTCATCCAGAACCGGTGGCCGAAGGGCGGGTCCAGGCGGACGCCCGTCCTGTGCCATCGCGTCAGTATCGCATCGTGACGGTGGTGTCGATCCGGCATGGCAAGGACGTCAGCTCTGAAATGCTCGCTCCCGTCGTTGCCAGGCGTGGTCAAAGCCTGCGCGAGATCACTCGACGAGCACTGCGCAGGCAGCCGCGTTGAGTGTCGGTATCCGACGGGATCATCAGCGACATGCCCTGCGGCGTTCAGAGGTCGATGACGAGGTCCTCACCCGGGACAGCGCAGCAGATGAGGACGTTGCCGTCGGCCGGCGGGTCGATCGGCGGCGGATCGTAGGTGACCGTGCCAGCAAGTAGTCCGGTCTCGCAGGTGTGGCAGATCCCGGTGCGGCACGACCAGCGGGTCGGCACGTCGCAGGCCTCGGCGAGTTCGAGGACGCTGGTGATGTCGTTTCGCCAGGGCACGGTCAGGCCGCTGCGCGCGAAGGTGATGTCCGGTCCGGGACCGGGGTCGCCGAACGGTGGGTGCGGCGAGGTGACCGGTGCTGCGACGATTCCCGGGGTGATCGGCGGGCGGGCGCCGAAGATTTCAGTGGAAACCCCTCCGGGGTCCAGCCCGAGACCCATGAGCGCCGAACGGATGTCGTCCATGAAACCCTTGGGCCCGCAGATGTAGGCGTGCGCATTCGGTGGGATCATCAGCCGCCGCAGCAGGTCTGCGTCCAGGCGTCCGCGGTGGGTGTAGTCCTGGCCGAGTTGGTCGGTCGACAATGCTGTGCTGTAACAGATGTCGCTTCTGGAGTAGGGCAGCCGAGTGAGTAGCGAGCGTACCTCCGCGGCGAAGGCATGTTCGGCAGAGTTGCGTGTTCCGTGCAGCCACCAGACTTCGCGGGCGGACCTGGCGTCCGCCAGGGCATGCAGCATGGCCAGCACCGGTGTGGCGCCGATTCCCGCCGAGATCAACAGCACGGGATCGTCGCCGGCCTCCAGGATGAAACCCCCGCGCGGGGCAGCCAGCTCCAGCACCGCCCCGGCCAGGAGGTTGGTGTGCACGAAGGTGCTGACCACTCCGTCGGCTTCACGTTTCACGCTGACCCGGTATTCGGACCGTCCCGCTGGACCGGACAACGAGTAGCTGCGGATGGTGGGTGGCCCATCCTTGTTGATCGTGACGCAGAGCGCAACGAACTGGCCGGCCGCGGCAGCGGGCAGAGGTTGCCCGTCATCCGGCGCCAGCCGGAGGGAAAGGACCGTGTCGCTTTCTCGATCGATGCCGACCACCCGGAACGGCCGAAACCCCGGCCACGCCGCGGCGGGTTCGGTAGCGGAATCGGTGAGACCGGCGTTGCCGGTCGCGTTCGCCTCGACGGTGAGCAGCGACCGGAAGGAACCCTCCCAGCCCGGACTGAGCGCGGTGATCCGCAACGCACGCGCGACCGCGTCCCGGTCGTGACCCGGAAGGTAGAGCAGGGCATCAATCTCGGCGACGGTCATCCGCTCCGGGCCGTTCAGGACCTTGACGATCGGGTCACCTGCCTGGACGACACCTTCGCGAAGGACCCGGAGGTAGAACCCGGGCCGTCGATGGCTGACCAGCAGGGAGGGCAGGCGGGGCTCCCCCAGGCGCAGTCCGACGCGGTAGCAGGTGACGCGCGGTTGGCTCACCTCGAACAATGCGCCGCCTATTTCGTACCGGTCACCGATGCAGACCTCGTCATCGGGAAGGCCTTCGACCGTGAAGTTCTCGCCGAACGCCCCATAGCCGAACTCCCCATAGCCGAGGTCGTCACGAGTGAGGTGGTCACGCCAGTACTCGTACGAGTCGAGTTGGTAGACCAACACCGCGCGGTGCGGTCCGCCGTGGCCGGAGAGGTCACCCTGCCCGTCGCCGTCGATGTTGAGGGTCCGTACCATGTGCGGCCCGTCGACGGAACGTTTCCAGATGCCGGTATGCACGGTCCGGCCGCGCCACTCCACATCGCGGGGCAGTCCCACGTTGACCGACACCAGGCGACCCGAGATCGGCAGGTTGGCACCCGGTTGCGGCGCCGTCAGCGGCTCAGGCGGTGCGGCGCGAGTCATCGGCGCCCCTCTCAGGTCGGGCTGGTTGAACAGGTTCCGATCAGACCATGTTGAGCGACTGGGCGCTGGGCTCACCGGTTCCGGCCAGGTGTCGACGTCCGGCCAGGACAACACGACCTGTCCGTCGAGTTTCCAGCGCCCGGGACGATCGTGTCCACGCCCGTTGGTCCGTCCGGGCGTGGACACGATCGGCGGTCAGGTGGCAGCGATCCCTTCGGTGCCGTGGCCGTTGTCGATGCCCAGGCCGGTGACGGTGCCGATCAGGGACAGCGAGCCGTTCTGGCCGATGCGGTACTCATCGATCACGCCGGCGCCGGTCGCCAGTTGGTAGAGGTACTTGTCGTCGCCGGACGCGGCGAGATCGACTGGGCCCGTGTCGGTGTGGGCCGCCACACCGGTTGGTTCGCGCAACGCGAGCTTGCCGTGGTGGTCCGTGTAGCCGGTGATGGTGGCCGATCCGGCGTTCGCCGCGTACAGGTGGCCGCGGGCGAAGACCGTCCAGCAGGTCGCGCTCTGTCCGTTGGGCACGGCTGTGGAGATCGCGGTCAGGGTACCGTCCCGGTGCACGGTGTAGGAGGACGCGACACCGGCGGCGCCGGCGACGAGGAGGTTCGCGTCACGGTCGAAGCTGAGCGCGAACGGTACCGAACCTGGAGCCGCGGCGGTCACCACCGGCGCCGGGGTGGGGCGACCCAGGCGGTCCAGTGGGAAGATGTCCAGTACCCCTTGGGTCTTGGTCGCGACGATGACGTTTCGCCCGTCCGGTGTGAGCGCCACCTGCGAGGGTGCCGCCAGGAATGGCGGTGTTGCCGGGTTTCCCAGTCCGAGGCTCCGGGTCGAGCCAACCAGCGGGTTCAGGGTGCCGTCATTGACCCGGAAGCCGCTGATCGCCCCGTCACCGCCGGCGTTCAGGACGTACACCAGGTCACGTGCGACGCCCACGGAGACCGGCAGGTGTCCGCCGCTGGAGACGATCTGCCGCTGACTGAGGTTGGTGCCGTGGACGGCGAAGACGGTGAGCGTGTCGCTGCCGGCGTTCACGGCATACAGCAACTGGTGGTCGGCGTCGTAGGTGAGCGCCCCCTGGGAGGCGAGGGGGTCGAAGACGGGACCGGCGACGGCTCCGCCGAGACCTCCGGTGGGAAATCGTCCGGTCTCGGTGAGGTGCCCGTCACGACCCCTGCTGTACGCGATGATCGCGTTGCTGGTCTCGTCGTTGGTTTCCACGAAGACGGCGCCGTGCTCGGCGCGGTCGCCTGGGGGCGACGCCGATGCGGTGGCGACCGGCGCGAGGCCGACCGCGAGGGCTGCGGCCGCCAGAGCCAATGCTGCGGCGGCGAGAGGACGGAAGTTCATGGTGGATCCTTTCGGGGAGTGACGAGCGGGAGCAGATCGAGCGTCCCTTCGGGTATTCCTGGAGGGAAGTGTCGATCGGGAGTTGATTGATCTGACCAACGAAGCTGGATGAGGTCGCGACTTGGCCTGGCGGGGAAGACGTTTGGTGCGCCCCGTCATCGTTGGTCCAGCCATAGATAACTGGTATCGCCCGGACCACGGGCAGAAATCAGCGAGTGTGATGCGAATAGGGTGCGCCGACGGTCCACCCGCCGATCCGGGTAGGCTCGCTCGGCGCTGGGACGATGCGGACGGGGTCATCGATATGAATCAAGCCCGGCCTTATCACCCAGCAATTCAGCGCGAGTTGCCCTCCGAAGACGTCACGGATGCGGCGGAACACGTCGAGGTTCTGCTCGCCGCTGTCGGGGTCGATTGAGGTGACGATGCACCGTTGCCGCCGTGAGTGCACACCGATGAGGGCATCACCGATCGCGAGGGCCTGCCCGGGGAGATCAGGTTCGAGTTCCACGGGGACTCCGGAGAGGACGAGGTTGGGTCGCAGCCTTCGGATGTCGTGGCCGAATAGCTTGACCGCACCGTCGGTGGCGACGAGCAGGTTGAGGACGTCGAACCGTTCGGGGGTGGCGTCCGCAACCAGCCGCGCGTCCGGGCCGGCGTGGAGCTGGACGAGCTCGCGAGCGTCGACGGAGTCCCAGTGGTGACCGTCAACCAGCGGTGTGCCGTCGGGCCCGGTAATGGCCGGGATGGTGAGCAGCCCGTGTCGGGTGCGCCCGGTCAGGGGTCCTCGCGGGCCGGCGACGTGGACGACCCGATCGCCGTCCACGCCGTCCGGGGTGAGGCGCGCAACCGGCAATGCCTCACCCCGCAGCGACTTGACCGGGTACCGCCACAGCTGCGCGAGTCGAATGTTGTCCATCCCGATCTCCTCTGCTGTGGAGCGAACCGGATGCCGGCCTTGGCCGATCCGAGATCCGGGATCGAACTATCCGGTGACCGCGTGGACGGCGGGGCTGACGCGGGTGTCGTAGAACAGGGTGATCCCGTCGGCGATCTGTCGGAGGTTGTCCTCGACCGCGAAGTGACCGGAGTTCAGCCTGACCAGTTCGGCGTCGGGCAGATCCCGCAGGTACGCTTCGCCGCCGGCGGGGGTGAAGAAGATGTCGCCCTGTCCCCAGAAGATGAGAGTCAGCGGTTGCCGCTCCCGCAGCGACTGCTGCCAGGTGGGGTAGAGCGCGGCGTTGGTGCGGTAGTCGTAGAACAGGTCCAGCTGCACCCGGTGCGCGTGTGGGCGGGCAAGGAAGGACAGGTCGGTGTTCCAGTTGTCGGGGCTGATCTTGCTCAGGTCCGGATGTCCGGTGGTGTAGATGGCTTTGACGGTCTCCGGCTGTAGGAAGCCTTCCAGCGGCGTCTCAGTTTCGGAGTTCCGGTTGACCCAAAGGGCGTGCCGGATGCCGTCCCAGGCCGCGGTGAATCCTTCTTCGTAGGTGTTGGCGTTCTGGATGATCTGCCATTGGAGCCAGTCGGGGTGTGCGGCGATGAGGCGGTTGCCGATGGGTCCGCCGTAGTCCTGCATGTAGATCCCCATGGGGCCGGTGAATCCGACTTCGGCGAGTAGGCCGTCGACGATGGCGGCGAGGTGGTCGAAGGTGTAGTCCCATGCCGCGGGGTCGGGCATGTCGGTGTTGCCGAAGCCGGGGTAGTCCGGTGACAGGACGTGGAAGCTGTCGGCCAGGGCCGGGATGAGGTTGCGGAACTGGTGAGATGAGGCGGGAAATCCGCCGAGTAGCAACAGTTTTGGCTTACTCGGGTCGCCCGCCTCGCGGTAGAAGACATTGAGCCCCTCGACCCTGGCCGTGTGGTACGTGGTCATGCTGACCTCCGAAAGTTCTTCCGTGTCAGGTCCGTCTGGCACGGTTGGTGAAATGTCTGACGGAGAGTGGGCGTCGCATGGCGGCCAGGTCTTACCCCGGCGAACGAGAAATTCGCTACGAAGCGTCGGTCGCGCGGCTTGACGCCCACCATTGCCGTGTCTCGGCGCGGCTGGATCAGGCGGCGTCGATCGCCAACTCGTACAGATTCGATCGCACCACGACGGTTTCGGCCCCCGTGGGCGGATCGGTCACCGGTCCTGAAGCGTTGAGTGCGGCGTCGTCGTGGTTCTCCCAATAGGAGACATTGAGGGCGCTGCTCTGTGCCCGGTCGACCAGCAGCCGGAACCCGAGAAAGCTCTC
>Ga0207931_1000438_pt1 | contig 15363 bp, 14 predicted proteins | sample NGESurdeep092012_2_FD_184478 | JGI IMG/M metagenome (GOLD analysis project Ga0207931, IMG submission 184478) | Arctic peat soil microbial communities from Barrow, Alaska - NGEE Surface sample 415-1 deep-092012 (SPAdes) | ecosystem: Environmental > Terrestrial > Soil > Wetlands > Peat ...
CCGGCCCCAGGTCACGCAGGAGAGCCACACGGGCCTTGATTATGTAAGCTATATTCCCCATCGGCTTCAGGGCTTCCACGAAATTGATTCCGTGGTAGCTTGGATCAGGCTCAGCGATGAGGGGGAACTTGCCGTTTGTCCAGTCAAATTTTCCGGAATCGACGATTACGCCGCCAAGGGACGTCCCATGTCCGCCGATGAATTTGGTCGCTGAATACACAACAATATCCACTCCGAAATCAATAGGTCGAATCAGGTATGGCGAAACCGTGTTATCTAAAACAAAAGGAATGCTGTTCTTATGCGCTACACCGGCAATCCCTTCAAGGTCGGCCACATCAAGTTTGGGATTCCCGATAGACTCCGCGTAAATTGCTTTTGTCTTCGGTGTGATCGCTTTTTGAATGGCATCAAGGTCGTTCGACTTTACGAAGTTCACCTTCAAACCCATACGAGGAAAGGTATAATGAAACAGGTTGTAAGTTCCGCCGTAGAGGTTGTCCGCCGAAACGATCTCATCTCCGGCACGAGCGATATTGAGAAGCGCTAGAGTGATGGCAGATTGACCGCTGGCCACCGCCAGTCCCCCAACTCCTCCGTCCAGAAGGGCTACCCGCTTCTCAAAAACATCCGTAGTCGGGTTCATCAGCCGCGTATAAATATTGCCGAACTCCCTCAGACCAAAAAGATTGGCCGCATGATCGGTGTCTTTGAACTGGTAGGATGTTGTCTGATATATGGGAACAGCCCGTGATCCCGTTGTCGGATCCGCTTCCTGACCGCCATGCAAGACCAGGGTTTCAGTTTTTAATTTTGCATCGATTTTACTCATAATCTATAACTCCTTTCGAAAATAAAACCAGACGGGATTAGAAAACCCCGTCTATCGATAGGCGGTACATTCCTGTGCTGCCGGGTGTGCATAATTTTCATGCTTTAGCAAAGAGGGACGCATAATTTTCTCTTAATGATCAAGCATTATCTGGAGACTTCTTTTCGCCTTTTCTATAATCTCCGGCGGTACGGTCACCTCATACTGCATCTCCTCAAGAGCCCACAAAACCTTCTCCAGGGTCGTCAGTTTCATGTTCGGACAGGTCGCCCGTTCCGATACAGGATAAAACGATTTATCGGGGTTCTCCTTCTTCAGCCGGTGGAGAATGCCAATTTCTGTCCCTACGATAAACTCCTTTGCTTTCGACGATCTTATATAACGGCACATCCCTTCTGTGGAGAGAACCTGATCGGCCAGAGAGGTAACACTGGCCGGACATTCCGGATGTACGATGACTTCCGCACCCTGATAGAGCGCCCTTTTTGTTGCGATATCTTCCGGCAGTATTTTCACATGAGTCGGGCAATATCCTTTCCAGGAAATAAAATCACGTCCCACCTGAGTTGATATATAGTGGGCAAGATACTGATCGGGAGCAAAAATGATCTCGTCATCCTTCTGAAAAGCACCCCGGACGATCCGCTCGGCGTTCCCGGAGGTACAGCAGACATCGCACTCTGCTTTGACCTCAGCCGTTGTGTTCACATAACACAGCACCTTTGCTTTTGGATGCTCCGCCTTCAGTTTCCGGAGCTCTTCGGCGGTAATCATGTCCGCCATGGGACAGCCCGCCTTCCTGTCCGGGATGAGGACGATTTTTTCCGGTGAAAGTATCTTTGCCGTCTCCGCCATGAAATAGACGCCGCAGAATACAATGACATCCGCGGTGGTCTTCGACGCCTGGATGCTCAGCCCCAGAGAATCGCCCACATAATCCGCGATATCCTGAACTTCGGGAATCTGATAGTTGTGAGCCAGAATTACAGCATTCTTCTCTTTTCTAAGTCGGTTGATCCTTTCAACAAGTTCCATATAACACCTCTTCTATTACGCCACCTCCCAGGACGCGGTCATTCTCATAAAAAACCACGGACTGACCGGGGGTGATTGCTTCCTGTTCTTCGGCAAATAGTACCCTGAGTCTGTTGCCCTCGCGAATTACCTCGCAGGGCGCCTCTTTCTTCCGGTATCTGATCTTGGCATACACCTGCCGGGGCCAGGATTCAGCAAGCATGTTCATATCTCCGGCGAGAAGCCCCTTTGCCTGTAAGTCTTTCTTTTCACCGACGACAATACGGTTTTCATCGGGATCAAGGGACACGACGTACAACGGTGTTGTATGACTGATACCCAGACCTCCCCGCTGGCCGATAGTGTGAAATATAATTCCCCGATGCGTGCCCAGAATATTTCCCTGCATGTCCACAATCGGACCCGGCTTCAATTCCTCTACCCGCTCTGAGAGAAACTCCTGACAGGTTTTCTGTGTAACAAAACAGATATCCTGGCTCTCCTGTTTTTCCGCAACAGGCAAGGCAGCTTTCTTCGCTATTTCCCTTACTTCATCCTTGGTCAGAGATGCGAGGGGAAACAGTATGTCCCCCAGGCCCTCATAAGGAATGGCATAGAGAAAATATGTCTGATCTTTCTTTCTGTCCTTCGGCCTCTTTAGACAATAACCCGCTTCATTTCGTTCAATGGCCGCATAATGTCCCGTCGCCAGGAAATCAAAACCGAGCACCTTCGCCTTTTCCAGAAGACTCCCGAATTTCAGGTAGCGATTGCAATCCACACAGGGATTCGGTGTCCTTCCTTTTTTATACTCGCTGACGAATTTGGCGATGACCTTCTCCTCCAGCTCTCCCGCATAATCAAAAGCATAGTGAGGAATTTTGAGCCGGTTACAGATACTTTTCGCATCATCGACTGCAGTGGGACCACAGCATCGTACACGATCATCTTCTCCCGCAATGCCAAAACACATGGTCACACCGGAAACATCATACCCTTCACTTTTCAGCAACATGGCCGCAACGGACGAATCGACGCCGCCGCTCATGGCTACTAAAACTTTTCTGCTCATTTGTTTCCTTTACTACGAAAATTCTCTCCGTAATTTCCCCCTTTCAAAAAGGGGGAAATTAGCAGGGGAGTTATGCGTTCCTCTATGCAGCCTTGCCGGTTGCGGGTTTTGTTGACCGCATTCGATAATCATCGAGGGCCCTTTTTAACGCCTCTTCTGCCAGAACAGAACAGTGCATCTTAATGGGCGGTAGCCCCCCAAGGGCCTCCGCAACGGCCCGGTTGGATATCTTCAAGGCATCTTCAATCGTCTTATTTTTCACCAGTTCCGTAACCATGGAACTCGTAGCAATTGCTGCACCGCAGCCGAAGGTCTTGAACTTGGCATCAGTGATAATGCCACTATCAACCTTGATAGTGAGCTCCATGATATCGCCGCATACGGGATTTCCCACCTTCCCGACACCGTCAGGATTCTCGATTTCCCCGACATTTCTAGGATTCCGGAAATGTTCCATAACCTTATCACTGTACTGCATTATTTAACCTCCTTTTTGTAAAGAGGAGACATTGAACGCAATTTTCCAACAATAGCGGGCAGGACCGCAAGGACATAAACGATGTCATCTTCCGAAGTCGGCCTCCCCAGGGTGAATCTCAATGACCCATGGGCAAGCTCATGAGGAAGCCCAATGGCCATCAGGACATGAGACGGCTCCAGTGACGATGAGGTACAGGCCGAGCCTGTTGAACAGGCGATCCCTTCCATATCCAGATTCAAGAGCATGGATTCACCCTCCACATATGAAATGGAAACATTGACGTTATTCGGGAGCCTCTGTGTCGGATGACCGTTTAAGCGGGTAAATCCAATTGTGCTAATAATACCCTTGATCAACTTGTCACGCAGGAAAGTCAGTTGCTCAATTTCTTTCCCCATCTCCGCCTTTGCCAATTCCACGGCTTTTCCAAAACCGACAATCCCCGGCACATTGTGAGTCGACGCCCGTCTACCCTTTTCCTGGTCTCCGCCATGCATGAAGGGATGCATCCGTACCCCCTTTCTTACATACAGGATCCCCACACCCTTCGGACCGTGCAACTTATGCCCGGAGGCGCTGAGGATATCCACGTTCAGATCATTGACATCTATCGGGAGATGACCCAACGTCTGAACAGCGTCGGTATGAAAATATACACCTTTTCCCCTGGCTATTTTTCCGATCTCGGCAATGGGCTGGATTGTTCCGATTTCATTATTGGCATGCATGATTGAAATCAGAATAGTCTTCTCCGTAATTGCCTTCTCCACATCCGCAGGATCGACAAGACCATGTTTATCAGCGGGAATGCAGGTAATTTCAAACCCCTGTTTCTCCAGAGAATGGCATGGTTCCAGGATCGCGTGGTGTTCTATCTTCGAGGTTATAATGTGGTTCCCTTTCTCACGCCTCGCGTATGCTATGCCCTTAATCGCACAATTGTTGCTCTCCGTTCCACCGCTCGTAAAAATAATTTCTTCCGGCTTTGCCCCAATAAATGCAGCAATGCCATACCGTGCATCTTCTATTGCATGCTTCGCTTCCTGACCAAAGGCATGGAGGCTCGAGGGATTCCCATAAACTTCCGTAAAGTAAGGCAACATAGCTTGTAGCACCCGTGTATCTGTCGGAGTTGTCGCCGCATTATCCAGGTATATTTTCTTCATTGTAAATTCCCTATCATTTCAGATATTATGCATCATTGCATTTCCCGCTTTCTCCTGATTCATTTTGACCAGCATATCCAGGGTAATCGAACTTAAGGTCTCTGAAATTTTCCCGCCTATAATCGCCCAGATGTCATGGCTCGCACAGATTGGCACCCTTGGACAAGTGGAAGGATTCTTGACACAGTCAACAAGAGAGCAATCTCCTTCTAAAACATCCACAATCTCTTTCATGGTAGTCTGTGACGGTTCTTTCGCAAGGCTGTATCCTCCATACGCCCCCCGGATAGAGTTCACCAAGCCGACTCTTCTCAACGGTATAATAATCAAACTCAAGTACTTCTCGGAAATATTCTCCCCTTTTGCGATATCTTTGAGAAATACCGGGCCTTTGCCATAATTAAGCGCCAGCACCACCATCAATCTGACTCCGTACCGCGCTCTTGTGGAAAGTTTCATATCAATCCTCGGATGTAATTACTACTATCACTATCATTTTGATAGTAATTAAACCATCGAAACAATCTTGTCAAGAAAAAATATTACATGTTTGATTGAACAATGCGATTATGATAGTAGTCGCTTATTCATACCCGCTAAACAGTAGACTTATTTCAAAAGGACACCTTTTTCATTATGTCGCGAATGATTCGTTATTACAGCACAAATAGGAATATTGACGGTGATTTCGGAATTATCCCATTCAAGGGAATGGTTACCTTCAAAGAGGCGCTCCTGCAAGGCCAGGCGCCTGACGAAGGGCTTTTCATGCCTGATCCCATCCCGCTCCTGCCTTACCATAAGATCCTGTCATTAAAAGGAGCACCTTACACCAACGCGGCGATGCTTGTGGCAAAAGCCTTTCTATCCGATGAAATCTCTAATGAGGTTTTGAAAAAAATAGTTTCCGATTCATATAATTACACGGTCCCTCTGGAAAAAGTGATAGAGCGCAAATACATTATGAGACTTGATCAGGGGCCAACCGCCTCTTTCAAGGATTTTGCCGCCCGGATGATGGCCCGTCTGATGAGCTATTTTCGTGATCCGGGGAAAAGGCTGAATGTCTTAGTTGCAACATCGGGAGACACGGGAAGCGCCGTCGGTGAGGCATTCAAGGGCGTTGAAGGGATCGATGTCACCATTCTTTATCCTGCAAGTGAAGTCAGCGGCATACAGAAGAAACAACTGGACACGATCGGCGGCAATGTCCAAGCCATTTCCGTCCACGGCAAATTTGACGACTGTCAGAATCTGGTAAAGCAGGCTTTTTCTGATCCCTCTCTCAATGAGTTCAATCTTACCTCTGCCAATTCCATCAATTTCGGACGGATTCTTCCCCAGATCATTTACTACGTATATTCCTATTCACAACTTGCCGCGGCGGGTGAAGAAATCGTGTTTTCCGTTCCTTCCGGAAATTTCGGCGATGCCCTCGGCTGCGAATATGCAAGAAGGATGGGGCTCCCCGTGAAAAAGCTCGTCATGCCTACGAATGAAAACGACGAATTTCCACGGTTTCTTGCCACAGGAACCTATGAGAAGATATCCCCTTCAAAAGCATGCCTTTCCAACGCAATGAATGTGGGTCATCCGAGTAATCTCGCCCGCTTTTTTGATTTATACGGGGGAACGGTAGATCGCAGTGGTACTGTCCACAGATACCCCGATAGAGAAGAAATGCGACGATACATTTTTTCCGTAAGCATTTCTGATGAGGACACAAAGAAAACGATTAAAAGGGTCTACGATTGGTACCGGGTTCTTCTGGAACCGCACGGAGCGGTGGGATGGAGGGGACTTGAGGCCTATCTCGAACAATCAGGTGATTCCCCCTTATGTGTGTCCCTCGAAACGGCTCATCCGGCAAAGTTTCCTGATGAGATAAAAGACCTCCTGGGCATTACCCCTGATCTTCCGCAGAGCATGAAAGATGTAGATCAGAGGAGTGGAGAACCTTTCAAATTATCCGCAAACTATGAAGATTTAAAAGAATATCTGCGCAGGTGTCTGAAGGTTACGTCGTGAACACATTATCCCAAATGTCATAGAATCCCGCAGAAATTCAAAAGAACACCGAAGGAAATGATCAAAGGACATTCAGAAAATCTGTGAAGCTGATCCCTAAGTCTGTTAAAAACGCCGGCAGCAATCAGAAACAGAGCAATGACACATCGGCCAGAATGGTACCCTGTCTTATTTGATATCGAACTTTACGTACGTTTTCCCGGTTATATTGACCTTTATTGTCGCGTTGGATTCCCTGCTATTCTTCAATTTAATATTCCCGAACGGTGATACGGTGCCCCTCGTCTGAAAATGAACCGTATGTCCCCCGCCGAAACTGGCATTAAGAATTTCAATGTCCGGTCCGAATGACGAGATATGTTTGGTGATAGCTTTCGGTGTACCCGGCTGGATGGTATAGCTTCTTCCGGCAACGTCAAACGTGATTTGATATGCTGTATTCTCAGAAACCGCCCTTTCCTTGTATACAAAAAAGTCAGATGCGATATCTCTTGCTGCCAACTTGAGATTTCTATTTAATGTATAGGCGTGCCAATTTACTCCCGCAACGGCAGCAATGACTGCCAATACTGCAATGGTGATGATCAACTCAACGAGTGTAAATCCCTTCCTCGATTTCATCATGGTTTTCTATCAATACTATGAGTTCCTAAATACTGACAGTTTCGTAAAAAAATCCAGATTTCGTCTCAAATTGTCATTCCCGCGAAGAGACTGTGTCACAATTCGAAAAAAGTCGTTTCATCATCCTTCCTCCCCACTTTTTGATACCTTCATCAGAACTTTATCATTTCCCCATCCATACGGGTTTACGCTTTTCGAGAAAGGCACAAATGCCCTCTTTGGCATCTTCCGCAAAGAGATTGTTTACCATCACTTCATTGCCGAGATCATATGCCTGGGCATCGTTCAGGTTCACCTGGGCATAAAAAGCCCCTTTGCCGATCCGGAGCGTTAACGAACTGGCCTCGGCAATTGTCTCCGCCATCGCTTTTGTTTCTCCTTCCAGCTTCTCAAAGGGGACAACTCTGTTTACAAGACCGAACCGTTCCGCTTCCTTTGCTGAAATCATTCGTCCCGTAAAGAGCATCTCCAGGGCACGTTTTCTTCCCACAGCACGGACTAAAGGAATCGCCGGAGTCGAGCAGAAGATACCGAGCCTGACACCGGGAGTCCCAAAAAGAGCCCCTTCCTCCGCAATAGCAAGGTCACATGCAGCTACCAGCTGACATCCGGCGGCAGTGGCTATGCCGTGCACCTGTGCGATAAAGGGTTGCGGCATATCCTGTATTTTCTGCATAAAAGTGCTGCACGTATGAAAAACCTCCGTGTAATCCGTCAGTCCCCGATTGATCATTTCCGAAAGGTCGTGACCGGACGAAAAAATCTTACCCGCACCTCTGACAATGACAACTTTTACATCATTGTTGTTCTTGAGTTTTTCTAAAAGATCATTGAGCTCTTTCAGCATGCTGAGAGAAAGAGCGTTTCTTTTTTCCGGATGATTTAAAGTGATGGTCCCTATAGCGTTCATCTGATCAAATTGTATAAGCCTGTAGTCCATTTGTTCCCTCCTTAATCCAAGGTAAATTGCAGGAAATATGGTTTATGACATTTTTAAGTGAATCTTAACTATGATTATCACAAATCACTCATGCAATAATCCATCGACAGGTGATGGATAAAAAAATGAATGTTCATTCACTTCGATAAAACACGTTTTAATGTTACGCTGTCAATACCCAGTTCAATCGCTGACTTATTGTTTTTTTCACTCTGATAAAACAGCCAGAATAATACCACGATAGCTATTAAACTTTCTCCAACGTAAAGTCCGGCATTTAATACTAAAATGATGTTGAATACTATCAGAAAACACAGCGAAATCATTACATAGAGGGTATGTCTGCTTATGGCGTACCGGGTGTACTGGCTTGTGAGCAGAAATCCTATGAGCATGACTACTGGTGTGTCATAGATTATATGACCGGTTACACCGTATGATTTGATGTTCATTACAAGATATATGGTAAGGACCACGTAAATACTGCCCCTGGTTCTCATGGTCGTTTGTTTCCACTCACTAAACTTTTTAGGGTCAACTCCAGGAAAATCGGATGCGGTTAAACTTTTCAGTGTTTTCATCTCAAGCCTTCTCCCAATTTAATATTTTTAAAGAACAAATCATCCTTTATTATCCTCATGCGGTTCAGATTTATCACCATACATTACTCCAGGGAAAGCGTCATTCCTTATCTCGTCATGACCAGTTTTTGTTCTTCTTTAGAAACATACCACTTGATGAAATTGTGTCCGATCCCCAGAGGCGCCGGTTCAATACCGCGAAATCGGGCATGAACTATGGGCAAGGCATCGGGAACATAGAGGAATGTATAGGGTTGTTCCTCAGCCAATATCTCCTGGATCCCGTCATAATATTTTTTTCTTTCTTGCTGGTCGAATGTGCCCCTTCCCTTTTCTATCAGTGTATCAACCTCTTCGTTTTTGTAGGATATGAAGTTCAGTTCCTGCGCCCCCGTCTTACTCGAATGCCAGACATCATATATGTCGGGATCAAGAGGTATCGTCCATCCGAGGATCGTCGCGTCAAAACGCCGCTTGTTAATAAAATCATTAACAAAAGCTGCCCATTCGAGGACCCTGATTTTCACCTTAATACCCAGTTCGGCAAGATGTCTCTGAATAATCTCGGCACACTTTGCCCGGATATCGTTCCCCTGATTCGTGATTATCTCAAAAACAAAGGGCTGGCCATCCTTTTCCAGAATACCATCACCGTTTGTGTCTTTCCATCCCGCTTCTGCAAGAAGTTCCCTTGCCTTCCGGGGATCGTATGAATACGTTTTGACATTGGGATTATAGACCCAGGTGCCGGGCTTGTAGGGGCCTGTAGCCGCCTTTCCTAATCCCAGGAGAATACCCTGAATAATCTCATCCTTGTTAATCCCATACGCGATGGCCTGCCGCACCCTTTTATCCGAAAACAGGGGGTTCACTAGATTGTAGCCAAGGTAGGTATAGGAAAAGGAAAGATACCGATACTTGTTGTAATTATTGCGAAACAAATTGCTTTCCGTTTGCCTTGTGTACTGAAGGGGTGTCAGATTCATCCGGTCGATGCCGTTTGCGCGCAATTCTAAAAACATGGTGGCCGTATCGGGAATGATGCGCATGATATTGCCATCAATATACGGTCGCCCCTCAAAATAGTCCGGGTTGGAGATGAGGACAATCTTCTGGCCGGGAATCCACTCTTTGAACATGTACGGCCCGGTGCCTATGGGGTGACGCGCCAGGGGGGATGCTGTAATATCTTTGCCCGCAAGAAGATGTTTGGGAAGAATGGCGCTCCCCCAACTCATGAGGGCGGGGGCGAACGGTTTATCATAGGTAACCCGGAAGGTGAAGTCATCAAGGACTTCCGCCTTCTTGACCTTGAGAAAGTCACCGGAATATGCGGTGGGGGTTTTAGGGTCTATTGTAACCTGATACGTAAAGAGGACGTCTTGGGCAGTAAAGGGACGACTGTCATGCCATGTAACACCCTTTCTCAGGCGGAAGGTAATCACCAGCCCACCTTTCGACAACTCCCATGATTCGGCAAGATCACCGACAATATTGAGGTTTTTGTCGTACTTGACGAGGCCGTTGAAAACCATGGAAGAAATTTCATGGGACGTGCTGTCCGAGGAGAGGAGGGGAATTAAGTTACTGGCGTCTCCTATGGAACCAGAAACGATAATGTCCCCATAGGCGGGTCCCGAGTCGGAAAGTTTTCCGGCGGCGGTGCCCTGTTCCTTCTGGCTGCAACCCCATAAGGCAATAGGAACAATAATTAAGAGAATGACATATTTTATAAACATCATGGCAGGGAGATTACAGGATACACAATGCCTTTTCAATGAAATTCTGCACACATTTAAACTTGACACATCCCTACTGCTCCCCTATACTTCTGCCTCGGTTCGCGTAAGCATTTTCCGCAGAAAACCATTGAAAAAGTATCCCTGACACAGCTTCCTTAAAAACCAGCAGTACATATCCGGTAAAATGAAAAAGAAATATCAACACTTGAAATATCATATGGGACGGCCCCATCTTCTTTTCGCCACCATATGGGACATCCTGTGGAATGCGATCAAAAATTACCAGAATAACGGTAATGTTAATCAGGCTGCGGCTATTTCTCTCTACGCGATTCTTTCCTTTATTCCCCTGTTTATATTAACCCTGCTGCTAACAAGCTACATTTTTGGTTCTCACCCGAATATCCAGAAAGAGTTTATCGAAGCGATCCGGGAGTTTCATCCATACTTCTCAGAATCCCTGCTTGGCCAACTGGGCCAGATCGAGCAAAAAAAACGTGCTCTTGGCTGGGTCGGAATCATCAGTCTTGTATGGTTTTCCGCAATGATTTTCAGCGCCATTGAGACCGCCATGAATATTATTTTCCGCTCAAAAAAAAACCGAAACTATATTGTCTCCAAGCTCCTTGCAATTTCCATGATTCCTATGGGATGGGCTGTCGGCGTCATTAGTGTGGGAATTACCTATATCTCAACAATCCTTGCAAAACAACCCTTGCTTTCCGGTAAAGAGTTCATAATCATTCCTCTCTTACACGGTGCTCTGTTTCGCTATGTTTTGCCTTACCTGCTGACAGTGGCATTTTTTACGCTTGTTTATAAAATCACCCCCACCATAAAGGTCAGCCTGGGCAGTGCAATCACGGGCGCCGCTATCTTTTCAGCATTAATGGAAATTGCGAAACACTTTTTCACCTGGTATGTGACCAATTATACGCGATATAATGTGATATTCGGTTCTCTGGAAACCGTGGTCATCCTCGTGATCTGGGTTTTCTATATGGCATTGATCCTCCTCTTCTGTGCGGAGCTCATTTCTTCTCACCGGAGAAGAAATCTAATCCTCCTTGAAAAGGCTTTTTTGAAGCCCAGAAAAAAAGTTATGAGAATCGAAGAACGCATGTTTAGAAAATTCGGACGTATGTACACCAAAGGCGCCTATATTTTCAGAGAGGGAGACACCGGACAGGAAATGTACTATATCCTCATGGGTAATGTGCGGGTGGAGAAAAGCGCCGGCCAGGTAAAAAAGGTCCTGGCCGAAATGGGGCCGGGGGAGTATTTTGGAGAAATGGCTGCGTTGATTGAAGCACCGCGTACCGCTTCAGCACTAGCCACGGAAGACAGCAATGTGGCCGTCATTGACGGGAACATTTTTCGCAATCTGCTGCAAGAAAGCGGTGATGTGTCCCTTTTTATGCTCAAAGAATTTTCGAACAGGATCAAACATACAAATCTCGCACTTGAAGAACTTACCCGATCCTGGATCAGGTTGATTGCTGTTCTCTATTTCCTCAATGAATGGCCGCTCCCGCCCGACCGGAATCCCGTGGAGGAACTATGCCGGTACACCAGAAAAGAACCCGGAGAAATTGAACAGGTACTGCAGGATCTCAAAGATCAGGACGTCATAACCATCAGTGACGGGCAGATTTCCGAATTCAGGAAGGACCGTGCCTGGGATTTGCTGAATACGCAGGTTTTCTTCACAGAAAGACGCTCAGAGAGACGAGAGGTGGGCATTCACATATAGGAGGCTTTGAAAAATACTATTCCTGTCATTTCGACCGAAGGGAGAAATCTTAACAGCACATAAGATTACTCGTCGCTGCCCCTTCGATGGCCCTTCACTTCGTTCAGGGCTTCGACTCACTCTCGGAATAACACAAAACACATATTTTCAAAGTATCTTTACCCGCAGCGTATTGGTGGCGCCGGCCACAAGAAGCGGGTGGCCGGCAACGATAACCACGAGGTCCCCATGGGATACTTCGCCCGTTTCCAGTGCTGCCCCCTCAATCATGTCATCCGTACCCAGGGGAGCGTCGATCAGACAGGGTCGACAACCCCAGAAGAGCGTCAACCTGCGCACCGTCTTAGCATCGGCAGACAGAGTGACTACGGGGTGTTTCGGCCTGAAGCGGGATATGTGCATGGCTGTCAGCCCTGTCGTGGTATAGGTTACAATGGCTTTAGCGTCGAGGTGATCGGCCAGGATACAGGAGGCATGGGCGACGGATTGGGCGATGTCTTTTCCGGGAATCACATTGAGATATGATTCATAGGGAAATCCCGCTTCCGCATTTACGGCAAGGCGGTGCATAATTCCGACGGCTTCAATGGGATAATCGCCTGAAGCCGTTTCTTCGGACAGCATTACCGCGTCGGTACCGTCAAGAACGGCGTTTACAACATCCGCCGCTTCGGCACGGGTTGGCCGGGGGGAAGTGACCATGGAACGGAGCATCTGGGTTGCCGTAATGACCGGTTTGCCCGATGCGTTTGCCTTCCGGATAAGTCTTTTTTGAATAAGCGGCACTTCCTCCAGCGGTATTTCCACACCCAGATCACCACGGGCCACCATAATTCCGTCTGAGACCTCCATGATATCTTCTAAATGGTCAAGGGCCTCATGCTTCTCGATCTTGGCAATGACAGGTGTGTTCATCCCTTTTTGCCGGATGATGTCTTTGACTGCCTTGATATCATCCGCTGTCTTCACAAATGATAACGCAATGTAATCTACATCATGTTCCAAGCCAAAGATGAGGTCTTCCCGGTCTTTATCGGTGAGGGACGGAGCCTTTATTGTCCCTGTCGGCAGGTTGATCCCCTTGTGAGAAGTAAGTATACCGCCCGTGATGACTCTGCACTGAATCTCGGCGGCGTTTGTGTTCACAACCACAAGTTCCATCAAACCATCTGCAAGGAGAAGCCTGTCTCCGGCTTTTACCTCTCTGGGAAGATCCGGGTAAGAGACGGAAACCATCTCACGGGTGCCCGCAATATCACGGGCAGTAAGTATAAAATCCTGCCCGGCTTCAAGCAGCACGCCTGGTTCAGGAATAGAACCTACCCTGATTTTTGGCCCTGCAAGGTCCTGCAGGATAGCTACCGGAGTGCCGATCTTTGCGGATATACGCCGGATCATCGTTATCTTCTCTTCGTGATCCTTGTGTTCACCGTGGGAAAAATTGAGCCGGGCAACATTCATGCCGTTTTCTATCATCGCTTCAATGACAGATTCTTTTGCACTGGAAGGCCCAATGGTACATACTATTTTGGTTTTTCTCATGGTAATATCGTCCTTTTCGTCACGTACACTATTCGGGGGTGGAAAAATGTTATCACACAGGTTGTCGCAATGAAAGGATTTTGCTATTCATCACCACAAAAAAAGCAGCTCATGATAAAGACTTGTTGTAACTATTTTACCGATGGAGTAATATAAATTGTTAACCATTAAAATAATAATATACATTTCCATGCCCATTCTCAACTTCTTTCATTTATCTGACAAGAGACAGGTATGGATTCGTCGCCGGCAGGAAATATGGCTCACGATTGAAGGCAGATAAATGATAAGTATCTCAAGACTATACTGCGGCGCGGCAGAAACCATGGATGCGCTCCGCTATGGAAGCGAAAAGCATAAACGGCCGGTGGTCGTCTGGAACATGACGAGAAGATGTAATCTTAAGTGCATACACTGCTACTCCAGCTCCCGGAACATCAGATATAGGAACGAATTGACCACGGATGAGGGGAAGAAACTGATATCCGATCTTGCCGCCTTCGGATCTCCCGTTATTCTTTTTTCCGGCGGGGAGCCATTGATGAGAGAAGATCTCCCCGAACTGGTAAAGTTCGCCGTGGATCGGGGAATAAGAGCCGTCATATCAACCAATGGAACATTATTGACAAAAAAAACCGCGGAAATCTTAAAAAAGACCGGTATTTCTTATGCAGGTGTAAGCCTTGACGGGATGCAAAAGAGCCATGACCGGTTCAGGGGCGTCGAGGGAGCCTTTGACATGACCCTGAAGGGAATCAGAACCTGCCGGGATGAAGGAATCAAAGTAGGTATCCGTTTTACCATAAACAGGAAAAATTTTTCCGATATTCCTGCCCTTTTTGAACTCATCGAAAAGGAAAATATACCCCGTGCATGTTTTTATCATCTGGTCTACTCAGGGCGTGGGTCTCTATTGATTGATGAAGACCTTTCTCACGGAGAAACCCGGAAGGTTGTTGATCTCATTATGGACAGGACCCGTGATCTTTTTGAACGGGGCAAACCCAAAGAATTGCTTACCGTGGATAACCATGCCGACGGACCATACGTCTATATGCGTCTGTCGAGGGAAGATCCCGCGAGGGCAGCGGAGGCTTTGTCTCTCCTCATGGTAAATGAGGGTAATAGTTCCGGAAACGGTATCGGCTGTGTGAGCTGGGATGGTGAAGTTTATGCCGATCAGTTCTGGAGGGGTATATCCTTCGGCAATGTGAGAAAACGTCCTTTCAGCGAGATATGGATGGATACATCAAATGAGTTGATAGTTCAGCTGAAAGATAAAAAGAAATATGTAACGGGAAGATGTTCCACATGCCGGTGGCTCGATATATGCGGTGGAAATTTTCGGGCCAGAGCAGAGGCAGTCACGGGAGATATATGGGCTCCCGATCCGGCATGTTATTTGACGGAAAAGGAAATAGCAAAGTAACGGCCTAGAAAATGGGCATTTAAGAAATTGCTCAAATGTGCCGACTATTAATCTTGACAAGCATTGATTAAGGTTGATAGTTAACCTTGACATAATTTTTTTGATACAGAATTCCTATTGCAACAGGGGCATATACCGATGGATCAAAAGAATCCAGCC